>Ga0302279_10000479_pt1 | contig 58078 bp, 56 predicted proteins | sample III_Bog_N3_3_FD_194541 | JGI IMG/M metagenome (GOLD analysis project Ga0302279, IMG submission 194541) | Peat permafrost microbial communities from Stordalen Mire near Abisko, Sweden - III_Bog_N3_3 | ecosystem: Environmental > Terrestrial > Soil > Wetlands > Peat | place: Sweden: Abisko... | reverse complement strand
GTCGGCCGACACGTTCTTGCCGCTGCCGGGCAGCACCGGTTCCGTCCAGACGAATCCCGCCCCTCGTGAGCACGCTCGATCCACTGTGCCGATCCGATGTCGGGTGCCACCTACCCCGCCAGACACGAGCGGGAAACCGGTCCGCCCGCACACCCGATCCGGACCCGGATCGGGTCCCGGATCAACCCACCCGTTCGTTCGAGCGGGCGGCCGGACCTCGCCGGGACCGCAGACCCTCTTGACAACCGGTCGTCAGGATCTATTACACAAGTAATCCCTTGTACAAGTGAGGGCTTGCGAAAGGATGACCATGACGCCTTCCACCACCACCGAGGACTTCCGGGCGACGAAGACCTTCACCTCCGACCCGGATACCGTGTTCTCGGCGCTGACCGACATCGACGCCCTGACCGACTGGTGGGTCCCCGCCGCCGGTGGAGTCGGCGCCGGCGACACGCTCCGCTTCCTCTTCGGTAACGGCGAACTCGTGTTGCTCGTCGGCGAGGCCGACCGTCCGGACCGGGTCCGCTGGGACGTGCTCGCCTGCGAGCCCGTGCCTGACTGGGTCGGGACGGCGATCACGTTCGATCTCGCGGCGGCCGGGACCGGTACCGACCTGCGCTTTCGTCACCAGGGACTGAACCCCGGCCTCGAGTGCTTCGATGACTGCCACGCCGGCTGCACGCACTACCTCGCCAGCCTCGTCGACTTCGTCGATCAGGGCACCGGCAGGCCCGCCGACCCGGACGAGCGGTTTGCCGCCTGGCGGGCCGAGCACAACCCCAGCTGAACAGGCTTGGACGGATCGGTTGCGCTCCGTTAGAAAGCAGCGATGACGACCGCGCCCGAAGGGTCGGCCGCGCCCGTGGGACCTGACGTGGTCCTACGGGCGCTCGCCGAACCCCACCGCCGCCAGATCCTGCGGCTGGTCCAGCACGCCGAGCTTCCCGCCGGGCAGATCGCCTCCCACTTCGAACTCTCCCAGCAGGCCGTGAGCCTGCACCTCACCGTCCTCAAGCGGGCCGGTCTGCTGACCGAGCGCCGGGAGGGGACCCGCCGGCTCTACTCGCTGAGGGCCGAGTCGCTCCGACCGCTGCGCACGCTCCTCGACGAGTTCTGGCCGGATGCGCTCGAACGCTTGAAGCAGACTGTCGAGCACGACCACCCCCGCCCCGAGAGGAGTTGACCACCGTGATCAGCGCGAGCGTGCGCATCGCCGCACCACCCGAGATCGTGTTCCCCTATTTCACCGACCCCCAGCTCATGGTCACGTGGATCGGGGACCGGGTCGACCTGGACGCCCGACCGGGCGGGCGGTTCGCCCTGGACTTCAGCGGGGTCGCCGCCCGGGGCAGCTTCTTGGAGGTGGAGGCACCACACCGGGTGGTCTTCACCTGGGGCATCCCCGATGACCCGGACATGCCGGCCGGCAGCAGCACTGTCGAGGTTGTGCTCGTGGCCGACGGCGGCGACACGATCGTGAACCTCACCCACCGCGATCTCCCCGAGGATCGCGAGCCGTCGCACCTCGAGGGTTGGGAACGCTGCTTCGCCGACCTCGTCACGGCGGTCCGCCCCTGACCTCGGCGGGTTGGTGGTCCGCCTCCGGACCGGAGATCCCGGCCGGCCCCGGGGGTGCCCACGACAATGCCGGGTCGGTGTCATCCGCGGGAGGTGACCAGCGTCGACGGTCGCGGGCGAACCCACGGGCGTCGACCCGGTCCGGTGGTGACGCATCGGTCACGAAGGAGCGGTCCGCACCGGCCCGACCGGCACATACGGCCATCTGGACCGTGACCTCCTGGTGGTCGGGACCGGCGTCGATCCGGTGACCTCACGCTTTTCAGGCGCGCGCTCTACCAACTGAGCTACCCGACCTCGCCCCGGGTCTCCGCTCGGGAGTTCCGGGGTGGCGGACCTGACGGGATTTGAACCCGCGACCTCCGCCTTGACAGGGCGGCGTGCACTCCAAACTGCACCACAGGTCCCCAACCAGCTACTGCACGCTGGGGTGTACAGCACCCCCAACGGGATTCGAACCCGTGTTACCGCCTTGAAAGGGCGGCGTCCTCGGCCGCTAGACGATGGGGGCTCGGTCCCGAATAGGGCTTACGGACTTTAGCAGAGGGATCAGAGGCCGCCATCGGGCCGGCCCTCGTCGGGCAGATCGTCCGCCAGGACCTCGACCATCAGGTACTGGAGCTCCCCCAGGAACACGAACAGTCCGTACTCGGCGGCCAGGGGGTCCACGGGATCGGGTGCCTCCATGTCCTCGTGCACGTCGAGCCGGGTGCCGATGACCAGCCGGAGCGATCCGATGGCGTCGAGCCACGAGTGGAACTCGGCCTCGCTGAGCGTTTCCGCCTGGGCCGTCGCCACCAGCACGTCCAGGGCCTGGGTGTGGTGGTTCACCAGTGCCGTGTCCACGAGCTCCCGGTAGTCGCGCTCGGCTCCCGCCAGCTCGTGGGTGGGGTAGGCGGGGGGAAAGAGGCGGCGGACCATCGGGTCGCGGGAGGCGATGGCCTCGGGCAGCTGACGGGCCAGGTCGGCGAGGACGGTCCGGGCGTTGGGGTCGAGTCGGATCACGTACCGGCCGTCGCGCCGGCGCCGGATCGGGGAACTCACGTGGACTGCTCCATGGTCGCCCACAGCCCGTGCTCGTGCAGTCGGTAGACGTCCAGCTCGGCCCGTTCCCGGGTGCCGGAGGAGACCACCGCGCGCCCCTTGTGATGGACGTCCAGCATGAGCGTCGTCGCCTTCTCCTTGGAGTACCCGAAGAGCTTCTGGAGCACGTAGGTGACGTAGGACATCAGGTTGATGGGGTCGTTCCACACGATGACCAGCCACGGCTTGTCGGTGGTGGTGTCCTCACCCAGGATCGTCCCGAGATCCACGTCCGGGGCGGCCTCGGGGGGGACGACCGCCATCGGGGCCCCGTCGCCCGACCGCGGTGCCGACGAACGCGGGCGGGGCCGTGCCCTCACGCCGGCTCCGGGACCGGCGGGGGAGCCGGAACCGGGGCGGACACCCCCACCCCGCCCGGAGTGGCCGCGTCGTCACCGTCGGGCGACTCGGGTCGGTGGTCCGACAGCCCGTGGTGGAACCACAGCGCCGTCGACCACACCAGGGTGGCGCCGACCACGTGGAACCCGACGAGGACGGCCGGCAGGTGGGTGAAGTACTGCGTGTAGCCGATGACCCCCTGGATCACCATGGCGCCCAACAGGATGCGGCCGGACTCCTGGATCCGTGCCGGGGCGTCCGACTTCCACAGTGTCCACAGGACAGCCAGGAGGACGATGGCGGTGACCCACACGGTTTCGGCGTGGATGCGGGACATGTCGGCCAGGCCGATGTCGACCCGCTTGGCCCCCCTGCCCCCGGCGTGGGGGCCGGCGCCGGTGGTGGCGGTGCCGGCGGCGATGGCGCACACCAGCAGCGCCAGGTACACGCGTGTCAACACGAGGGCCCGACGGCTCACGGCGAGCGTTCCCCGGCCCGGACCGTGGTCGGCCCGCAGGCACAGGATCACGCTGACCGACAGGAGCGCGATGCCCACCATGAAATGGGTCATGACCACGTAGGCGTTGAGCTTGGTGTAGACGACCACGGCGCCGAGCACCGATTCGCCCAGGATGCCGAGGATGAGGCCCCCCGACAGCCAGCGGAGGTCCCGACGGGCCGGCCGCCGGAGGAACGAGGCCACGTAGGTGACGGCGCACACGACCACCAGGGTGAACACCACCATCCGGTTCCCGAATTCGACAACGGGATGGATGGAGGCGGGCGGTGTCAACCGGCTGTGGGCACAGGTGGGCCAGTCCGGGCAGCCCAGGCCTGAGTCGGACAGCCGGACAGCCGCCCCGGTGGCCACGTTGAGCACGATCGTGGCCAGGGAGATCCGGCACAGGAGGAGGAAGCCACGGGGGCTGGACAGGAAGGTGCGCACCGCCCACCGATGGTATCGGGCCGCCCAGGGCCCGAGGGTCCCTGCGGGTCCCGCGGCATCCCGTCGACTGGACCGGACCCCCGGGCGGGGTTGGGAGTAGTCTGGCGGCGATGTCCGTCCCCGCCGTGGCCCTGCCTGGCCGCCTGACACTGGTTTCGCGCCTCGGCGCCTACGTGGCGCTGACCAAGCCGCGCATCATCGAGCTCCTCCTCATCACCACCCTGCCGACCATGATCCTGGCCAAGGGCGGGCTCCCTGACGTTTGGCTCATGGTGGCCACCCTGGTGGGAGGGGCGCTGGCCGCCGGCGGCGCCAACGCCATCAACATGTACGTCGACCGGGACATCGACAAGCTGATGCACCGCACCCGCAAGCGGCCGCTGGTCACCGGGGCGATCGCCCCCCGGAACGCGCTCATCTTCGCCATCACCCTCGAGGTCGTGGCCTTCGTCGAGCTGTGGGCGTGGGTCAACCTGCTGTCGGCCGTCCTGGCCGTCACGGCCACGCTGTTCTACGTCTTCATCTACACGCTTTGGCTGAAGCGGACGAGCAAGCAGAACATCGTGATCGGGGGGGCCGCGGGCGCCATGCCGGTCCTGGTCGGCTGGGCCGCCGTGACCGACTCCCTGGCCTGGGCGCCGGTCGTCCTGTTCGGCATCATCTTCCTCTGGACCCCGCCGCACTTCTGGGCCCTGGCGTTCAAGTACAAGGACGACTACGAGGCGGCCAGCGTCCCGATGATGCCGGTGGTGGCGACCTTCCGGCGCACGGCGATCGAGATCATGGCGTACACCGTGGCCATGGTGGCCCTGACCCTGGTCCTGGCTCCGGTGGCCCATCTGGGCGTCCTGTACATCGTGGCGGCGGCCGTCCTCGGTGCCGGGTTCGTCGCACTGGCCGCCCGGTTGTGGGTGCAGGCCACCCCGAAGGCGTCGATGCAGCTCTTCAGCTACTCGATCACCTATCTGACGCTCCTGTTCGTGGTGATGGCGGTCGACGTCTTCATCACCCATTGACGCCGCCGGACCCCGCCGAGCCGGTACCCGACCCGCCGTCCGCCGCTCCGCCACCCGCTCCGCCGACCCAGACCCGGCCCCGGCGCCTGCGGGCCTTTCTGATCGGCGTCGTGCTGGCCGGCGTGCTGGCGGTCTTCCTGTTCGTGGTGCTCGGCACGACCTCGAGCACCGGTACGGGTACGGGTGGCGTGGTACCGGTGGGCTCGACCGCCCCCAACTTCCGACTCCCGTCGGTGACCACCGGGCTCCCGGTGGTCCTCGACGACCTCGGTGTCCACCGCCACCACCCGGTGGTCCTCAACTTCTTCGCGTCGTGGTGTGTCCCGTGCCAGAAGGAGACGCCGCTCTTCGGTGCGACGGCCTCGGCCGAGCAGGCCAAGGGCTCGGTGATCCAGTTCGTGGGGGTCGACGCCCAGGATCCGCCCTCGAACGCCATCCCCTTCATCAACCAGTCCGGGGTCACCTATCCGGTGGGCCAGGACGCCGACCTGCGGGTCACCGCCAGCGTCTACGGGTTGAACGCCGAACCCAATACCTTCTTCATCGACGAGTCGGGCACGGTGGTCGGCCACATCATCGGCCCGGTGTCCAAGGCCGAGCTCGACGCCTGGGTGCACCGGCTGACCGGCGGCGGCTGAATCCCCGGGCCGGGAGCTCCGGCCCCAGTGGGGTGTCCTACTCCCAGCGGAAGGTGAGTGCCGCCGCCACCGGCGCGGCCACGGCCCACACGGCCAGGACGACCCAGTCCCGCGTGGCCACCGGGGTGCCGTGTCCGAGGGTCCCGTGCAGTGCCTCGGACAGGGCGGCGGCGGGCAGCACCTTGGACACGTCCGCCAGCCACGTCGGCAGCTTGGCCAACGGGATGAGCATCCCGCCGAGCAGCAGCAGGACCACGAACAGGGCGTTGACCACGGCCAGGTTGACCAGCGGCTTCAGGGTCCCGGCCAGGACGAGTCCGATCCCGCCGAAGGCCACCGTGCCGAGCACCATGGCCACGAGGGCCTCGCCGACCAGGGCGCCGGCCCCACCGGGCCCACCCGGGTTCCAGCCCATGGCGTAGCCGACGGCCACGAGCACACCGGCCTGGACGATCTCGATGACCAGCACCGACAGGATCTTGGCGGCCAGGAGCCTCGGGCGTCCGAGGGGTGTCGACCCGAGGCGCTTCAGCACCCCGTAGCCGCGCTCGAATCCGGTGCCGATGGACAGGGCGGTCATCGAGGTGGCCATGACGGCCAGGGCCAGGATGCCGGGGACCAGGAAGTCGACCGGGTGCGGTGTACCGGTGGGCAGCACGTGGACGGCGCTGAAGAACAGCAGGAACACCACCGGGATCCCGAGGGTCAGGAGCACGGTCTCCCCGTTGGTGACAATCATGGACACCTCGGCCCGCAGCTGGGCGGCCAGTACCCGCATCAGCGGGCCCTCCGGCCACGGCCCCGACGGCCGCGGCCGGTGCCGAGCGGCTGGCCGACGGGCTCGTCCCGGGCCCCGGTGATGGCCAGGTAGGCCTCCTCGAGGGACTGGCCGGTGCGCAGATCGCCGAGGGTGAGGCTGCGCGCTGCCAGCCAGCCGGCCAGTGCGGCCACCACGGGAGGGGACTCGGTGCCGGCGGGCAGGCGGAGCCGGTAGGCACCGGGGCGCTCCTCGTCGACGGTCGCCCCGGGCCCGACCGCCGCGGCCAGGGCGGCGGTGTCGATCCCGGGATCGGTGGAGAACCGGATCGAGCCGTCCGCGGTGCCGGAGGCCAGCTCGGCCGGCGTGCCCTCGGCCAGCAGACGGCCCTTGTCGATGATGACCACCCGGTCGGCCACTCGCTCGGCCTCGGCCAGCTCGTGGGTGGTGAGCAGCACGCACAGCCCCTTGTCGCGCTGGGAGGCGATCAGGTCGCGGACCACGATGCGGCCCTCGGGATCGACGCCGGCGGTCGGCTCGTCGAGGAACAGCACCTCCGGCCTGCCGACAAGGGCGAGCGCCAGCGAGAGGCGCTGCTGCTCGCCACCGGAGAGCCGCCGCCACGGGGTGCGTCGGGCGTCGGACAGACCGACCTGGTCCAGCAGGGCGTCCGGGTCCTCGGGGTCGTCGTAGTAGGCGGCGAACAGGTGGAGCACCTGGGCCGGGCCGAGCATCGGGTAGACGCCGCCCTTCTGCAGCATCACCCCCATGCGCCGCACCAGTGCGGCATGGTCGCGCCCGGGGTCGAGCCCCAGGACCCGCATGGCGCCATCGGCGACGGACCGGTAGCCCTCGAGCGCCTCGACGGTGCTGGTCTTGCCGGCGCCGTTCGGACCGAGGAGGGCCAGCACCTCACCGCGTCGTGCGGTGAACGACAGCCGGTCGACGGCCAGCGTGTCGCCGTAGCGGATGACCACGCCGTCGCACTCGACCGCGGGCTCGCCGGACGATCGCTCGGCGGGGCGTGTGTCGGGGTGGTCCACGGGTGGTCACGCTACCGTTGTGCCGACATGATCGATATCCGACTGGTCCGAGACGACATCGAGGCGGTCCAGGCCGCGCTGGCCCGGCGGGGGGTCGACCCTGCCGAGGTCGACCGCCTGGCCGAGCTCGACCTGGCCGCCCGGGCCGCGGTGGGTGAGCGTGACGAGGTGCGCGCCGCGGTCAAGACGCTGTCCAAGCAGGTGGGCGAGGCCCGCCGCGCCGGTGACACCGCGCTCGCCGAGCGGCGGGCCGACGACAGCCGGGCCGCCGGGGACCGGGAGCGCGAGCTCAACGTGGTGGCCGAGGCGGCCCAGGACGCGGTCCGCCAGGCGCTTCTCTACCTCCCCAACCTGCCCGCGCCCGATGCTCCGGACGGCACCGGCGAGTCCGACAATGTGGTGGCCCGGACCTGGCCCGACCGGGATCCGGTCTACGCCGACGCCCAGCGGGTCCCCCACTGGGAGATCGGCGCCGAGCTCGGCCTGCTCGACATGGAGCGCGGGGCCAAGCTGTCGGGCTCCATGTTCCCGCTCTACCGCGGGTTCGGTGCCCGGCTGCTGCGGGCGCTCACCTCCTTCGCCCTCGACAGCCACGCGGACGAGTTCGAGGAGGTCCGGCCCCCCACCCTGGTGCTCACCGGGACCATGGTGTCGACCGGCCACCTCCCGAAGTTCGAGGAGGAGGCGTACCACCTGGAGCGCGACGACCTGTGGGCGATACCGACGGCCGAGGTCCCGCTCACGTCGATGTGGCGGGGCGATGTGCTCGAGGAGGACGACCTGCCGCTCAAGCTCACAGCCGGCACCGCATGCTTCCGGCGCGAGGCCGGAGCGGCCGGGCGCGACACCCGGGGGCTGCTGCGGGTCCACGAATTCGACAAGGTGGAGCTGTTCGCCTACTCGACGCCGGACCAGGCCCCGGCGCTGCTGGCGTCGATGGTGGCGCGTGCCGAGGCGCTGCTGCGCCAGCTCGGCCTCCAGTACCGGGTGCTCGACCTGTGCACGGCCGACATCGGCAACTCGGCGGCGCGGACGTTCGACCTCGAGGTGTACTCACCCGGCGTCGACCAGTGGCTCGAGGTGTCCTCGGTCAGCTGGTGCACCGACTACCAGGCCCGTCGGGCCAACATCCGCTACCGGCCCGTCGGCGGGGGCACCCCGCTCTTCGTGCACACGCTCAACGGGTCGGCCCTGGCCTGGGCCCGGATCTGGGCGGCACTGGTGGAGACCGGGCGGCAGGCCGACGGCTCGGTGGTGCTGCCGGACGTGCTCGCCCCCTACCTGCGGGGCGAGACCGTGATCCCCGGACCCCGGTGACCGGCGGCCGTCCGGCCCGGGTCAGTCACCCTTGGCGTCGAAGCGGTAGCCGACACCCCGGATGGTGGTGATCAGCTTGGGAGAGGAGGGGTCCTCCTCGATGTGGGTCCGGAGGCGCTTGATGTGCACGTCGAGGGTCTTGGTGTCGCCGAAGTAGTCCGACCCCCAGATGCGGTCGATGAGCACGTCGCGGGTGAGCAGCCGGCCGGCGTTCTCCATGAGCAGCGACAGCAGCTCGAACTCCTTGCGGCGCAGGTGGACCTCTTCACCGCGGATGAAGACGAGGTGGCGGTCGACATCGACCTGGATGCCACCGGCCTCGAGCACCGAGCCCGGGTCGGGGCGACGCTCGGGTGACCGCGGCGCGCCGCCGACGGCATCGCCGGCCGATCCGTCGGACGTCCGGTCCGCGGAGCCCGCCTCGGCGTCGGTCGGGGTGCGACGGAGGACGGCCCGCATCCTGGCCACCAGCTCGCGGAGCCGGTAGGGCTTGGTGACGTAGTCGTCGGCCCCCACCTCGAGGCCGACCACGGTGTCGATCTCGGTGCCCTTGGCCGTGACCATGATGATGGGGACGGTCGAGTGGGCCCGGATCGACCGGCACACGTCGATGCCCGACAGTCGGGGCAGCATCAGGTCGAGGAGGACCAGGTCGGGTTCGACCTCGGCGAAGAGCCGCAGCGCCTCGGTCCCGTCCGTCGCCACCGTCACGTCGAACCCTTCGCGGGCCAGTCCGATGACCAGGGCGTCGATGAACGACTCGTCGTCCTCGGCCAGCAGTACCCGGGTCTGGGTCGGGACCTCGACGTCCACCTTGGTGTTCCCGTCCTTGCTCACGCCTGCACTCTTACCCACGCGGCAACCGCCGGCCACTCGTTCCGCCGGGAGCCGGTCACGCCGTGTACTCGGGAGGGTTGGGGAGGACCAGGGTGAAGGTGGAGCCCTCGCCCTCGCGCGAGTCGACCTCCACCCGCCCCTGGTGGTTGCTGGCGACGTGGCGGACGATGGACAGGCCCAGGCCGGTGCCGCCGGTGGAGCGGCTGCGGCCGTGGTCGACCCGGTAGAAGCGTTCGAAGATGCGCTCGAGGTCGCGGGTCGGGATGCCGACGCCGGTGTCGGACACGGAGAGACGGATCTCCCCGTCGGACTGGGTGCCCGAGACCCGGACCGTGCTGTCCTCGTAGGAGAAGGTCACCGCGTTCTCGAGGAGGCTGTGGATGGCCGAGACCAGCTGGCGGCGGTCGCCGACCACGTGGACGGGCGGGTCGGGCTCGTCGAGCTCGATGGTGATGTGCCGCTGCTCGGCGGCACTGCGGACCCGCTCGACCGCCTCGGCCATGACCAGGTTGATGTAGATCGGTTCGCGGGGAGGGGTCTCCTCGGACTCGATGCGGCTGAGGTCGAGCAGGTCGTCGATGATGCGGCTCACCCGGAAGGCCTCGGCGTGGATGCGTGAGGCCAGTCGCTGGGCGACCTCCGAGTCGGGCTCCACGGTGAGCGTTTCGGCCAGGAGCCCGAGGGCGCCGATGGGCGTCTTCAGCTCGTGGCTCACGTTCGCCACGAAGTCCCGCCGGATCTCCTCGAGTCGGCGGCGCTCGGACACGTCCTCGATGATGGCGATGACCCCGAGCGGCCGTCGGCCGTCGTCGATCAGCCGGGTGCGTACGGCCAGGGTCTGGCGCGGAGGCCCGTAGAGATCGAGGGTCCGCTCGGCCGATCCTTCCTGCCAGGCGTTCTCCAGCAGCTCGGTCACGGCCTGGGCGGCCAGAGCGTCACCGTGCCGGTTGTTCATCAGGGCCACGGCACGGGCGTTGCGGAACGCCACCTCGCCGTTCTCGTCGCACACGATGACGCCCTGGGTGAGGGTGTCGAGGGCCCGCCGGAGCCGGATGGCGTCGGAGCTGGCCTCGGTGACCGCCTCGGCGGCATCGCCGGCGACCTTCTCGAGGTGGCTCAGGACGGGCTCCATGCCGGCGTCGTCCGGTGCCTCCACCCCCAGCCGGTTGGAGAGCGCGGTCAGCCGCTGCTGCAGGCTCCGCCGCCCGGCCCGGCGGCCGACCTGGTTGGCGATGATGACGGCGACGACCGCCACCACGCCCAGGACGATGTACCCGATCACGTACGGCTGCACGATCACAGTGTGGCAGGCCCTGGCCCGATGGGTGACCAGCCCGGGGGTCGGTGTCGGAAAATCATGAAAAGATATGAAAATTATTGAAAGTGGAGGATATCGTCCCTAGGGTGGGGTGATGGACCCCACGACCATCGCCCCGTCCGCCCATCTCCAGCTCCTCGCCGTCACCATGACGCCCGACCCCAGTCAGCTCCCCGGAGGGGAGGTGCTGCAGCGGCTGACCGACGGGCTCGGCGGGTGGGCCCTGGCCCTCTCGCTGGTGGGCCTGCTCATCGGTGCCGCGGCGTGGGCGCTCGGTGCCCACAGCCAGAACTACCAGCAGTCCTACAGCGGACGGAAGGCCGTGCTGGTGTCCGGGTTCGCCGCCCTGCTGATCGGCGCCGGCCCGGCCATCGTCAACTTCTTCTTCTCCACCGGACAGGGCGTGCACTGAGTGTCGGTGCTGGTGGGACTTCCGGCCGTCCCGGCCGCCGGGTGTCCGGCCGCCGCCGGCGCGTTGGGTGGAACCGGTCTCGGGGCTGTCTGCTCGGCGGCCGGGACCGTGTCCGGTGCCGTGGGGTCGGCCGTGGGGTCGGCCGTGGGGTCGGTCGTCGGTGCCGGGGTCGGCAGCGTGCTCGACTCGGTGAGCAGTTGGGTCACCAGCGGCGCGGTCTGGCTCCTGGGGCAGATCGGCGGCGTCCTGTCCTCCACCACGGCGATCGACCTCGGGGCCCCGTGGTTCCGCGCCCACTACGCAACCATGGCCGGGCTGGCCGGCGTCGTGGTCGTGCCGCTCCTGCTGCTCGGGGTGATCCAGTCCGTGTACCGCCAAGACGTCGGCATGCTGCTGCGCTCCGTCCTGGTCCACGTTCCGCTCGCCGTCCTGCTGACCGCGGTGGCGATCAGCCTCGTGCAGATCGGTCTGGCCGTCACCGACTCCCTGTGCTCGGCCGTGTCCCAGGGTGCCGGCCTCGACGCCGGCCACCTCTTCGGCTCGGTCACGGCGGCCCTTTCGCCGTCCGAGGCTGTGGCCCAGCCCGGTGGGGCTCCCAGCTTCGTCCTCCTCCTGGGTGGGGTGGTCGTGGTCGTGGGTGCCGTCCTGGTGTGGATGGAGCTCCTCCTGCGGTCGGCAGCCGTGTACGTGGCCGTCCTCTTCCTGCCGCTGGCGTTGGCCGGCCTGGCCTGGCCGGCCATCAACCACTGGGCCCGTCGCCTGGTCGACACCCTGGCGGCGCTGGTGCTGTCGAAGCTGGTGATCGTGGCCGTGCTCAGCCTGGCGGCCGGCGCGCTCGCAGGAGGGACCGGCTCGACACCGTCGGGGGCGACCGGGACCGGGGGCGGGTTCGCATCCGTGCTGGCCGGGTCCGCCCTGCTCCTGTTGGCCGCCTGTGCGCCCTGGTCGCTCTTCCGGATGCTGCCGTTCCTGGAGGCCGGCGCCGTGGGTCATCTCGAGGGGCTGAGCCGGAGAGCCGGCCGCCAGGGGACGGCACCGGTGCGGGCGCTGGCCGATGTAGCCCTGCGGGCCGCCGCCGTCGGGTCCCTGGCCACCGGTGCGGGCGAGGTCGGGGTGCTCGGCTCGGTGGCCGCCGGCGCCGGCGCCGGCGCCGGCGCGGGACAGGCAGGCCGGGGCGGCCGGTCAGGCGGTGTGCCCCCGCTCGGTCCGGCCGGCGGATCCCCCGGTGGCGCCGGCGGTGCGCCCGGCCACCCCGGGGGACCCGTCCACGGCCCGGGACCCCGCCCGTGGGAGCCGGGCGGTTCGATCCCGTGGCGGACGCCCGACGCCGACGGGGACGAGATGACCGCCGCCATCCTGGCCAGGTACGCGGGAGCGGCGGCTCCGACCGAGGGCGTCGGGGCGACCGGTGCACCCGGCGGGGGTGTGCCGTCCACCGGGTCCGCCGGGGCCCCGGCGGAGGTGCCGCCCATGCCCCCCGGCGTGACCTATGAGCGCACGCTGACCCGGGCCACCGGTTCCCGCTACGCGGACCATCTCGGCCGGGACCACCTGGGACCCGTCCTGGTCTCGGGTCGTCCCCGGCCCGACGGGCCGGCACGGTGACGGCCGACGGGTCGGACGTGCCCCCGGGACGGATCCGCTACCGGTTCCCGGCACTGGAGCGCCGCGGCGTGATCGCCGGGTGGCGGGGCGGGCAGGTCGGCACGGTGGCCGCCGGCCTCGTGCTCGCCGTCCTCACACTCCGGAACCGGCCCTCGACGTCGGGGGTCGTCATGGCCGTCACGGTGGTGGGCGCGTCGGTCGCCGTCGCATTCTGGCCGGTGGCCGGCAGGACGGGGGAGCAGTGGCTCCCCGTACTGGTGCGCTGGTCGTGGAACGGAGTGGCAGGCCGACGGTTCCGACCCGATCCGGGTCCGGCCGACGGTCGCCGCGTGGTGGTCGCCGGGCGGCCCGGGGTGGCGGCGCGTGATGTTCCCATCCGGTCGGCGGGTGCCCCCCGGTGGCCGTTCGACGGTCTGCGGATCCTGGCCACCGGCGACGGTGCCGGGCGTGACGGCATGGGGATGGTGGTCGACGAGCAGGCCCGCACCGTCACCGCCGTGCTGTCGGTTCGCGGCCACAGCTTCGCCCTGCTCGGCCCCGGGGAGCAGGACGCCCGGGTGGCGGCGTGGGCCCGGGCCCTGGCGTCGTTGGCCCGTGAGGGATCCGCCGTCCACCGACTGCAGTGGGTCGAGACGTGCCTACCCGACGACGGACTCGCCGTCCGTGCCCACCTCGCCGGTCACGCCGTGCTCGCCCCGGGTACCGACGCCGTCCGGTCCTACCGCGATCTGCTCGACGAGTCGGCACCGGTCACCCGGCGCCACCGGATCCTGGTGGTGGTGTCCGTGCACCGGGGCCGCTCGGGCCGTGCCGTGCGCAGTGGCGGAGGTGGTCTGGCCGGCGCCGCCGCCGTGCTCGAGCGCGAGGTCACGGCCGTCCACCGCGCGCTGACCGGTGCCGATCTCGGCGTCGACGGGGTGCTCGGCCGCCGCTCGCTCGTGCGGGTGATCACCGAGGCGCTGGGCCCGGCCCCGGGTGCCACGGTCGATCCCGCCGCCCCGGGTCCGTGGCCGATGGGCGTGGGGACCCAGTGGGACGCGGTCCGCACCGACGCCGTCTGGCACGCCGTCTACTGGGTGAGCGAGTGGCCGCGGGTCGACGTGCACCCCGACTTCCTCGGGCCGCTGCTCTTCGCGCCGCTGCGGCGTACCCTGTCCGTCGTCATGGAGCCGGTGGACCCGGTCCGGGCGGCCCGTCAGGTGGCCCAGGCCCGCACCGCCGGCCTGGCCGACGGTGAACTACGACGCCGCAACGGGTTCCTGTCCTCGGCCCGCCACACGCGTGAGCACGCCAGTGTGGAGGAGCGTGACGTCGAGCTGGCCGACGGCCACGCCCAGTTCCGGTACAGCGGGTATGTCGGCGTCACCGCCGACAGCGAGCAGGCGCTGGGCGCCGCATGCGCCGAGCTGGAGCAGGCCGCCGGGCAGTCGCGGCTCGAGGTCCGGCGCCTCTACGGCCAACAGGACGCCGCGCTGCTCTGCCTCCTGCCCCTCGGCCGGGGGCTGTCGTGAGCCCGACGGTGGGGATCCGCCTTCCGCCCGGGCTCCCGGCCCACGTGGCGACCACGCGGCACCTGTGCGCGGCGTACCCGCTCGTGGCCGAAGCGGGACTCGGCCACGAAGGCGTCCTGATCGGACGCGACGTCCTCGGCGGCTCGTTCGTCTACGACCCCTTCGCCCTCTACCGGAACGGGGTGGTGACCAACCCCAACATGGTGGTCATCGGCCAGATCGGCCGGGGCAAGAGCAGCTTCGTCAAGTCCTACCTGTGGCGCCAGGCCGTCTTCGGTCGGAGCGCCTGGGTCATCGACCCGAAGGGCGAGTACGGGGCGCTGTGCGAGGCATGGGGCGTGTCCCCGGTGGCACTGCGCCCGGGTGGCCCGGTCCGGCTCAACCCGCTCGACACGGGGGCGCTGCCCGATGTGCACGACTCCGCTGCCGGCGGAGCGGCACCGGGTGACGCGGTGTCCGCCCGTCGGGCGTCACTCACGGCGTCGCTGGCCGTGTCGTGCCTCGGCAGGGACCTGGGGCCCCGGGAGCGTGCCGCCGTCGACGCCGCGCTGGAGGTGGCCACGGCGGCCGCCCGGGCGGGCGGTGGACCGGGCGGCCCGCCGGCCCCCACACTGCCCCGGGTGGTCGACACCCTGCTCGATCCCGGCGCCGACGCGGCGGCCGCGCTCCGTACGAGCCGGAGCGAGCTGGCCGAGGACGGACGGGACGTCGCCCTGGAGCTGCGCCGGCTGGTCCACGGCGATCTGCGTGGGATGTTCGACGGGCCCACCACCGCCGGCCTCCGTCTCGACGGGCCGCTGGTGGTCCTCGACCTGTCCTCCGTCTACCACTCGCCCGCGCTCGGTGTCCTCATGGCCTGCGCCGCCGCCTGGCTGCAGAGCGCGGTCGAGTCCCGGCACCGCAACCGGATCCTGCTGGTGGTCGACGAGGCCTGGGCGATCCTGGGCAACCTCGGGGTGGCCCGGTGGCTCCAGTCCTCGTGGAAGCTGTCGCGGGCCATGGGCGTCGCCAACATCGCCGTGCTCCACCGACTGTCGGACCTGGCGTCGGTGGGTGCCGCCGGCTCCGAGCAGGTCGGTCTGGCCGAGGGCCTCCTCGCCGACTCCGAGACCCGGGTCGTCTACGCCCAGTCCCCGGGGGAGGTGGCCGGCACCGCTGCGCTCCTGGGTCTGACCGCCACCGAGGCCGGGCTGGTGAGCTCGCTGCCCCGGGGGACGGCGCTGTGGAAGGTCGGCCGACGGTCGTTCCTGGTCGAGCACCGCCTGGCCCGGGGTGAGCACGGCCTGGTCGACACCGACCGGGCCATGTCCGACGCCGAGCCGGGGCCCCGAGATGGCGCCGCACGATGGTGAACCGGCGACGGTGACCCTGTTCGGGGCCCTCGGGATGGGGATGGGCGCGGTGGCCCTGGCTGCCGCCGGCCTGCCCCGGGGCGGTCGACACGGTCCCGGCACGGGTCGGGGCGGTCCCCGGCGGGCGGCCCGGTGGGCCCGACCCTCGGACCTCGGCGCCCTGGTCGTGCCGGCCGGGAACCGCCCGCCCCCGCCGGGACGCCTGGTGCTGGGGAACGTCGGTCGGCGGCGGGTCGCGGCCGAGCGGGCCCAGTCGGTGCTCGTCTTCGGTCCGACCCAGTCGCAGAAGACGTCGGGGTTCGCCGTGCCCGCCATCCTGGGGTGGGACGGGCCGGTGGTGGCGGCCAGCGTCAAGTCGGATCTTGTCGACCACACCGCCGGCCATCGGGCGACGCTGGGCACCGTCCACTGCTTCGACCCGACCGGGGTGACCGGCCGCCGGGCCACGGTGTGGACACCGCTGCCCCAGTCGCGCACCTGGCCCGGCGCCCGGCGTGCCGCCGCGACCCTGACCGAGGTGGGTCGGTCCCAGGCCGGATCGATGAGCGACGGCGACTTCTGGTACACGACGGCATCGCGGATGCTGGCGCCGCTCCTGTTCGCGGCGGCCACCGCCGGCCGGGCCATGGCCGACGTCGTGCACTGGGTGGAGACCGACGAGGCCGACGAGGTGCTGGAGCTCCTGGCTGCGGCCGGGGTGCCCGAGGCCGTCGACGCCGCGCGCTCGGCCTTCGGTAAGGAGGACCGACAGCGGAGCTCCATCGTGACCACGGTCGAGACCCTCCTCGAGCCGTTCGCCGGGGCCGCGCCACGGGGTGCCCACGAGCTCGACCCCGGCGCACTCCTTGCCGGGTCGGACACGCTCTACCTGTGCGCCCCGGCGCACGACCAGCGGCGGCTCACCCCGCTCTTCGTGGGTGTGCTGCGCGCCGTCCTGGACCACGCCTACGAGCAGGTGTCCCGCACCGGTCGGCCCCTCGAGCCGCCCCTGCTGGTGGTGCTCGACGAAGCGGCCAACATCGCCCCGGTACCGGACCTCGACGCGCTGGCGGCCACCGCCGCCGGCCACGGGATCCAGCTGGTGACGGTCTGGCACGACCTGGCCCAGATCAGTGCCCGCTTCGGCCCCCGGGCGACGACGGTGGTGAACAACCACCGGGCCAAGCTGTTCCTGTCGGGGATCTCCGACCCGTCCACCCTCGACTACGCCAGTCACCTGATCGGCGACGAGGAGCTGCACCTGGCCGCCACCACGGCGGGGGGACGCTCCGGCTCCAGCACCACGCGGTCGCCCACGGCGCGCCGCCTGGCTCCGCCCGACGCCCTGCGCAGGGTGCCACCCGGTTCCGGGGTGCTTGTCTACCGCGATCTGCCACCGGCCCGCCTGACGCTGCGCACCTGGTTCGACGACCCGTGGCTGAGACCCCGGGCCGTGCTCCCACCGGACCCCGGCCCCGACGGACGGGCCCGGGACCGCATGACCGACAGATCGCCTGACTGACGGCCGGCATGATTGACAGCGGGTCGGCCAGGACGGACACTGGGCATCCGCCGGCACCGCCGGCACGACCAGGCGACGAGGAGGGGCAATGGGGGCTCGAGGAGGACGACGGGCAGCGGGACTGGCCATGGCGGCGGTCACCGCGGTGTCGTGCCTGGCGCTGGCGGCACCCGGGGCGGCCGGCGCGGCGACGAAGCCGAAGCCGAAGCCGCCCAGCAAGGCGCCCTCCCTGCCCCAGGACGTCACCGTCGTGGCCGGCCCGACCGCCGGCGAGCTCATCGTGTCCTGGCAGCCGCCCCTGTACGACGGCGAGTACCTCAACCACCTCGGGGTGGCCGTGCCCTACGTCATCACCGACTACGACATCGCCGGCGTCCCCCTGGCGTCGTGGGCGACGTGCGTCGACCTCTCCCTCAGCTGCACGGTCACCGGGCTCAAGTCCGGCAAGACGTACGAGGTGGGTGTCCGGGTCTACAACGCCAAGGGTAGGCACAGCAAAGTGACCGCCCGGGTGCCGGGCACGCCGGGCTGAACCGCTCCGCACCGGGTCGGGTCCGGACGGCTGGGCCGTCACCCCTCAGTCGGTCCGGAGCCAGTCGTTGGTCATGCCCACCACGGCCGAGCCGTCGTGGTCGCTGAGCTTGAAGCCGGTGAACGTGCGCGACCAGGGTGACGTCTGGTGCCGGAAGGCGGGCGAGTCGGTCACCATCGACGTAAGCACCACCTCGGCGACGTCGTCGCCGGTCTGTACCGCCTCAGGATTGGCGAACTCCGCCATGATGTGTCGCATGTAGGCATGCATGGCCGGTTCGTACGCACCGGCCTCGGCGAAGACCTTCGCCACGTCGACGCCCACGTTGTTCACGAATTCGGTGGCCACCGGACCGGGCTCGATCACCGACACGTGCACACCGACCGTGGCCGCCACCGGGGCCAGGCTCTCCATGAACCCCTCGACGGCGAACTTGGCCGCGCAGTAGGCCTCGTTGAAGGGCTGGCCGACCACGCCACCCACGCTGGTGACCGTGATGACCCGGCCCTGGCTGGCCCGAAGGTGGGGCAGGGCGGCCTTGGTGGTGGCCACGACCCCGAAGAAATTGACCTCCATGACGTCACGCATCTCGGCCATCGACACCTGCTCGATGGTGCCGACGAAGCCGCGGCCGGCATTGTTGACCAGGACGTCCAGGGCCCCGTGGTCGGCGACCACTCCGTCGATACAGGCACCGATCGACGCCTCGTCCACCACGTCGAGCTGACGCACCTCGAGCTCCACACCGGCCGCCTCGGCGGCTTCCCGCAGGGCCCCGTCCTTGGACGTGTCGCGCATGGTGGCGACGGTGGTGAAGCCGTGCCGGGCCGCGGCCACGGCCGAGGCCAGACCGATGCCCGAGGAGGTGCCGGTGATCAGGGCGACAGGGGACATGGGGGAAGACCTTTCCGTAGCGTGTGACCCAGCCTAGAGAAGCGGCCGGAACCCGGTAGGGCCGAATTGCCCGGCGGCCGTGCCTCAGCGCGCCGCCCGCTCCTGCACCGGGATCAGGGCGTCCAGCTGGGCGCGGAGCGAGTCCGCGTCGATCGGCACCACCAGTGCCGACACGGCGTCGGCCCCCGCCTCGGCGTAGCGGGCGGTCACCTCTGCATCGAGCGGCTGGAAGTACGGGCAGACGGTCACCGTCACCTCGTCCCGGGTGCGGCCCTCCTCGCCCAGCAGCCCGTCGAGCCGGGCCAGCGGCCCGGCCAGGTCCTCGGGGGGTCGGTTGAAGGTGTGCCACCCGTGGCCGGCCCGGGCCACCCGTCGCAGGGCGGCATCGGACTCGCCCCCGATGTGGATCGGCACCGGCGACTGGACGGGCTTCGGGAACATCTGGCAGGGGTCGAGTGCGTAGAACTCACCCTCGAAGCTCGACGTGTCGTCGATCCACAGGGTGGCCAGCACGTCGAGGTACTCGTCGGTGCGCCGCCCGCGCCGCGGCCAGGGGACGTTGACGGCCCGGAACTCCTCCTCCAGCCACCCCACGCCGATGCCGAGGTCGACCCGCCCGTTCGACAGCCAGTCGAGGGTGGACACCTCCTTCGCCGTGTAGACGGGGTTCCGCTGCGGGAGCAGGACCATGGCCGTCCCCAGCCGGACCGACGAGGTGTGGGCGGCCAGGAAGGTGAGTGTCGACAGCGGCTCGAGCAGGCCGGTGCCCGGCGGGGCCGGGATCTTCCCGTCGTCGGCGTACGGGTACGAGGAGGCGTACTCCTCGAACAGCACGACGTGCTCGCCCACCCAGATGGTGGCGAAGCCCCGCTCCTCGGCCTCGCGGCCGATGAGGGCGAGGAGCTCGGGTGTGGCGAACGGGGTGGCGGTGGGGATCCAGAGGTCGACGCGCATGCGCCAGTTCTAGACGACACGGACCGGTGGCGACCGACCCCGGTCAGGCGGTGACCGCGGGTGCGACCAGCGGCCAGGGGCGCTGGCGCTCGGCGATCCGGGCGAGGTCGAGCAGGACCCGCTCCTCGTGGTGGCGCCCGATCACCTGCATGCCCACCGGGACGCCGTCGACGGTCCCGACCGGGATCGAGACCGCCGGCAGGCCGGCCAGGTTGGCGGGGATGGTCAGCGCGCCGTTGTTGCCGATGGCCCGGTCGAAGCCGTAGGTGGCGATCAGGTCCACGTCGCCCACCGTGGTGGGCATCGGACCGGCCGCCGCGAACGCGGTGTCGGGGTTGGTGGCGGCGAACACCACGTCGGCCTGCTCGAACAGGTCGGCCATCTGCTCGTTGAGGGCGATCCGGAAGAGCTCGGCCTTCCCGGCCGACCCGATGCTGTAGTGGTGGGTGGCCAGGTTCATGCCGATCTGGATCTCGGGGGTGAGGTCGTCGTTGCAGTCGGGGAACCGGTCGCCGAGCTCGCCCACCAGGCCGACCAGGTTGGACAGCGCCCACTCGAGGCCGCCCTGGGGAAGCTGCACGACCACGTCCACCCGGCGGAGGCCGGCATCGGCGATCAGGGCCTCGGCGGCCTCGACGACCAGGGCCGCCACCCGGGGCTCGACGATCGCCGCCCCCAGGTCGACCGAGACCACGGCCCGCTTCCCGGCCAGGTCGAGGGTCCCGAGGCCGGTCTCCCAGTCGCCCACCTTCGGGAGGCTGAGGTTGTCCCGGGGGTGGAAGCCGTTGCACACGTCGAACCAGCGGGCCGTGTCGCGCACCGACCTCGACACGCAGCCGAGGGTGACGGTGAGCGGCGGCTGCAGCGTGGCCGGGCCGCGCGGGATGCGCCCGTAGGTGGCCTTGAGCCCGAACAGGCCGGTGAAGCCGGCAGGGATGCGGATGGAGCCGCCCCCGTCACCGCCGGTGGCGATGGGCAGCAGTCCGCCGGCCACGGCGGCGGCCGACCCGCCCGACGATCCACCGGGCGTGCGCTCGGTGTCCCACGGGTTCCGGGTGACGCCGTGCAGCTTGGTGGAGGTGCAGTTGACGCCCCCGAACTCGGACGCCGTGGTCTGGGCGGCCGGCACGGCACCGGCGGCCCGCAGGCGGGTCACGTGGGTCGAGTCGAATGCCGAGGTCCGGTCGGCGAAGACCAGGGACGCCTCGGTGTAGGGCCATCCCTCCACCGGCTCGAGCTCCTTGACCCCGATGGGCACGCCGCCGAAGGGCAGGGAGACGTCGGCCGCCGCGGCCTGGGCCCGCGCCGCCTCGGGATCGAGGTGGCAGACGGCGTTGAGGTCGGACGCACCGATGGCGGCCAGCGACGCCTCCAGTGCCTCGGCCGGGCTGAGGGTCCCCGCCCGGAAGGCATCGACCAGCGAGCAGGCGTCTTCGAGCCATGGTTCGGTCATGGACCGGGACGCTACCCCCGGGTGGCGGCGGGCGCTCGGTGGACCGGTCTCCGGGCCCCACCCCGGAAGGTGCTGCCGGGGTCAGCGCTCCGAATCGAGCCCGGCCATCTGGGGTGCGGCGTACCGGGTGCCGGCCACCGCCTCGGCCGGCACGGCCGCCCCGATGGCGGCCAGCTGGGCGTCGTCCAGCGCGAGCGCCACGGCGCGCAGGGCCCCGTCGAGCTGCTGGGGCGTGCGGGCACCGGTCAGCGGCACGATGTCGTCACCCCGTGAGAGCACCCAGGCCACCGCCACCTCGGGCACCGATGCGCCGAGGGCGTCGGCCACGCCGGCCAGCGCCTCGACCAGGGCGAGGTTGGCCCCCAGGTTGGACGGGTCGAACCGGGGGGCGTGCGATCGGAAATCGCCCGGTCCGAGCGTCCGGTCGGTCGACCAGCGGCCGGACAGCAGGCCGCGGGAGAGCACGCCGTAGGCGGTCACGGCGATGCCGAGTTCGCGGGTCGTCGGCAGGATGGCCGCCTCCGGTCCCCGCGACATCAGCGAGTACTCGAGCTGGACGTCGGCCACCGGGTGGACGGCATGGGCCCGTCGGATGGTGTCGGCGCCGACCTCGGACAGTCCGAGATGGCGGACCCACCCGGCCTCGACGCACTCGGCGATCGCCCCCACGGTCTCCTCGACGGGCACCGCCGGGTCGAGCCGTGCCGGACGGTAGATGTCGACGTAGTCGGTGCCCAGCCGCTGGAGGCTGTAGGCCAGGAAGCTCCGCACGGCCGACGGACGGGCGTCGAACCCGACCATGGCGCCGTCGGGCCCGCGGAGGGCACCGAACTTGACCGACAGGACGACGTCCTGGCGCCGCCGCCCGGCGAGCGCCTCCCGGAGCAGCAGTTCGTTGTGGCCCATGCCGTAGAAGTCGCCGGTGTCGAGCAGGGTGACGCCGGCGTCGAGCGCGGCGTGCACGGTGGCGATCGCCCCGGACCGGTCGGTGGGCCCGTACGACCCGGACATGCCCATGCAGCCGAGGCCGATCGCCGAGACCGGCCCGGCCACCCCGAGGGTGCGCTGCTCCATGGGGACTCCTCCATCCGGACCGCCTGCGGCCGCCCCGTGCCCGGAACCTACCGTCCCGGTCCGTCCGACGGGTTTAGCGTGAGGGGATGACCTCCACCGACGACACCACGCCTTCCCCCCGGTCCGACGGGCCCCACGACGGCGGACGGGCCGCCCCCCGGCACCCGTTGACCCTGGCGGTGGACATCGGTGGGACCGGCCTGAAGGCCTCGGTCCTCGACGCCGACGGCGCCATGGTGGCCGACCGGGTCAAGATCCCCACCCCGTACCCGCTGCCCCCGGACAAGCTGGTGGCGTCCCTGGTGCGCCTCGTCGCCCCACTCCCCTCCGCCGAGCGGGCCTCGGTCGGGTTCCCCGGGATGGTCCGTGGCGGCGTGGTGCTGTCGGCCCCCCACTTCACCACCGTGAGCGGGCCGGGCAGCGCCGTCGACCACCGCCTGGAGCAGCAGTGGGACCGCTTCGACCTGGCCGCCGCGCTGTCCGCCGAGTTCGGCGTCCCCACCAAGGCGGCCAACGACGCCGACATCCAGGGGGCGGCGGTCGTGCGGGGCGTGGGCCTGGAGCTGGTGATCACCCTCGGCACCGGGTTCGGGACCGGGCTCTTCTACAACGGCGAGCTCGTGCCCCACCTGGAGATCGCCCACCAGCCGTTCCGCAAGGGCGAGTCCTACGACGACCAGCTCGGCGAGGCCACCCGCAAAGAGATCGGCGAGGAGCGGTGGAACAAGCGGGTCACCAAGGCCATCGCCAACATGCGGGCCCTGACCCTCTTCGACCACCTGTACATCGGCGGCGGCAATTCCCGCCGTGTGCTCCGCCACCACCTGCCCGATGATGTGACCGTGGTCGACAACACGGCGGGCATCCTGGGCGGGATCCGCCTCTGGGTGCCGGTCCACGGTGCCGAGGGGGAGGTCACCCCGGTCTCCGGCTGAGGCACGTCCCGAGCGGCGGCTCCGTGATCCCTCAGCCCTGCCAGCGCCGCCAGCGGCGCTCGACCTCCTTGAAGTCGCGCTTCCACCCCTTGCGGGTCTCGGCGGCCAGCTCGCGCTGACGGCCCACGAGGCGTTCGGCGGCGTCGGCCAGATCGGCCTGCTCGGCAGCCAGGGCCTCGAGCCAGCCGATGGAGAACACGATGTCGTGGTGGTCGCCGAGCCGGCTCTGGAGCCGCTCGGCCGCCCGGGCCGTCTTCCTGGCCGGTCCGCCCTCGACGAGCGCCAGCGTCTCGGACCCGTACCGCAGGTCCTTGAGCCGGATCCGGAGCTGGTGGAGGTGCACGTCCGACGGGTCCCTCCGTGCCCTGCGGGCCGCACCCCGCACGTCGTGCCAGGTCCTCCGCAGCATGGGCGGGAGGATGTCGACCGCCGGCTTCGTCGCCTTCGCCTTGAACGCCGGGCCGTCCCACAGCAGCATCATCTGCCCGGTCAGCTGGACCCGCCGGGGTCCGGCCTGGTCGGCGGCGATCCGGGCGCCCGCCGCGTCGCGGCGCCAGTCGACGACGGCCAGGAGGCGGGCCACCTCGTCCGGCGCCAGCACGTCGGGTCCCCGGTCGGCGACGACCCCGGCCAGCAGCTCCAGGTCCCGGGAGTGTCCCAGCTCGTTTCCGTACCAGGCCAGCTCGGCCCGGAGCGCCGTTCCCCAGGAGGGGTCGAGGAGGAGCCGGTAGGTGCGGAGGTTGGACCGGATCCGTCGCATGGCGACCCGGCTCTGGTGGATCCGCTCGGTCCGGTCGGTGCGCCGCTCGGTCCCGTGCAGGGACTCGATGGCCGACTGGGCCCACAGCGGCCGGGGGCCCATGGCGACGACGAGCGCATCCACCGTCCCGGAGTGCGGTGCATCGCCGGCGAGCTCGTCGCCCAGGTCGTTCAGGAGGAACGTGCGGGCGGACATGGCCAGCACCCGGTGCACCACCATGGCGGCGGAGGGGACCATGGCGGCAGAAGGGACCGTGCCGGCGGAGGGATCGGCGATCCCGTCGTCGGGGCGGCGGGATCGCCGTCCGGACGCGGACCGCTCCGGCCCCTCGTGCACGTGGTCCCCGAGTGGTCCGAGCGTCATGGTCGTCCTCCGCTGACAGCCTACGAGTGCGGACCTGTCGTCGTTCGCCGGAGCCACCCACGCCGGCGCGTCACCCCACCGACGTCCGGCGCCACCGCGGACCCCCGGTCGTCCGGGAGTCCCCGGTGTCGTACGGTGGACCCATGCGCGCCGTCACCATCGTCGAGGGAGAGCTCCGGTGGGAGGAGCACCCCGACCCCGTCGCCGGGCCGGGCGAGGCGGTGGTGGCCGTGGCCGCCGCGGGCATAAACGGCGCCGACCTGCTCCAGCGCAAGGGCTTCTACCCGGCGCCAACCGGATCACCGGCCACCATCCCCGGCCTCGAGTTCGCGGGCACGGTGCGGAGCGTCGGTGCCGGCGCCGCCCGGTTCGGGGTGGGTGACCGGGTCATGGCCATCTGCGGCGGCGGTGGCCAGGCCGAGCAGGTCGTGGTCCCCGAGTCGCACCTGCTCCCGGTGCCCGAGGGGGTCCCCCTGGTGCAGGCGGGCGGGTTCCCGGAGGCGTACTCGACGGCGCAGGACGCACTCTTCACCCAGGCCGATCTGTCCGAGGGTCACACCGTCCTCATCTCGGGGGCGGCCGGCGGCGTGGGGACGGCCGCCGTGCAACTTGCCGCGGTGGCCGGCGCGCGCGTGGTGGCCACGGTCCGCAACCCGGACCTCCATGACGCCGTTCGGGCGTTGGGGGCGGACGAGGTCATCCGACCCGACGAAGTGGCCGGGCACGGCCCCTACGACGTGTCGCTCGAACTGGTCGGGGCACCCGGGGTGGAGGCGGTGCTCCCGCACCTGACCACCGGGGCACGGGTCGTCGTCATCGGCGTGGGCGCGGGCGCCCGGGCCCAGATCGACCTGCTGGCGGTCATGGGGGCCCGGGCCACCATCGGCGGGTCCACCCTGCGCTCCCGCAGCACCGAGGAGAAGGCCGGCGTGGCGTGGCTGGTCGAGGCCCGCGCCGTGCGGCTCCTGGGTGAGGGAGCGGTGACGGTCCCGGTGGCCGCCACCTTCCCGATGGCCGAGGCCACCGCCGCCTACGAGCGGTTTGCCGCCGGTGGCAAGCTCGGGAAGATCATCCTCGTCAACGGCTGACCGGCGCGCGCCACGGCGCGCGCCACCCGTAGGCTTCCGGCGTGCTCGAGTTCCTTCCGCCCCCGACGTCCGGCCGCCGGTTCGTCGGAGTCCAGCGGGTCCGGCTCGGCGACACCGACCCCCAGGGACGGCTGCGTCCCGATGCCGCCGCCCGATACCTGCACGACGTGGCCGGCGACGACTGGGACGACACCGGCATCGACGACGGCGACCTGTGGGTCGTCCGGCGCACGGCCCTGCGGCTCACCCCGGCCGGACGGTGGCCGGAACTGGGCCGGGCGGTGACGGCCACCACGTGGTGCTCGGGCATCGGCGCGGCGTGGGCCGAGCGGCGCACCGACCTGGCGGTGGACGGCGAGGTGCAGGTGGAGACCGAGTCCCTGTGGGTGCCGTTGGACGGGTCCGGCCGGCCCCGCCGCATCTCCGCCGGGTTCCGGGGTGCTTACGGGGAGGCGGCGGGCGGCCGCAAGGTGTCCGGCCGGGTGACGGTGCCCGACGTCCCCGACGACGCCGGGCGACGACCATGGCCGCTCCGGCGGGTCGACCTGGACGTGGCCGGCCACGTCAACAATGCCGCCTGCTGGACGGCCCTGGTCGAGGTGGCCGCATGCCCGGTGGCCACCGCCGTGCTCACCCACCACGGTCCCCTCGAGTGGGACCGGCCGGTGACCCTGGCATCGGCATCCGGCCGGATGTGGCTGCTCAACGGGGACGTCGTCCAGGTGTCCGGGTCCTTCACCCCGACGGGGTGAGGCCGGATCCCGGTCCTGGCCGTGCGGTCAGCGCGAGACGATGACGGACGACCCGTGGCCGAACAGGCCCTGGTTCGCCGTGATCCCGACCCGGGCCCCCTCGACCTGACGGCCGGTGGCCTGGCCCCGGAGCTGCCACACCAGCTCGCAGACCTGGGCGATGGCCTGGGCGGGGATGGCCTCACCGAAGCAGGAGAGGCCACCGCTGGCGTTGACCGGGACCCGGCCGCCCAGCGTGGTGTCGCCGTCGCGCAGCATCCGTTCGGCCTCGCCCTGCTTGCACAGGCCGATGTCCTCGTACCAGTCGAGCTCGAGGGCCGACGAGAGGTCGTACACCTCGGCCAGGCTGACGTCCTCGGGGCCGATGCCGGCCTCCTCGTAGGCGGCCAGCGCCACGGACTGCTTGAACGTGGGACCGACCGAGGCCGTCGTGGCCGAGGAGTCGGTCGAGAAGTTGGGCATCTCGATGATGGTCTGCGGGAACCGCGGGGTCACCGTGGACACGGCGTCGATGGTGACCAGGTCCGCCTTCCCGGCGTGTCGTCGGGCGAACTCCATCGAGCACAGCACCAGCGCGGCGCCGCCGTCCGAGGTGGCGCAGATCTCGAGCAGGCGCAGGGGGTCGGCGACCATGGGGGAGGACAGCACCTCGTCGGCAGTCACCTCCTTGCGGTACCGGGCGTACGGGTTCTCCAGGCCGTGCCGGGCGTTCTTGACCTTGACCGCGGCGAAGTCCGCCTCGGTGGCACCGAACAGCTCCATGCGACGGCGGGCGTACAGGGCGAAGTAGGTCGGGTTGGTGGCCCCCATGAGGTGGAAGCGGAGCCAGTCCGGGTCGTCCTTGCGGTCACCGCCCACCGGGGTGAAGAACCCCTTGGGCGTGGTGTCGGCCCCGACGACCAGGGCCACGTCGCACAGCCCGGCCAGGATCTGGGCCCGGGCGTTGTTGATGGCCTGGGCGCCCGAGGCGCAGGCCGCGTAGGCGGACGACACCCGGGCGCCGGTCCAGCCCAGGGCCTGGGCGAATGTGGCGCCGGCCACGAAGCCGGGGTACCCGTTGCGGATGGTGTCGGCACCGGCCACGTACTGGATGTCCGTCCACGGCAGTCCGGCCTCGGCCAGCGCGTCCCCGGCCGCGGCCAGTCCGTACTCCACGAAGTTGCGGCCCCACTTCCCCCACGGGTGCATGCCGGCACCGAGTACGGCGACCCGCTTGTCGTCCGGCATCTCAGGCCCCCTTCCCCGTCGTGGCGCCGGTCGGCCGCCACTTCCACACCACGTACTCGTGCTCGTCGTCCTCGTAGAGCGTGTCCAGCACCAGTTCGACCTCGGTCCCGACCTGCAGGTCGCCCACGCCCACGCCGGGGACGACCTGGCCCATGACGACCATCTGCTCCGCCGCCAGCTCGACGGCGGCGAGGGCGAAGGGGACGTAGGGGTCGGCGGCCTCGTAGGGCTTGGGCGGCTGGTAGCAGGCGTCGGTGTACGACCAGACGGTCCCGGTCCGGCTGAGCGGGGCCTCGGCGAACTCGCGGCCCTGGCACCCGGGGTTCCGGCAGAAGAACGTCTCCTTGGGGAAGGCGAAGTTCCCGCAGCTGGTGCACCGCGATCCGAGCAGCGTCGGTTGCTGCTCGTCGAGCGTGAACCAGCCCTCGATGGCGGGCACCCGTGTCTTGGTCGTCATGGGCGGAATCCTAACGGACCGTCAGAAACGGGGTGCGTGGGTGTCGGCCCCCCGGGGGGAGCGACGACCACCGGCCCGAGGACCGTGGGTCCCGGCGACCCGGCCCGCACGAGGCGACCGTGCTAGTAACTCGGCCATGGAGACACGGATGATCGGATCGCTCGAGGTGTCGGTCATCGGACTGGGCACCAACAACTTCGGCTTCTTCATGGAGGCCGACGCGGTGGCGCCCGTGGTGGACGCCGCCATCGAGGAGGGGGTCACCTTCTTCGACACCGCCGACTCCTACCTCGACAGCGAGAAGCGGCTCGGACACGCCCTGGGTGGCCGGCGCGACCAGGTGGTCCTGGCCACCAAGTTCGGGAGCCCGGTCGGCGAGGGCGGGACCGGGGGTGCGTCCCCCGGGTACGTCCGCAGCGCGGTGGAGCGGAGCCTGCGGGCCCTCGGCACCGACCGGATCGACCTCTACCAGCTCCACCGTCCCGATCCGGAGACCCCCATCGCCGACACGCTGGCCGTGCTGGACCAGTTGGTGGACGAGGGGAAGATCATCGAGATCGGCTGCTCCAACTTCTCGCTGGCGCAGCTCCGCGAGGCCGAGGCGTCGGTCGGGCCCGACGACGCCCGTTTCGTCAGTCTCCAGAACCAGTTCAGCCTGCTCGAACGGGGGGACGAGGCGGAGGTCCTGCCCGAGTGCGTGGCCACCGGGATGGGCTACCTGCCGTTCTTCCCGTTGGCCAGCGGACTGCTGACCGGCAAGTACCGGCGCGGAGAGGCCCCGCCGGCCGGCACCCGGTTGGAGAAGTGGGGTGACAGCACGCTGACCGACGAGAACTTCGACATCATCGACGGGTTGACCGCCTACGCCGAGGCCCGGGACCACACCCTCCTGGAGCTCGCCCTGGCCTGGGTGGCGGCGACCCCCGGGGTCGCCTCGGTGATCGCCGGGGCCACGACGGCCCATCAGATCCGCCAGAACGCCCGGGCCGCCCGGTGGACGCTGACCCCCGGGGAGAAGGCCGAGGTCGACCTCCTCACCCCGGGTCCGGTCTGACCGGGAGGATCCGACACCGGGGTCGTGCCCCGGTCACACCCCGGTCACACCCCGGGCGGGCCCCCGAGGCCGCCCCTGGCCCGTGACTCGGCGATCCGGGCCGCATCCCACCCGAGCAGGTCGGCGAGGACCTCGTCGGTGTGCTGGCCCACCGTCGGGGCATGGCTGGGCACGGGCAGCTCCTCGCCGACGAATCTGATCGGCGACCCCAGCTGCTCGGCACCCAGCTGCTCGACCGGGTACCAGTGGAACCGGTCCTGGAACTGGGGGTCGGCGGCGATCGTCTTCGGTGAGTTCACCGGAGCGACCGGAAAGTTCTTCTCGACCCCGAAGTCGATCCACTCGGCGGCCGGCCGCGTCCGGAAGATGTCCCGCAGCTCGGCCCGCAGCTCGAGGTTGCCCACGGCGTGGTCGGCGAACTTGGAACCCGGCCACCGCTCGAACAGCTCGACCCGGTCGACGGCTTCGCAGAAGTTCTTCCACAGGGACTGCTCGGACGCCATGAACAGGACGTAGCGGCCGTCGGCGGCCTCGTAGACCTGGTAGCGGACGCCGTGGATCATGCCGGCGGTGCCCGGCTCGCGCCGCTCGTAATTGTCGGACTTGTTTCCGGTCACCTCGGACTCGGGCCGCTCGTAGGCCTTCCACGTCTCGCTCCGGTACCAGTCCATGGCGGCGGCCGCGTCGGACTGGGCGATCTCGAAGTACGAGCCCTCCCCGGTCGTCCTGGCCCGCAGGATGGCGGCCATGATGCCGAGCGCGCCGAACAGCGGTCCGGCGTGGATGCCCATCGACGCGTGTTCGGGGAGATAGGAGAAGCCGTCGTCGTCGACCTGGGGGGTCACGATGCCGGCCCAGGTGTCGAAGGCCACCCCGTGGGCGGGGAGGTCCTTGTAGGGGCCGGTCATGCCGTACCCGCTGATGGTGCAGAACACCAGGTCCGGCTTCAGCGCCCGCAGCGCGTCGTAGCCCACCCCCCGCTTGGCCAGGACGCCGGGGCGGCCGGCCTCGACCACCACGTCGCACGTGATGGCCAGCGCCGTGAACGTGGCGACGTCCTCCTCGGTGCGCAGGTCCAGCACGATGGAGCGCTTGCCCCGGTTGACGTGCAGGTGCATGAGGGAGACGCCCTCGACGATGGGCCAGGTCATTTCGCGGATGTAGTCGCCCGCCGGGGGCTCGACCTTGATCACCTCGGCACCGAGGTCGATGAGCGGCATGGTGATCGCCGCCGGTCCGAGGGCGGAGACCTCGAGGATGCGGATGCCGTGGAGGGGGGCGTCGGAGGGCATGGTCCGGGATTGTATCTGACGCTCCGTCAGAATCGGACGGGCGTCAGGCGCCCCGGAGCGAGGCGGCGTCGAATGCCGGCGCCGGGTCGTCCATGGGCAGCACCATCCGGGCCCCGGGGTGCCGATGCTCGTCGGCCACGAGGCGGACGACGGTGCCGTAGGCGGTGAAGCCGACCGCGTGGTGGGCGAACTCCATCGGGCCCTCGGTCACCTTGACCTCGACGACACCCGAACCGCCGAGGGCGATGGCCGAGGTCTGCATCCGCTCCATGGCCGTCTCGCGGGCGGCGTACATGGCCTCGGTGAAGTTGGTCAGCTCCACGTTCTGGCCCGACTGCTTCATGGTGGCCCCCATGGACCGGCGGGGGGCGTAGACGAAGCTCGCCCCGGCGGCCAGGCCCAGCGGGGCCCACCCGGCGTTGTGGAGCAGCGCGAAGTCGCGGCCGGAGAGGTCGGACACGAAGACCGGGTCGGCCCCGATCCCCGGGGCAGCCACGGGTCGCACGGCGGTGCCGGTGAGGGCGACGTCGACGTGGTGGCGCTCGACGGCCCACTCGACGCGGACCCCGACCACCCCGTGACCACCGGCCTGGGAGCACTGCTCGTGGATGCGCTCGGTGGCGTGGGCGAAGGAGCGGGCGTAGGCGGCCGAGGCGTAGGCGATCTCGCCCTGTCCCCAATTCCACACCCCGATGGGCACCGAGTGGAGGGAGACCCCGCTGACCAGGGCCACGGGCTCCCACCCGATGGAGTGGAGGACCAGCTCCTCGTCGATGGACAGGTCCGAGGTCATCCGTCCCGACGCCGGCACCGCACCGCCGGCGAGCACGCGGGCGGCCGCCCGCATTTCGGCGCGGACGTCCAGCGCCCCGTCGGCGTCCCCGCCGATCGGCCCGTCACCCGGCGTGGGCCCGGTCACAGCAGCCGCACCGTGGGCCGGGGGGCGGGCATCGGGTCGAAGTCCTTGAAGCGGCGGACCCGGTTGCCCCGCAGCACGCACTCGACCTCGACGTCGCCCTCACCCCGGTCGCGCTGGACCGTGGTCATGTCCGCCCCGTGGAGCGAGTCGTGTCCCAGCTGGTCACGCACCCGTTGGGTGGCGATCTGGCGGGCCGCCATCTGGGCCTTGACCACCTGGGTGATCTCCGCACCCGGGGTGATCCCGCCGTACATCGAGTTGCTCCCCTCGCTCAGGTACTGGGTGACGCAGTTGGCCCACACCCCGACGGAGGCGACGGCCGCGGCGATCGCCACCGGGGCGTAGCCGGCCTCGACCAGCTTGGTCAGGCGTTGGCCGGCCAGGTAGGTGGTCCACGGCCGACCGTCGGCCGGGGGCTCACCGTCGACCACCCGCACCGCGGTCCCTTGGACCCGGAACTCGACCACGCCCATGTCGCTCAGCGGCTGCGAGGTGTCGACCACGCCCACCACGCCGTGGGCGCCGGCAGAGGCGGCCTCCTCCACCATGCGGGTGCAGGCGGTGGTGAACCCGTTGGCCCAGGCGTCCTCGACCCAGGACTGCTCGTAGTTCTGGCCCCAGGACCGGTGCTCGGCGGAGACCATCCCGTGGGGGCAGTTCCACTGCTCGGAATAGCCGCGGACGCCGCCCCACTGGTAGCCGAACCCGCCGCCCCCGAGTGGCGACATCCCGTACCACTGCCAGTTCATGACGCAGTACCCCTGGGTGAACCCGACCGGCTCGAGCCCCATCTGCAGGCAGGCGGCGAAGTCGGGGACGGTCAGGCCGGAGGTGAAGGCGCCCTCGCCGAGGCGACGGACCGCGGCCTCGGGAAGGTCGGCAGGCACCTCCGCCGGGACGGTCATCAGTTGTCCAGGGAGATGATGGTGGTGGGCCGGGGGAGGGTGACCTCGTCGGACGTCTTCACCACGGCGGTGCCCAGGGAGAGGAACTCGATGGTGTGGCTGCCCCACTGGTGGGACTTCTCCTCGAGACGGACCCCGACGATGCCGGTGGCACCAAGTCCGGTGGCCTCGTCCTGCATGCGGGTCATGGCCAGCTCACGGGCCTCGTAGAGGGCCTGGGTGAAGTTGGGCAGCTCCACGTTCTGGCCGGCGGAGCCGAGCGTCGCCCCCAGCCCGCGGTGGGCGATGTGGTAGACGCAGGTGCCCATGACCAGGCCCTGGGGGATGTGCCCGGTCTGCATGAGCGTCCAGAAGTCCTGGCCCGACAGGTCGGAGGTGAACGGCTTGCCCTGGTTGTTGCGGTGGCTGACGCCGTTCTCCGCCTTGACGGCGGTGCCGACGGCGATGAACTCGGCGGCGTCCTTGCCCCACTCGTAGTAGTTGACGTCCAGGCGCACCCCGACCACGCCGTCGGCGCCCAGTTCGAGCGCCTCCTCCTCCATCCGGGTCATGGCCAGCTCCCGGGCGTTGTACATGGCCTCGGTCAGCTTGGTCAGCTCCTGGCTCTGGCCCCACTTCCGGGTCTGGATCCCGGTGTGGTAGATCGACGAGCCCATCACGAACCCGACCGGGTGGAACCCGACCTCCTTGATGAGGAGGAACTCGTTGACCGAGAGGTCGGAGGTGAAGAGCCCGTTCTCCAGCTCGGCCAGTCGGCGGCTGGCGCCCTCGGGCAGATCCTGGGGCGGGCCCTCGGGCGGTTGTCCTGCGGTGTCACTCATCCGTTGCCTCCGATGACGATGTTCTCGAGTGCCAGGCGCACGGCCTGGCTGTGGTCGGCCTCGGCCTGCAGGACGGCCAGCAGGCGGCTGAGCCAGGTGTCCATGTCGACCTTCTCGCTGCGGATGCGGATGCCACCCGAGGAGTGCCCGATGGTGCACCGCAGCGTGGGGCCGTCGACCTCGGCCTCGAACTGGTCGTCCTCCATGGCGATCCGGAGGGAACGGATCTCGTCCGACTTCCGGAACCGCCCGCCGGCCCGCTGGACCTGGAGCCGGGGACCGAGGGCGTCGGACAGCTGGTCGACGAGGACCTTCAGGAGGATGCCGACGTCGGAGCTGTCGGCCCGCAGCTGGGCTGCCGCAAGTTCCAGATCGAAGGAATCGCCGGTATCGGTCACTGACCGCACCCTACCGGGGTGTCAGAGTGCATGGTCGGGCGGGCAGGGGCACCACACCCCCCGGCGAGATGACCGTCGGGACCGGGGTGATCCGCGTCGGGTAGAGTGTTCTGCCGATGTCATCTCCTCCCGGTTCTCCGCGTGACGGACGGGTTGGTCGTGGGCATGCCGGCGACCAGCGCTCGTAGCTCAACGGATTAGAGCATCTGACTACGGATCAGAAGGTTGCAGGTTCGAATCCTGCCGAGCGCACCACTGCCGAGCGCGCCAAGCAAGTGCATTTCGGAGCGCATTCCCGACTCCCCGAAGACTGCGCCGGACAGGGCCGGAGTGGATCGCCCGTCATACGGCAGGCTGGGCGACGACCGGTGGTGGGGACCTCCAGCTGCTGCGCCTCGGCTCCTCCTCGCGGCGATGCGAATCACGTCAGCCATCGGCGGTGGGCCCGTCACGCCGGTCGTGCACGTCAGTCGCGTCGTCGGCGCCGGTCGCCCGCGTCCTGGTGATGCAGGATCGGGTTCGCCGTCGCCTGCCACTGCGTCCAGGAAGCTCGCCAGATCGAGCCGCCCCCTGGTTCGGTAACCGGAGATCCCGACGGCCGGACAAAGGTATACCGCGGATCCAGAAACAGCCGAACCGGATAGCTGATGAATCGATCGTGACCATTGACAGTTGGGCACCGTATCGTTACCATTCGCCTGAGTCATAAAGTAAATAACCAAGCAAAATCGATGGGCCGCTGAATCTCTATGTGTGAGTGAGGTGCCGAACGGTCCATACAAATAGCTTGGTGGATGTGGCAGCGAAGTCGAGAGTCATGTGCATGCCGATCGGTAGTGCACGGGGGAACAGAGATCACGAAACGGGGCCGCCATGCGTCTGTCCAAGGTTCTTCCCTCGCTGTGCCTCACCGTGCTGTTGATCGCCGGGGCGCTCTCCGTGGAGTCACCCGGCGCATACGCCGCAGGGCCCGGAGCCCGCGCGGCCGCGGCAACTGCGGATCAACCGATGATGGGCCTACTGGCCTCGAACTCCCTGGTCAATCGACAGGTCTCGGTACCCACCGGCGCCTACGGATCCAGCAGTGCCCTCCAAGCGGCCGAACGTGGCGGCGCGCTCCACTCCGCCGCCCTGGCCGCGACATCGTGCCCGTGGCCACCGGCGTCCGACTCGCCACCGTCGTCGCTGACGAGTCCCCCGGACGGGGCGACCATTGCCACCACCACTCCGGCACTTTCGGCGGTGTCCATTCTGACCCCGGGTACACCGCTGTACGCCAATTGCTACCCGACGGCATACGATTTCAAGGTCATGACTGCTCCTGGTGGAGGGGAAACGGTCGCTGATTCAAGCTGGCTCTACGACCCAAATAACCCTTCAAACATCACGAACTGGGCAATCCCCCAAGGTGCGCTTCGCGACGGCGAGACCTACTACGTGGCCGTACAGACAGATGATTCCGCTCTGACACTCACCCCATTGCCGGCCACCACCATCACCCACTTCACCGTCGACCTGCGGAAGGGCGGGGGAGGACCCTCTCCGACGGATACGGTGGGCTCGACGCCGTCGGGCACGTCTAGTCCTGCGCAGGGCTCGCCGTCACCCGGCCTGTCCGCCGCCTCCGAAACGGTGAACCTGGTGACCGGGGATCTGGCACTCACGGCCGGTACCCATGCATTGCAGACGGTGTCGGGGTCGGCGGGGGTCTCGCTGAACTACAACTCGCTCGACGCCGATCTCTACGGGCTCGACGCCAAGTACTACGTGGACACCGGCGACCACTCGTTCTCCGGTGCCGACACCCTCATCGGGCAGAAGGTCGACCCGATGATCGATTTCAAGTGGGGCCTGCCGTCGATCGGCAGCCTGCCACTCACGGGTGCGACAGGGTTCTTGGTCCACTGGACGGGCACGATCTTCGTACCTCCGGGCTCGCCCACCGTGTCGGCCGGCAGCTGGCAGTTCGGCGTCCAGGCCGGTGGGGGGATGCTCGTGTGCATCGACCAGTCGACCACGTGCGGTGCGTCGAATGCGTCCGTCGATTCGTGGACCGCCGGGGCATCCGCGGCGAGCCCGGTGTTCGGTTCGGTGCTGAGCAAGCTGGCGGCAGGGCCCCATGCGATCACCGTGGAGACCTGGGTACCCGAGGGGCCTGCCGTGCCGACGGTTCTATGGATCCAGAACAAGACCCCGTCGGCCCCCAATCCGAGTCCGTTCGTCGTGCCGTCCAGCTGGTTGTCCAGCACCCCGTCGTCGCTGCCGGCCGGCTGGTCGCTGTCCGCCGAATCGTTCAACTCGGCGTGGACGGGACTGATCGACGACGGCAGCCAGGTGGTGCTGACCTCCTCGGGCGGCTCGACCGCGGACTTCGCGGGGACCGGAACCGGACAGGCGGAGGTGTTCCAGCCCCCCGCCGGTGACACCGACCTGCTCACCCGGAACCCTGACGGGACCCTCCGTCTGGTGACCCGTTCCGGAGACGTGTATGCGTTCACGTCCAACGGCCTGGTCTCATCGATCACCACGGCACGGGATGCGGGCGGCAATTCCGGCTCGACGCCGGCAGACCTGACCTATACCTACTCGGGGGTACCCCTGCAGCTCACGGCGATCACGGATCCGGTATCGGGGCGTGCGATCACGCTGAACTACAACGGCAACGGAACCTGTCCCACGTCCGGATCGACGGGCGTGGCGCTCAATGCGCCGGTGGACATGCTCTGCGCCATCTCTTACTGGGACGGGACGCAGTCGACGTTTGCCTACAACCCGCAAGGGGAGCTGGGCGAGGTCGCCAATCCGGGGGGCGTGTCGCGATTCGCCTACGACAGTGCCGGTCGACTGGTGTCCCTCCAGGATCCGCTGGGGTTCGCGGCGATCCAGGCCGGTCAGCGTTCGGACTGCCCTTCGACCGCTTCCGGCACGCCGACCTGTGACACGACAGTGGGCTACATGGTGAGCGCGTCCTCGTGCGCGGCGAGCTTCGTGCCGAGCTGCGCACAGGTGGCGACGGTGACCCAGCCCGCACCGACCGTGGGTGCCCTCCAGCCGTCGCGCAGCTACTGCTACGCCGATTCCCCGGCGTCCGGCTCCTGCACGCCCACCCCGTCCACGACGACGGTGTCCCTGGCGGGCTTCGCCCCGTCTGCGGGATTCGAGAACAAGGCGGTGTACAACGCGGACGGCGAGATCACCGCCGAGACCGATCCGACGGGAGCCACGAAGTCGGTGATCTGGAACGCGGCTGAACAGCCGGTGGTGACGGTCGGAACCGATGGGATGCAGACCACCAGCACCTACAACGCCGGAGGCGAGGTGGTCGACAAGTACGGCCCCGCCCCTGCCGCGTGCTTCGCGACGACAGCGCCCTATCTCCCGTTGACCAATCTGTCCTCATGCGGGGTGAGTGCCGTCCCGCACACCCGCAACGGGTACGACGAGGGGATCACCGGTCCGAACACGTCGATCTGGTCGAACACCACGTCGAGTGGCCCACCGTGTCAGGAGACCACCGGACTGACGGGAGACACCGGCCTCTCGCACGTCTGGGGAACAGCCGCTCCGGCCTGCGCCAACGCCAATGGCGCCTGGTCGCTGCAGATGACCGGCCTGATCGACCTGCCGAGCACCGGAACGTGGACGTTCCAACTCGCGTCGCAGTCCGTACTCGCGGTCTTCCTGAACGGGGCACCTCTGGGCCAAGCCACCGGTAACGGCGCGTGGGGCTCCACGGTGACGGCGACGGTCCCCGTGACGACGCCGGGCTGGCAGCAGCTCGCTGTCGAGTACGTGCCGGTCGTACACCCGACGGGCACGCAGAGCAACGGGTTCAGCGTGTCCTACCAGCCGCCGCCCGGCGGATCCTCGACAGTGGTCCCCTACAGCGCCGTCGACCCTGGCTACGGGCTGAAGACGTCGTCCGTCGACGCTGACGGCGACGTGACCATCACCCGCTATGCCGACGCGACCGGCGGGATCGACCCGATCGATGGTCTCGCCACCCAGACGGTGAAGGATCCGTCGACCGCGACCGTCGCTGCGGACGGGATGCCGGCCACCCTGGGCGATGCCGCCGGCCTGTCGCTCACCTCGACCACCACGTACGAGCACCCCGGTCCAGCGGCGTTCTTCCGCAAGACCGCCACCGTTCTGCCCGCAGGCGGTGCGACGACGTACTCCTACTACTCGGGGGGGCAGGGCCCCGTTGCCGCGGTGTGCGGTGTGACCGCCACCACACCCCAGGGGGGGCAGCTCGAACAGCAAACGGATCCGGCCCCCGGTACCACTTCGGCGCAAGCACTCCTCGCGCGTACCCAACAGTTCGTCTACAACGCTGCAGGGCAACAGGTGGGCGTGCGGGTGAGCGACGTCAAGTCGATCGCCAGTGCTCCCTGGAAGTGCTCGTCCTATGACGGGTCCGGACGCCTGACCGCCCTGGTCTGGCCCGCCCTGGGCACGAAGGCCGGACGCACCGTCACCTACACGTATGCCGTCGGTGGGAATCCTCTGGTGAACTCGGTGAGCGATCCGAGCGGGACCATCACTTCGACGGTCGACCTCGAGGGCCGGGTGATCTCGTACACCGACGCCTCGAGCCAGACCACGACAACTTCGTACGACCAGGCCGGTCAGCTGGTGCAGACGTCCAGCACGGTCGACGGGACCATCACCACCAGTTACGACCCCAACACCGGGCAGCCGATCAGGGTCGCTCCGGCGGCCCTGCCGGCGGCCACCGCGACCTACTTCGGTCCAACGGCGGGGGTCGATGCCGGCCGGCTGATGACCGTGAATCTGGGGAACGGCGTCACCGCGTCCTACACCTACAACTCTTACGGGTCGGAATCCGGGGTGAACTACACCAACACGTCGACCTCTGCTCCCATCGCTTCGGAGGCCGTGCAGTTCACCCTGGCCGGTCGGGAGCTGAGCGACGGGTTCACCGCGACCACGTCGGCCACCCCCGCGGGTGGGGGCTCGTTCACCTATGACAATGCCGGGCGGCTGACCAATGCGTATCTCCCCGGCGAGCAGGTCGAGTACCTCTACAACTCCAATCTTCCGGCGGACAACTGTGCCGACCCGAATCAGGGCCTGGACACCAATGTCACACTCATGGCCGTTCTGCCAACCGGAGGGTCGCTCACCAAAGTGGCGTCCTGCTACAACACGTCCGATCAGCTGACGGGAACCACCACCACCAATTTCGGGACGGGGACGACGACCACGGACAGCACGTTCACCTACGACACCCAGGGGAACCAGACGGCCGACGGCCTGAACACCACCACATGGGACTCCTCCGGGCGGGTCGCGAAGGTGAAGTCGGCATCCGGAACGGACACCTATACGTTCGACGCACTGGACCGCCTCATCAAGAAGACAGTCGGCACGAAGTCCGTGTACTTCGCGTACTGTGGACTGTCCGCCAACCCGTGCGGCACGATCAGCAGCACCAAGGCCGCCGTCTCGGGCTACGTACCGCTGCTCGGTGGAGTGGTGCTGACCACGGTGGCGAGCTCGGGCTCATTGGACACCTGGTCATTGCCCGATGTCCATGGGAATTTCATGATGACCACGTCGCCGGCCGGTACGCCCAGCAACCTGGCGACGTACACGCCCTATGGAGCGCCGACCATCGGCTCCACCAGCGCACTTGCCAACTCAGGCAATACCTCGTCGACGCTGGGGGCGTTCGGAGCTGCAGGAAAGGTCACCGACACCACCCCTACCGACCCGGTGGTTCTCCTCGGCGCCCGGCTGTACAACCCGGCTGAAGGGCGGTTCCTCAGCGTGGATCCGATCGAGGGCGGCTGTGCGAACCCGTACGTATACGTCAGCGGAGACCCACTGAACTCCAATGACCTCACCGGTCAGGCCGGCTGTGGCAATCCGCCCCAGTCGGGCTGCTCCATGGGCTCGTTCGACCTGGACCCGCAGTGCGTTCTCGTACTGAACAACAACACGCTGAGCGCGATCGCCGCCTTCGGCGGTGCCATCGACGCGGCAGCAGGTGTGACGACGATCATCGCCGGCGCGCTGTGCGCGGCGGCGACCGGTGGGATCTGTGGGATCTTGGCCGGCTTCGTGACCCAGCTCATCGAGGCCACCCTGGCGGCCTTCCTGGCAGCAGTGGGTGTCGAGGCCTATCTCGGGGCATCGATGGTCCTGGGCGTGTCGCTATGGGGAGGACTGCAGTACGCCTTCGTCGGACCCGGTAAACCGTGCTGACCCGATTGAACCGGTCGAGCCGTCGCGCCGTGGGTGGGGGGTGTCGTCCTGCGCGGTGCACTCCTCGAGTACGTCCTTCCCGGTGCCGACGGACGGCATGAGGAGCGGTCAGTGAGGGTCCACTGGCACCGCATGGGTTCGCTGCGTGGTGCGTCGATGTGCGGACTGGTCATCATTGCCGTCGTCGCCAGTGTGCTGACCTTCCAGACCTCTGGGGCCGCACGCCTCTGCCTCCTGCTCCTGACGATTGCCGCCAGCACGACCTGTGTCCTCCTCGTCGGGTACTGGATGAGAACGGGACGCTGGTTCGATGACGGCTGATCCTCACCCGGGCCGGGCGAACACCCGGTCGGTCCCCTTGTCCGGGGTCCGGTGCACGGGAACCGACCAGACCACCTTTCTGCGCAACCTGCCGGGATCCACGGGCGCGCTGGTGAACCAGATCACCCCGGCGCTGACCGACACCCACACCGGCGTGACCAACGAGATCACTCAGCAGACCACAGCGACCACCACCTGAGCCGCACCATGGGCCTTGGACCGCCGCCTCGCCCAACCGATGACGTCCCCCTCCCGTCGGATTCCGATCGGATGGGGACGTCGTCATGCTCACGCACGTGATCGAGGTCGGGCCGGTGGGCCCGGTCGGCACCGGTCGGACGGGTGGTGGCACCGACAGGTACCCCCGTGATCCGGCCCTCAAGATCCACAGGTGACACCTATCGGAGATGCAGTCGACCGTGATCCCGGTCACCGAAGGTGGTGGTGTCCCGGGAACGACCCGGATGCACGAATCAGAGGAGCACCCCATGTCCACCACAGGAAATCGACTGCGTCGGGTTCTGGTCAGCGGCGCCGTCGTGGCCGGCGCCGGTCTCGGCGCCGCAGGCGTGGCGTCCGCCGCCACCAGCACGACCACTACGCCGGCCGCATCGTCCACCGGCACGGCTGCGGCCGGCGCTCCGGCGTCCGGCTCGGCCACGACGCCACCGGCCGGCGCACCCGACCCGGCGACCCTGACCCACGGTCCAGGTGAGACACTGCTCACCGGCACGCAGCTGACGCAGGCCACGGCGGCGGCCACTGCGGCCGTGCCCGGTGCCACCATCATCCGGGCCGAGACCAACTCGTCCGGTGGCTACCCGTACGAGGTGCACCTGAAGAAGGCCGACGGGACCGACGCCACCGTGGAGCTCAATTCGAACTTCGGCGTGATCACCACCATCTCGGGCTTCGGCGCCGGCCCGGCCGGCGGCACGTCTCCCGGTGGCACGTCTCCCGGTGGCACGGCTCCCAGCGGCACCCCGCCCACCGGCTCGGCACCGACTGGTTCCGCGCCGACCTCGGCGGCTGCCTGATCGCCCCCTGCCGGCCTTCGCCGGCCTTCGCCGACCCGCACCCCCCGGCCCGCACCCCCCGGCCCGCACCCCCGTGCCTCCGCCCCGAGCGGACGCGGGGGTGCGGCGCGTCACGGGCCCGGCCCGGCTCCACCGTGGTCGTGGACCTCGGCACGCCGACCGGCCTCGTGCCGACGTATGTCCGGGCTGGTCCCGGCGTAAGGTTCTGTAACCATCGAGTACAGGTAGGTCGATCCATGAGCACCACCCCTGACCCCATCCAGACCGCCGGGCCCGAGGCGCTCGGTGAGTCGAGGACCCCCCGCGAGGCGAAGGAGATCGCCCCCGGGGTCCACTTCCTCGCCGGGTTCGGCAACACCACGATCATCGTGGGGTCCGAGGCCGTGGCCGTGGTCGACCCCGGGCTCTTCGCCAACGGCCCCCGGGTGGTGGCGGAGCTGCGCCGCCTCACCGAACTGCCGGTGCGGTACGTCATCTACACCCATGGCCACTACGACCACGCCTTCGGCACACCGGCCCTCCTCGAGGACGCGGCCGCCCGTGGTCACGACACGCCGGACATCGTCGGGCACGTCAACGTGGCCAAGCGGTTCGAGCGCTACGCCAAGACCGCCGGTCACCTGGCCGGTACGTTCGACACGCAGTTCGCCCTGTGGGACCGTCACGGGGGCGACGTGGTGCGGACCGCGGTCTACTGCCCGCCGACCATCGCCTACGAGGACCGCCTCGTGCTCGACGGACTGGGCGGCCAGGTCCTCGAGTGCCGTCACGGCCTCGGCGAGACGGACGACCACACCTGGGTCTGGGTCCCGGGTCCCCGGGTGATCGTCGGCGGTGACTTCATCGTGTCGTCGCTGCCCAATGCCGGCACCCCGTTCCGGGTGCAGCGCTACGTCCTGGAGTGGGCCGAGGCCCTGGAGGAGATGGCCGCCCTCGAACCGGCGGCCATCGTGTCCGGGCACGGCGGGGTCTTCACCGAGCACGGTGAGGAGATGCTGCTGGTGACGGCCCGGGCGCTCCGGTACCTGGACGGCGAAGTGGTCCGCCGGCTCAACGAGGGCCAGTGGCAGGAGCAGATCCTGGACGAGGTGGCGCTGCCCGACGACCTGGCCACCAGCTCCTACCTCCAGCCCCTCTACGGATGCACGGCCTTCGCCGTGCGCGACGTGATGCGCCGGTACATGGGGTGGTACGACGGCAATCCGTCGATGCTCTTCCCGAGCACCCGGGCCGACATCGCCCACGAGGTGGTGGGGCTGACCGGTGGCACCGGGCCCCTGGTCGACCGGGCGCGCGTCCTGGCCGCGTCGGAGGACACCGACGACCTGCAACGGGCGCTGCACCTGGTCGACTTCGTCCTCTTCCATGGAGACGGGCAGCTCGACGAGGCCCACGCCCTCAAGGCCGAGCTGCTGGATGCCCGTGCCGCCAGGGAGCGATCGTTCGTGGCCCACAACATCCTGGCGTCGGCCGCCGTCCTCGAGCGGGAGCGCGATCCCGCCGGATGACCGGCGCCGACCAGCGCCCCCGGGGGTCCGTCACCGGCCGGCCCGGCCGTCCGTCACCCCGGACGCCGGATCACCGGGTGGGGAGTCAGGGGTGGATGATCACCCGGGTGGACGCCGATGCCGGGGAGGTGCCCACGAGCGTGGAGTAGACGACCACGTTGGACAGGTAGGACCCGGTGGCGGAGTCGAACGCTCCACCGCACGTGACCAGCTGGAGCGCGCTCACCCCGTGCGAGGCGTAGACCAGTTGGGCCGGGAACGCCTCCTTGAGATAGGTCACCACCGAGGTCACCGAGAACTGGGCGACGACGCCATCGGCCAACGAGACGTCCAGCTGGTCGCCGGGGACCAGTGTCCGGAGGGTGAAGAACACCCCCGGACCGCGCCACGAGTCGACGTGTCCGAGGATGACCGCCGAGCCCATCGTTCCGGGAGTCGGGCCCAGGCGGAACCAGCCGGCCTGCTGCGGGGTGCTCGGCACCTCGACGGTGCCGTCCTCCTGCAGCCCCAGCGTTCCGAGGGCCACCGACAGCCCCAGCCGGGGGACGACCAGCCGGGTCGGTGGCGACGATGACGACACCAGGAGCACCGAGGTCGACGCCGGTGACGGGCCGGACGGGGCACCGGTGGTGGTCGGGTGGGATACCACCGGCGGCGGGAGCGACGACCCCCCTCCATCGAGGCCGACCGCCACGAGCACGGCGCCGGCCAGGATCACCACGGTGATGACCGACCACAGCCATCGCGGGGAACGACCTGGACGGCCCGCGTCCATCGTCAGCTACCAGGCGACGGAGGATCCGCGGCGGTGGCCAGGGCGGCGGTGCGGCGGCGCCGTGCCGCCAGGGCGGTGGCCGAGCCTCCGGCCAGCAGCACCCCCCCGGCGATGATCAGAGGCACGGACACGTCCCGATGGGCCGCCCCACCGAAGCCGGTCCCCGGCGAGCCCGCCGGGACCACGGCGGCTGACGTCGTGCCCGATGTCCCGGTCCCCGTCCCGCTGCTGGTGCCGGTGCTGGTGCCGGTGGCTGCCGCGCCCGTGCCGGTGGCCGACGCGGCGGTTCCCGCCACGGAACCGGTGCTCCCCGTGCCCCCGGTGGTCGTGGCGGCGCCACCGGGTGCGGAGGTGGTGGTAGACGACGTCGTGGTGGCGCATCCCGGTTGGGTGATGACGTTGTCGTCGAGGGTCACCGCGCCGTTGCGGGCGAACACCCGACCCTGCAGGGTGGCCCCGGTGTCCAGGGTGGCCGAGGTGAGAGCGAGGATCGTCCCGACGAAGGACGTCGTCGTGCCCAGGGTGGCCGAACTCCCGACCTGCCAGAACACGTTGCAGGCCTCGGCCCCGCCGGTGAGGCTGACCGAGCTGCTCGAGCCGGTGATGAGGGTCGAGCCGGCCTGGAAGATGAAGACCGCGCTCGGGTCCCCCGCCGCGTTGAGGGTCACCGTCCCGGTCAGGCCCATCGCCGAAGCTTCCTGGTACACACCCGGGGCCAGGGTCTGGCCGCCGAGGTCACTCGACTCGGTGACGACCGGGGTGCGCCCGGCGGCGTCGTTGTAGGCCGTGGTCACGTCGGACTGTGCCTGGAGTGCTACTGCGTCGGCGGCGTGGATCGTGCCGTTGTTGACGAGTCCGGGTGGGAACCCGACGATGGCGCTCCCCGGGTAGACCCCGACGTCACCGGAGATGACGGACGCGCCGGTGTTGGTCACCGTCGACCCGCCCAGGACGGCGAACGGTGCCGCCGTCCCGAGGCCGACGGGGGGCTGGGCCGCCGATGCGACGGGGGCGCCGACCGTGAGCCCGACCAGCAGCGCGGCCGAACCGAGTGCGCCGATCGCCGCGGCACGGGGGCCGAACGGGCGTCCGGCTCGGCGGTTGGGTGGGCGTCCGGCGGGGTGGGCGGTCGTGGGTGCGGCGCTGGCGCCCCCACCCGACCGGGCCGGGCTGTGTGCTGTGCGGGCTACGTGGACTGCAGGACTGGACATCGCCACCTCCGAGAGTTCCCCGGAGTAGATAACCGACTCAGCGGACGTCCGGGGCCTCACGTCCCACTCTACTATAGAATGTTGTTACTAGCAAAATAGTTCTCTATTAGAGAGGCGGTTTCCATCGATGGAGCAGTGGTCCTTCCTCACCAACCACGGTCAGGCGCTGCTCCTGATCGCCCACGATCCGGAGATCCGGCTGCGGGACATCGCCTCGGGACTGCGGATCACCGAGCGGCGGGCCTACGGCATCGTCGACGACCTGACCCGGAGCGGCTACCTGGTGAAGGAGCGGGTGGGCCGTCGGAACAGGTACGAGGTGCAGGGTCACCTCCCCATGCCCGGTGCGACCGCCCGGGAGCGTGCCATCAGCGAGGTCCTGGACCTGCTGGTCGGCGATGGCACCGACGGCGTGCAGGTGCGGGCACCGGCCGGCTGACCGTACGCCGCGCCCTGAGTCGGGCGTGGGCCCGACCCGTCGGCCGACGGTGCGCCCGAGGAGGGTGAGCCGGTCACGCGCCACGGCGGAGCGCCTTCGCCTGGTACATCGACATGTCGGCCCGGTGCATGAGATGGTCGGCCGACTCCGTGCCGTCCCACGTGGCCACACCGATCGAGTAGAGGATGCCCGCCGACTTCAGCCGGGCGTGCCGGTGGGCCATGAGCCGCACGCCTCCGGCGTGCGAGCCCGGGGCCAGCAGCCCGAACTCGTCCCCGCCCAGGCGGGCCACGAAGTCGCCGCCCTCGCGCACGATCCGGCGCCACGAGTCGGCGAACTCCTTCAGGACCCGGTCCCCGGCCACGTGCCCCCGGCGGTCGTTGACCGACTTGAACCCGTCGAGGTCGAGGAGGGCGATCGACAGCGGAGCGAAGCTGCGCCGGCTGCGCACGAGCTCCTCGTCGAGCCGCTCGTCCCAGCAGCGCCGGTTGCCCAGCCCGGTCAGGTGGTCCCGCCGGCTGTCGTACTGCAGTTCGGTGACCAGGAGGAGCGTCGCGTGGAGCCGGGCGTTCTCGATCCCGATGCCGGCGGCCAGGGCCAGGGCCTCGACCAGGTCGCGGTCGTCGGCGTCGAACGGGATTCCTCCGTCCTTGTCGGTCAGGTAGAGGGTGCCGTACACGATGTCACCCACCTTGAGCGGGACGCCGAGCAGCGACTGCATCGGCGGGTGGCCGGGGGGGAACCCCGAACTGGCCGGGTGGTCGCCGAGCCGCCCGACCAGCATCGACTGCGGATCGGCCACCAGCGCGCCCAGGAGACCCTTCCCCTGCGGGAGCGGACCGATCCGGGCCTCCTCGTCGGGGGTGAGCCCCACGGTGAGGAACTGGGCGAAGCCCTCGCCGGTGGCATCGAGCACGGCCAGTGCCCCGTAGCGGGCGCCGGTCAGCGAGCAGGCCTCGGCGATGACGTGGCGGAGGAGGTCGGACAGGTCGTGGGGGCCCTCCACCAGCCGGGTGGCCTCCAGCACCCGCCGGAGCTTGGTCGGGTCCTCCAGGGCGCGGCGTCCCGTCATGCCGGCGCCGTCGGGGTGGTGACCATCAACTCCAGGAAGTGGTCGATGACGGACGACTCGAGCGGACGGGCGAAGAGGTAGCCCTGGCCCATGTCGACTTCCTCGGCCCGCAGCCGTGACCGCTGGTCCTCGGTCTCGATGCCCTCGGCCACGATCTCGAGCCCCAGCACCTTGCCCAACTGGACCAGTGTGTGGACGATGGCCGCGGACTCCCAGGTGTCGGCGATGGTGGCGACGAAGGCCTGGTCGATCTTCAGGATGTCGATGGGGAACTTCCGCAGGTAGGCGAAGGACGAGTACCCGGTGCCGAAGTCGTCGATCGAGATGCGGACGCCGGTGGACTTCAGATGGGCCAGCTGGTCGACGGTGGACGGGACGTCGTGCATGAGGATGGTCTCGGTCAGCTCCAGCACCAGGCGGTCGGGGGCGAGCCCGTACGACACCAGGGACTGGCGGACGTCCTCGACCAGCCGCCCGTCCTCCAGCTGGTGGGCCGAGAGGTTGACGGACACGCTGAGGTGGTGTCCGACCGACTGCCAGGCCGCCCCCTGGCGGCACGCCTCGTCGAGGACCCATCGCCCCACCGGGACGATCAGGCCGGTCGACTCGAGCGTCGGGATGAACTCGGCCGGGCCCACCACGCCCCGGGTGGGATGCCGCCAGCGGATCAGGGCCTCCACACCGGAGATCCGCCCCGTCTCCAGCTCGAAGATGGGCTGGTAGAGGACGAAGAACTGACCGGCCGCCAGTGCCCCCCGCAGGTCGAGCTCGAGCGTGCGGTGCGCGTCCACCGCGTCCTGCATCCGTGGGGCGAAGATGACCGTGCGGTGCTTTCCGGCCGCCTTGGCCCGGTTGAGGGCGATGTCCGCGTCCCGCAGCAGGTCCTCGGGCTCGGGCCGGACACCCTCGGCGATGCCGATGCTGGCGGTGACGGTGACCGGCGCCTCGGTGGCGTCCAGCAGGAACGGCTGCGCCATCACGTCCAGGATCCGCTGGGCGGCCAGGGCGGGCCCGTCGTCGAGTGAATTGCCGTCGATCAGGACCACGAACTCGTCCCCGCCCAGGCGACCGACCGTGTCCCCCTCGCGCAGGATCTGGGTGAGCCGGTGGGCCACGAGCTCCAGCAGCTGGTCGCCGGAGGCGTGGCCCAGGGTGTCGTTGACGTCCTTGAAGTTGTCGATGTCGAGGAAGAGGGCACCCACCTTGGCGTCCTCGCGGCGCGACCGGAGCATCATCTGCTCGAGCCGGTCCAGGATGAGCACCCGGTTGGGAAGGCCGGTGAGGGCGTCGTGGTAGGCGAGGTGGCGCAGCTCCTCGGTGCGGTTGCGCACCAGCAGCACCGCCCGGGACCGTCCCGTACCGAGGGTGTAGATCAGGAGGGCCAGGAGCAGGCTGATCAGGATCCCGCCCAGCAGGAGGGCGCGGGCGTTCTGGTTGGCCAGCACGGTGCTGCCGGTGGCGGCCGCCGTGGTGGCCACGAACCAGCCGTTGTGGAGGTTGACGGTCGTCGTACGCGCCGCGGTGGGGGCATGGCCCGCGGTGAAGACGGCCGCCAGGGGACCCGATCCGTAGCGGAAGGTGAGTTCCGTCGCCGGGTGGCCGACCAGCGCCGCCTTCATCAACACCGCCGGGGCGATCTGGGACCCGGTCCAGCCGAGGAAGGCGGCCCGTCGGGCCGCCTCGGTGGTGGGCTCGACGCCCCCCCGGTAGATGGCGGATCCGACGGCGAGGGCGCGGTCGGCGCCCGAGCCGTAGGGCAGGTAGGTGTCCTTGCCGGAGTCCCGGGCCAGCAGTAGTGCGGGACCGAGGGCGGAGTCGCAGTAGTCGACGCCGGCCCCACCGACCAGCGTGCCCGGCCGGGTGACCGACCCCGTCTCCAGGCAGTAGTACGGGCGTGCTCCCGCCGGCGACACCACCAGGGTGCCCGTACTCCCCAGGGCCCCGGCCGGGTCCACGGACTCCCGGGCGGCGAAGGCCGCCAGCCCGGCGGCCGGCACCAGGGTGATGGTGGCGATGGCGTTCAGTTCCGGATAGCGCTGGAAGGCGCGCTCCGAAGTGGCCCAGGCGCGGTACGCGGTGGCGGACGCACCGGGGGCCCCGGCCACGAAGCTCCCCGAGCTGATGGCCAGGTCCTGCTCGTGCTGGAGCGCCAACTGCAGGGTCGCGGCGATGGACTCCGACGAGGCCGACACGGCCTGGTCGGTCTGCGCGGCGTCACGCTGGGCCAGCACCCGCGCCCCGAGCACGCTGGTCAGGGCGCCGATCAGGACGACCGCTACGGCCAGGGCCGTCCAGGTAGGGCGTCGGCTCGGGGGGAACCGGTCGGCCCCGCTCACCGGACGCGGACCGCGAGGAGCCCGATCCCCTTGGGAACGCTGGGGAAGAGGGCCAGGCAGGCATCGACGACGTCGGCGTCGAACCGGGACCCGCGACCGGCGGCGACCAGGTCGAGCGCGGCATCGAGGGAGGGTACGGCGTCGGATCGGGTGGCCACGGTGTCGGCCACGGCGAGTACCCGTGAGCTGACGAGGATGGAGGCACCGCGGATGCCGTCGGGGTACCCGCTCCCGTCCATGCACTCGTGGTGCTGGAGGATCATGACGGCGATCGGCCACGGGAACCGGATTCCGTCCACGATGGACGCTCCGGCCCGTGTGTGCGTCGGCGACGGGTCCGGGGAGTCCGTGTAGGGGACGCGGCTGTCAGGATCCAGGACGCCGATGACGCCGATGTCGTGGATCGAGGACGCCAGTTCGATCCCCCTGGCCGCGTCCGAGGTGAGACCGAGCCCCCGGGCGATGCCGAGCGCGAGTTGGGAGACGGCGAGGTGGTGGTCGGCCACGGTGGCGTCGTAGGACCGCAGGAGCAGGTCGATGGCGGCCTCGCCGTCCTCGAGCGTCGTGCGGAGCTTCGAGCAGAAGGCGACGTTCACCGATGCCCGACGCATCAGGACCGGCGAGGCCGGCGCCGTACCGAATGCGGGGGGATCGGGGAGGCTCACCCCTCCCACCGAGGAGCTCATCCCTCCCGCCGACCGGAACGGGGACCGGACACGCCGAGGTTCCCGATGTCCGAGGCGCGCGCCGACCGGGGATTCCGCTGGTGGTCCATGACTCCAACCTACGGACGCCGGTGGACAAGTGTCATGGTCCCCGCAGTGCTAAAAGTCTGCACCTGCTGTGTCCACAATGGACATACGGGGCGGTCAGGGCACGGTCGACGGGGCCAGGGTGACCCTGGCCCCGCAGCAACCCCCCTCGTCGTCGTGCCGGGAGGACACCGTCATCTCGAACCACCGGGAGAGGTCGGGGCTGTGGCACGGGACGGTGAGCCGGGCCTCCGCAGGTAGGTCCCCGGCGAGGGCCAGCCGGACCAGGGTCGCCGCCAGACCGGCCCAGGGGTCCCCGTCGGCCGCGGCACAGACGTCGAGGTACGACGTGCCGACCCCGGCCCGGGCGATGTCGCCCCCGTTGTCCCGGCAGAAGTCCGTCCAGGCGGCGTTGACCGACGACAGGACCCCGGCCCGGTCGAGGATGGCCACCTCGACCGACGCCGATGTGCCGGCGTAGGCCGGGGCCGCCGGTTCGGTTCCGGCTCCCTCCGACGCGTCGAGGGGCAGCTCCTCCTGGAGGTGCAGCTCGGGAGGGTGCTGGGACGCCAGGGTGGCTCGGATGCGGCAGGCCAGATCGAGGTTGAACCGGGTGTCCGGGTCGTGCAGGTCCCGACCGGTCAGCTCGGTGATGCGGCGGAGCCGGTACTTGAGCGTGCTCGGATGGATGTGGAGCCCCTCGGCGGCGGACCGCTGGGACCGCTGGTCGCGTAGGGAATGGCCGAGGGTGACGACGAGTTCCGACTGGTGGTCCCGGTCGTAGTCCACGAGGGCGCCGATCCAGTCGTTCACGAAGAATCTCAGGCGGGTGACATCGGCGTCTGCCGACAGGAAGCGGGCGATGCCCAGGTCGTCGAAGCGCACGACCGGGGCGCCCGACAGTCGCAGGGCGAGTTCCGCCTCGCCCACGGACTGACCCAGCTCGGCCGGGTCGTGGGCATCGCCGATCCCCAGGCGGAGCAGGGGTGCTCCCTCTCCGTGCAGCGACGCCGCCAACGTCGCCGGATCGACGGTCCCCTCCACCAGGCACACGACGTCGGTGGTCCGCCGGGTGATCAGCCGGCCGTCGAGGCCCGCGGTGCGGAACGCCCGTCGCACCGTGGCCATGGCCGGACGCTCCCCCGTTCCGGCCGCCTCGATCACGAGCGCCCGGTGGGGTCGGTCGAGGGGGTACCCGAGGGTCGCCATGTGGGACCGGGTGCGGTCGATGTCCGGGTTGTCGAGCAGCTCCGCCGCCAGGTCACCCCACACGCGGATCTCGTTGGTGGCCACGCTGCGCAGGCGGAACAGCTCGGTGGCGAGGATCAGTGCCCCCAGCTCCAGGACGGAACCCTCCACCGTGCCGGCCCCGGCCTCGGGATCATGGAGTCCGATCACGCCCAGGATCTCCGGGCCGGGCCGGGCGACGGCCAGGAACCAGTCGTCGACGCGGAAGGCCTGCGCATCGTCCTCGGGACAGGAGGGGAGCCAGTCGGGCAACGCCTCCGGTGCACCGTCGGCGTCGCCCGCCCGGGCCAGGGAGCGGTCCTGGCCGTCGGCGATGAGCACCGTCCCACCGAGTGCCCGGTGGATCACCGCGGCGATCCCGGGGACGCTCTGCCCGGTGGCCACCGCGATGGTGAGGTCCCGGAGGAGGGCATCCGGGTCGGAACCGGTCGGACGGTCCGATGCCACCCGGGTCATCCGCGTCCGGTCCGGTCGTCGACCCGCGAACGCGATCCCGGATCGCCGAAGACATGTACCGAACCCGTGGCATCCATCACGCCGCCCAACCCTCCCGGCACCAGCGTGCCTGCACCGGTTGCGCCGGATCGGGTCCGGCTGCCCTGTCGCGAGGGAGTCCCGCACAGCATCCTCCCTGGTGACAATCTTATCCGTCGGCTGTTCCCCCGGGAAGGGGCGGGAGGTCATGGGCTCCCGGCCGACCCGTCGGGCGTCGGGCCGGCGTGCCTGTACCGTCCCCGCGACAGGTGTGGCGCCCGTCCGTCGGGCGTCCGCCCGGCGTCAGGAAGGGGTGCCCGGCGCCGGGGAGACACCGGCCGGTACCCCGCTCGCTGCGGCGGCATCGGCGGACAGGAGCTCCCGCACCCGGGGGATCACCTCGGTGCCGTACAGCTCGATGCTCCGCATCAGGAGGTCGTGGGGGAGCTGGCCGGCGCTGTACTTGAGGTCGAATCGTGACAGCCCCAGTGTGCGGGCGGTGGCGGCGATCTTGGACGCCACCGTGTCGGGGGACCCCACGTAGAGCGAGCCGTCGGGTCCGGCCTGCTGGTCGAACTCGGCCCGGCCCATCGGGCCCCAGCCCCGTTCGGCACCGATCCGGTCCCGCATGCGCTTCATGTGGGGCCACACCTGCTCCCGGGCCTGCTCGTCCGTCTCGGCGACGTGGCCGGGTGAGTGGACCCCGATCGGCAGCCTCGGCAGTGCGAACTTGTCGAGGGCCCGGTGGTAGAGCTCCACCAGCGGCGCGAACCGGGCGCTCTCCCCGCCGATGATGGCGATCATGAGCGGGAGTCCGTAGCGGGCGGCCCGGATGACCGACTCCGGGCTGCCGCCCACGCCGATCCAGGTGGTGAGCGATCCCGAGTCGGTGCGGGGGTGGACCTGCTGGGCATCCAGGCCGGCCCGGGTCCGCCCCGACCAGGTCACCGGGCGCTCGGCCAGGAGCTGCACGAAGAGATCGAGCTTCTCCTCGAAGAGCTCCTCGTACTGGGCCAGGTCGTACCCGAACAGGGGGAACGACTCGGTGAACGAGCCCCGCCCCAGGATCACCTCGGCCCGTCCCGACGAGAGGGCGTCGAGGGTGGCGAACCGCTGGAACACCCGGACGGGATCGTCCGAACTGAGCACGGTCACCGCCGAGCCGAGGCGGATCCGCTCGGTGCGGCCGGCGATGGCGGCCAGCACCATCTCGGGCGACGACACCGCGAAGTCGGCCCGATGGTGCTCGCCCACACCGATGAAGTCGACGCCGACCGACTCGGCCAGCACGGCCTCGGCCACCACGTGGCGGATCACCTCCGGTTCGGACAGCGTGCGACCGTCGCCGTCGACCGTCACGTCGCCGAAGGTGTCGATGCCGAGTTCGAGGTGCATTGCGGGCTCCCGTGTGTGCCGTCGTCACCGGGTGCGGATCGTGGCAGCCGGCCCGGACAGCGTAACGACCGCCGCTCCGGGTCCGGCCGGACCAGGTACCCCCGGCCGGCGGTCAGTCCGGCCGGGCGAACGGCTCCAGGGTGAACCGGTGCCCGGTCACCAGCCCCGGGACGAGCCGGACGACCTGGTCGACGCCGGCCGGTCCCGGGTCGTCCGGGGCCGGGAGCGGGGCCAGGGCCCGGGCCGGTGCCAGGAACGGGAACGGGCCGTCCGCTGCCGGGGACGAGGACGGGGCCAGCCGGGCGACTCCCAGCATCTGCACCATCCAGCCGGTCGCCGTGCCCTCGTCGATGTCGTCGACGGCGAAGGCCACGACGGCATCGTGCACCGTGGCCATCGGCAGACCGGGTCGACCCAGACTGATGGCCACCGCGGCGTCATCCACCAGGTAGCGGACGGGCACGATGGTCGGCATGGCATGGATGGACAGGGCGAGCCGACCCACGGTGGCCGTGGCCAGCAGCTCCCAGCAGGTCGACTGCGTCAGATCGGCTCCCGATCGGTCCATGGGTGCACCGTACGGAGTGGGCCCGGGACCTTTCTAGGGCCGAACGTCCCAACTGCACCACTTGTTGCGGCGCAGGTGCGGTCAGTCGTCGGGGCCCTCGGGTGCGTCGGGTCGGTGAGGTCCGTCCGGGGCCTCCGGATCGGACGATCGCACGAACGCCGTGCGTCGCCCGTACTGCCCGATCAGGTAGCCGATCGAACGGATCTCCCGGGCGGCGCGGTCCAGGTCCTCGGTCACGCCCATCAGGGTGGTGGCCAGTGCGCGGTCCGAACGCCGGGCTGCTGCCGTTCCGGTCACGGTGAGCCCGCTGTTGAAGACGTGTCGCATCACTTCGTCGAGTGACCGCACCACCTCGTCGAGCTCGTGGCCGAGGAAGACGACCCGGTCGGGATGGGAACCGACGGGGTCGGGTGACGCCCGGCGCACCAGGAGCAACGTCCCCGTCCCCCGACTGAGCGGCAGCCGGCTGAGTCGGACCTCGACCGGTTCGGCGGAACCATCGGCCAGGACGGCGTCGGTCAACACGGTGGCGCCCGCCAGAACCTCGGTCGGGGCGGCTCCCGGCACCCCGAGGTCGAACGGATCCACGTCGGGCAGCAGGCGCCGCACGGGCAGGCCGGTCAGGCCGTCGGGTCCGTGGCCGAACAGCTGCTCGGCCGCCCGGCCGGCACGGACGACCGCACCGTGGTCGTCGACCACCAGGATGGCCAGCGGGGCCCGCTCCAGTACCAGCATCGCGAAGACGTCGGTCAGTCGCTCCGACGGGTCGGCGTAGTGCACCGGTACCGCGGGACCGACGGCCTCGTCGCCCCCGGGCACCTGCGGTGGCACGTGCCCCCGTCCGGCTGCCACGGGTGACAACGTGACGGTCGCACCCAGGCAGGCGCCTGTGTCGTCGAACCGGGACGACACCAGGACGTCGAACCACCGGGACGCGTCCGGTGCATGACAGGGCAGTTCGACCTGGACGGGGGCGGGCAGCCCACCCCCGAGCGCGGTGCGGACGGCCGAGGCCACACGTCGGGCGAACGGATCGTCCGGAACCCGGGCGCAGACCTGGAGGTAGGACACCCCGACGCCCGTGCGGTCGGGATCGCCGCCGTTGGCCTCGGCGAACGCCGACCAGGCGTCGTTGACCGACACGATGACCCCGGACCGGTCGAGCAGGGCCACCTCGACGACACCCGCCGTGTCCGTCGCCGTGCCCGGGCGGCTGCCGCGGCTGTCCACCGTGTCCGACTCCGCCATCACGTGCGCTCCGGTCCGGTCATCGGCACCTCCGCCCGGGGCGTCGGCGGTCAGCCGACCGCCAGGGACATCTGTTGGAACCTACCGCCGTTCCGCCACTCGGACAACCTGCGGGTGCCGGTCGCCGGGTAGCCGCGCGGTCATCCGGCGGTGCGGCCGGGGCCGCGGCGATCCGGCGCCGACTCCACGGAACGGTCCAGTCTGCGCACAGCCGGCCCACAGCGCCGGGCCCGACGATGACGGCATGACCACGATCCTCCAGCCCCCACCCCCGGCCCCGTCGTCGTACCCCGACCCGGCCGACACCGGCCCCGGCGACGCGGGGCCGGTCGACACCCGACACCCGACGACGGACGTCGACCGCTGGCCCGGGCCCCGATGGGCCGTGCCCGCCCTGGTCCTGCTGCTGGCCGTGACGGCGGGCGCCTACCTGTGGGACCTGAGCGCGTCGGGCTACGCCAACAGCTTCTACGCCGCCGCCGTGCAGGCGGGGACGAAGAGCTGGAGGGCGTTCTTCTTCGGCTCGATCGACTCGTCCAACTTCATCACGGTGGACAAGTCCCCGGCCTCACTGTGGGTGATGGAGCTGTCGGGCCGCCTGTTCGGGTTCTCCAGCTGGAGCATGCTGGTGCCCCAGGTCCTCGAGGGCGTCGCCGCCGTCGGCCTCGTCTACGCCGCCGTCAGGCGGTGGTTCGGGGCACCGGCGGGACTGCTGGCCGGCGCGGTCCTGGCGTGCACCCCGGTGGCGGCCCTCATGTTCCGGTTCAACAACCCGGACGCGCTCATGGTCCTCCTGCTGGTGGCAGCGGCCTACACCCTCATCCGGGCGCTCGAGCGGGCCGGCACCCGTTGGATCGTGGCCACCGGTGCCCTGATCGGGTTCGCCTTCCTCGCCAAGATGCTCCAGGCGTTCATCGTCCTGCCCGCGTTCGCCGGCGTCTACCTGCTCGCCGCCCCGACCGGGCTCCGACGCAGGATCGGGCAGCTGGCGCTCCTCGGGGTGTCGATCGCCGTGGCCGCCGGGTGGTGGGTGGCCACCGTCGCCCTCTGGCCTGCCTCGTCCCGCCCGCTCATCGACGGCTCGGGTGACAACAGCATCCTCAACCTGATCTTCGGGTACAACGGGCTGCAGCGCCTGTCCGGGGGCACCGGTAACGGCGGAGGCTTCAGCGGACCCACCGGGGCCTTCCGCCTGTTCGACGACCTCATGGGCGGCCAGGCGTCGTGGCTGCTGCCGGCCGCCCTGCTCGCTCTGGTGGCCGGCCTGGTCGCCCGGGGACGGGCACCCCGTACCGACCGCGGGCGCGCCGCCCTCGTGCTGTGGGGCGGGTGGCTGGTGGTGACCGGCGCCGTGTTCAGCTTCAGCAGCGGGGTCATCCACACCTACTACACGGTGGCCCTGGCCCCGGCGGTGGCCGCCCTGGTGGGTATGGGCGCCGCCCTCTTCTGGCAGTACCGAGACCGAGCATCGGCCCGGGTGACGGCTGCCGTGGCCGTGGCCGGCACCTCGGTGTGGGCCTTCGAGCTGCTCGGCCGCACCCCCTCCTCCCTCCCGTGGCTGCGCTGGGCGGTGGTGGCGGCCGGCCTCGCCTCGGCGGCACTCCTGATGGTCTCCCCGTGGCTGCCCCGGCTCGCCCCCCGGATCACCGTGGCCGCCATCGGCCTCGGGCTGGTGGCCGCCCTGAGCGGCCCGGTCGCCTACACGGCCACCACCGTCACCACCCCGCACACCGGCTCGATCCCGTCGGCCGGGCCGGTGGTGGCCACGTCCGCCCTCGGTGGCGGCCCGGGTGGTGGCGGGGCCAGTGGAGGCGGACCCGGCGGCAGTGGACCCGGCGGCAGCGCAGCCGGCGGTCGTGCGGGCGCCCCGGGCCAGGGGCGGTCCCCGTCCGGGACGGCGGGCGGGCGGCCGTCTGGCGTCGCCGGCGGGCCGCCGGCCGGCGCACCTCCGTCCGGGTCCGGCACCTCGGGCCGGGAGCTGCCGGCGGGGTCGAGCGCCGGCACCGCTCCGGCCGGTACCGCTCCGGGCGCCACCGGCATCGGCACCGCTCCGGGTGGTTCGACGGCCAGCGCGGCCCTGACCCGGGCGCTGCAGGAGCGCGCGTCGACCTACCGGTGGGCCGCCGCCACCTTCGGGTCGCAGACGGCTGCGTCGCTGGAACTCGCCTCCGGTGAGCCGGTGATGGCCATCGGCGGGTTCAACGGCCAAGGCGGCAACATCTCCCTGGCCACCTTCCGCTCATACGTGACCAAGGGCGAGATCCACTACTTCTTCGCCAGCGGGTCGACCGGCGGTGGTCCCGGTGGATCGTCGAACAGCGATGCCGCCATCCTCGCCTGGGTCGAAGCCCACTTCGCCCACTCCACGATCGGCGGTCAGACCGTGTACGACCTGACCACGCCGGCGTGACCGTCCCGGCCGGCCCACCGGCCGGCGGGAGCGGGTCGTGGTCGGCCCACCGGGACACCGCACTCCGCCTGGTCCGTTACTCGTCGGTGTCGGTCGTGGCCACCACCACGAGCCTGGTGACGCTGGGGCTGCTCGTGGGCCTGGTCGGTACCCCGGCGACCACGGCGAACGTGATCGCCACCGCGGTCGGCACGGTGCCCTCGTTCGAGCTCAACCGGCGCTGGGTGTGGGGCGCCCGCGCCCGGCGCTCCGTGCTCGGTCAGGTGGTGCCGTTCTGCGCGCTGTCGGCGACCGGTCTCGTGGTGTCCACGCTGGCCGTCGGTGCCGCCGCCGCCCGCACCGCCGGCTGGAGCCACTGGTCCCACACCGTTGCGGTCCTGGCGGCCAACGTGGCCGCCTACGGCTCGCTGTGGGTGGCCCAGTACGTGCTGGCCGACCGGGTCCTGTTCCGGTCGGCCACGACCACCCGACCGGTCCGGTCCGGTCCGGACGCCGGGGTCGCCGTCGATCCGATTGCCGTGGCGCTCGACGGCGCCGGCGGCCGGGACGGGCGCCTGCAGGACGTGGGTGCGCTCAGCGGCCGGTCTGCGCCCGTCGGGCGACGCCCGCAGGGTCGAGGATGATGATCCGTCCCCGGTTGAGGTCGACCAGCCCGTCCGTCCGTGCCTCGTTGAGGATCCGGTTGACGGTCTGCCGGGTGGTACCCGCCATCGAGGCGATGTCATCCTGGGTGAGGGGGATCGACTGGCTGGCGTGGCCCGCGTAGATGTCGGCGAGGAAGCCCAGTCGACGCATGACCCGGGTCTTGGCCGGCAGGTGCAGCGCGTCGAGGAGCGCCTGGGACGTCGAACGAAGCCGGGCCTCGAGCATCTTGGCCACCACCATCGAGGCCCCGGGGTGCTCCTCCCACAGGGCGCGGAAGTCGCTGCGGGTGAGCCGCAGGGTCTCCACCCGCTCGAGGGCGACGACCGTGGCGGAACGCACGGCGCCGTCGCTGATCAGCGCTTGCTCGCCGAAGGAGTTCCCGGGGCGCATCACGTCGACGGTGATCATGTCGCCGACCGGCCCGTTGACCCGGATGGCCACCGTGCCGGTGTCGATCAGGTGGACGCTGTCGCCCAGTTCGCCCTGGTGGCAGATGAAGGCGCCCTTGGGGTAGCGCTGACGGTGGCAGCGCGAGAGCACGGCTCGGCGGTCCACGTCCGACAACGAGTCCAACAGTTGCCACTGCACCGCCATGCCTCCTCGTCCGACGGCCACCGGCGGCCGCCCGAGGGAATCACTCTAGCGCGGGCCCTGTCGGGAAATCCCTGGTGGCGCCCTACGGCGGCCGGTGGGGCCGCTCCCGTTGTGTCGCCACGGTGACAGTCCCAGCGTCGCCGGGGCGACAGACAGCGGGGGTGCGCTCCCGCACACTGGTCCGACACGAACACTAAGGGGCGGTTCCGCACATGGCGTACATCGAGATGATCCTGATGGTGGCGGTGGCCCTCACCGGCCTGATCCTGTTGGCCCTGGTCGCGTCCTCGGGCCCCGTGTCCCACCGGTACCCCGCCCGTTCCCGGTCGGGGCGTATGTCCGGCCCGCCGGCCCGCCCCTGGTCGCAGGAGTGGCCCGCCGGCACGGTCACCGTCCCCCGGACCGCTTCCCGGCGCCACGGCGCGTCACGGTGCACCCGCCATACCGTCGAATGGTCGCGGCTCGTGGACGAGTCCGGCCGGCAGACCTCGACCGCCGAGGCCGAGCGGTGAGCGAGACCGACTGATCCCCCGCCGGGGGGGGGGGGGGGGGGGGGGCCCCCCCGCTCCGCCAGTGGAAGCTCCGAGCCCGCAGGCAAACTCCAACCGCCCCCTCCCCCTAACCCAATCCCACAAGGGGAGGGGGAATAAGAAGCCCGTTCTCTCACAGATCCGCCC
>Ga0302279_10000478_pt1 | contig 58087 bp, 44 predicted proteins | sample III_Bog_N3_3_FD_194541 | JGI IMG/M metagenome (GOLD analysis project Ga0302279, IMG submission 194541) | Peat permafrost microbial communities from Stordalen Mire near Abisko, Sweden - III_Bog_N3_3 | ecosystem: Environmental > Terrestrial > Soil > Wetlands > Peat | place: Sweden: Abisko... | reverse complement strand
GCCGCAGCCCGGACGGAACGGCCTAGCGGCCCGGCTTCACCCCAAACGCATTGTACCTCGACTGCGTCGGGCGAATGGCCAGTTGCAAACGGTGCTTCGTTGGGTTCTGAATCGGCTGCACGGTGAACTTACGCTTACCCGTCGATTCCTTCAGTCTTTTTAATACTTCCACCCGCGAACGGTGGGATCACTGGTCCCCGATTGCAATGGCGGGTTTGGGAACCTTCGGGGTGGCATTCATTTACTCAGCCCAGCTTCCCGTCCAGGGGCACAGCTGGATCATGCAGCTCCTTTGGCTGACGCTTGGGGCCGGGATCTACATCACAGTCTCCCTCATTGATTACCAGTTCTGGCTTGGCGTCGCCCATTGGGTGTATGCCGCGTGCCTGGTTCCCCTGGTCCTTGTGCTCATTCCCGGGATCGGCACCCAGGTCTACGGGTCGCAGCGCTGGATACGGCTCGGGGCCTTCCAGTTCGAACCCTCGGACACGGCGATCATCGCCGTCCTCCTCATAACTGCCAGCCTATTGGTGCGCAGCGAGATAGGCACTGTGAAGCAGTCGCTCGGCGTGCTGGGGAAATTGGCCCTTGCGGTGGGTGTTCCCATGCTCTTGATTCTGCGACAGCCGGACTTGAAGTCCGCGATTGTCTTACCGCCGATGGTCTTTTCCATGCTCTATGTCTCGCGGCTCTCCGGCCGTTTTTTTGCTGGAGCCCTGGCAGCATTCCTGATTTTGACAGGCCTAATCGCCTGGGATACATGGCGTTACATGGATTTCATGGAGTCCAGGGGTTACTCCTTCCAGGCTGACCGCGGGCTCTACGAGAAGCACAGCTGGCTCCCGCTGCACGACTACCAGCGCAACCGCATCCTTTCGTTCGTGGACCCCGACAAGATCGATCCCATGGGGATCGGTTGGAACCAGCGCCAGTCGCTGATCTCCGTCGGCAGCGGCGGCCTCTCGGGCAAGGGATGGACGGAGGGGACGCAGGCGCGGCTTGGCTACCTGCCCCGCGCGGTGGCGCACAACGATTTCATCTTCTCGGTCATCGCCGAGGAAAAAGGATTTCTGGGAAGCATCACGGTTCTCAGCCTGTTTGGTCTGTTGCTGTTCAACGGCATTCGCATCGCCGGCCTATCAAAGGACCGGTTCGGCACGCTGCTCGCCCTAGGCGTCACCGTGCTGTTCATGGTGCATGTGTTCGTGAACATCGCCATGACCATCGGGCTCGTGCCCATCACGGGCATACCGCTTCCCTTTATAAGCTACGGTGGCACCTTCGTGCTCAGTTGCTGCTTGTTGCAAGGACTGGTCCAGAGCGTCTATCGCTTCCGGAAGGATTTCGCATAACCATGCGCCCGACCCGCGATAACGACCGTTCTGCCGGAATTTCCTGCGCCGCAACTCGCGCCCGGGGAGGCCCCGATCACAACCAAGACAGAGCCCCCAATGAGCGAAACATCCCAGCCCAACCCCGACGTCAACCCAGACGTCGCCCAGAAGTATGACTCCGAGCTCGCGAGCCCCCCAATCCAGCGCGAGGTCGCATCCGTAAGCCCCGGCGAACTTAAGGCAGGCGCCGCCGAGCGCGCCCAGCAGCGGCCGCTGCTCCAGAAAATCCTGGCGGCCTTCAAGAAGGAAAAGGGTTCCTACCGCGAACTCATCATCAATTCGGAGCCCCTCGAGAAGCGCGTAGCGCTCCTTGTCGACGGGCGCCTCGAGAAGTACGAGATAGAGCGCGAGTCCGACGACCGCATGGTCGGCGGCATCTACAAGGGCCGCATCAAGAACCTGGACCCGGGCCTAAAGGCCGCGTTTGTGGACATCGGCTACGCCAAGAACGCATTCCTGCACTACTGGGACATGCTGCCCGCGGCGGCCGACTCCTCGGTCGAGGTCGTTCGCGTGAACAAGAAGCGCGACTCGGCACCCAAGGGGGAGGTGACCGTTAAGGACATCCCGGGCCTCTACCCCCCGGGTTCCGACATCGTCATCCAGGTCACCAAGGGGCCGATCGGCACGAAGGGCCCGCGGACGACGACCAACCTCTCCATCCCCGGCCGCTACCTGATCCTCACCCCCTACAGCGACGGCTGCGGCATCTCGCGAAAGATCGAGGACATCCAGGAGCGAAAGCGCCTGAAGCAGCTGATCAACGAGCTCACGATCCCCGAGGGCATGGGCGTCATCGTGCGCACGGCCGGCGAGGGCAAGAAGCCCCGCTATTTCGTGCGCGACCTGCACCTCCTCCTCAAGAAGTGGGAGGAGATCTCCCGCAAGATGCAGTCCGAGCGCTCGCCCTGCAACCTGTACATGGAGCCCGACTTGGTCGAGCGCACCGTGCGCGACTTCCTCACCGAGGACGTCGACCGGGTGCTGATCGACAACAAGGCTGACTATGACCGGACGCAGGACCTCGTGGGCCTGATCTCCAAGCGCTCGCGCTCAAAGATCGCTTTCTACACGGACAGCATCCCGATCTTCGAGCGCTTCAACATCGAGCGCCAGATCGAGCAGACCGGCCAGCGCAAGGTGCCGCTGCCGAGCGGCGGCGAGATCGTGATCGACGAGACCGAGGCCCTGATCGCCATCGACGTGAACACCGGCTCGCACAAGAACCGGTCGGGCGACGAGAAGAACACGCTCTATGCCGTGAACCTCGAAGCGGCCCAGGAGGCCGCCCGCCAGATCAGGCTGCGCAACCTGGGCGGCCTGATCATCCTCGACTTCATCGACATGAAGGAGAGGCGCCACCGCAACGCCGTCTACGAGAAGATGGTCGAGCTGATGGCGGGCGACAAGGCCAAGAACCACATCCTGCCGATCTCGCAGCTTGGCATCATGCAGATGACCCGCCAGCGCCAGCAGGAGTCCCTCTCGTCCAACCTCTACACGGACTGCCCGTACTGCCGCGGCCGCGGCATCGTAAAGTCGGATACGACAATGTCGGTGGAGCTCCAGCGCCGCCTCTCATCGGTCGCCCGCCGGCTCCAGGCCCGCAAGGACGGCAAGGTCTACTCGCTTCGCGTCCTTGTGCACCCGTCGGTGCTCGAGCGGCTCCGCGTCGAGGACGCCGGGCTCCTGGTGCGCATGGAGAAGACCTACGGGGTGCAGCTCGCCTTCAGGGCGGACCCGAACTACCACATCGAGAACTTCAAGATCATCAACGCGCAGACCGGCGAGGAGTACAGGTAGGAAAGAAGAGGAGCGCAACGGGCAGGCGCTGGCCAAGCCAGCCGCCTGCCTTAACTAGATCTGGGGATCGGACTCAGAGTGCCTGTGCACGTCCACGTTGCGCTTCTTCGAGTTCACCTCAGGGAAGGTTTCCTCAAGGTATTCGCAGAGGTCTTCCGCGGATTCCTCCGTCCGGAAGGACACGCGCAGGGCTATGGACCAGAGCGTCTCCACCTTGCCTTTGCCCGCTGCAGCCCACGCTTCCTCGCCGGAGCAAAGGAGCCCTCTAGTCTTTGCAGCGTGTGCCTCCTGCCTGGCTAGAGATTTGGCGTCTTCAGAAAGCATGGCGGATCGGTGCGGAGGTCAGGCACATGGGATCAACATCGGCCGGCCACCTGAGCTCTTAAGCCAAAGCTGCAACACCGCCTTTAACCGCGCTCAGACCCATGCCATCCTAAGTGGCCCAGTGATTCGATCGGACTATCGGTGCTAGCCAGTCATTCCCATGGGATCCTGGGAGAATCAGAAATCATATAAGATTATAACTTATATCATATTATGAGTAATATACCCGGGGGCGGTGCCGGGAGCACTCGGGACTGTGTCATATGGTTTCTCACGATAAAATCAGGCTTGCCATAATCAGATCATCTGAATCTATATTGATTTGGTATGATTTATAGAGGCATTTTTCCCCTCTCACCTATTTATCCCCGTCGGGCGCTGCCGCATGGATCGGAAGCACACCTTACACCCAGCCCCGCGGGGTTTCCTTTGGCCACCTGCACGGTTCGACGGCACACTTGGCGCCCCGGGGTCAGCGAGGTTGCGCGTCGGACCGGCAGGAGGGCCTATCTCTTTCTGCGCTCGCCCGGGTTTCTAGCGCAATGCGATGCGAGTACGGTCATAGGGGTGAAAGTGGGCGAGCGCAGACCTCTTCACCGCCCGGAGGCCATCTGCCCGCGGAGGGCTTCCCTTTGAGCAGTAGGCTTCGGGCTTATGCTTCCCGCGATTGTGACTAATGCGGTGGGAGGGCGCCTTAAGCGCCTCGACTCCCTAGGGAAGTGCTGAGCGGGGCAACCCCTGCCGAAGCCCAATGGGGCGCGACGGCGTCCGTGGGGAGGCGCAGGCCGGCGGATCAGGAGGGGTTTGCGCATTGACAGCCGCCAAGGCTCTCCCGCCTTGTTTTGAACCCGCCCCCTCCACCCCCGATCCCGTTACCCCATGCCAGAGCCCGCCTCAACCGCGCCCGACGGAAAGACAGCCCAGGGGGACCGCGTGCCCCTCTCCCAGAAACTCGGCTACGGCCTGGGATCCTTCCAGGACATGTGGGGCCACTGGCTCTATCCGGCGCTCGTTTACCTCGTGTTCAACATCTACCTCGGCGTCCCGCCGAAGTGGATCGCACGCGCACTCCTCTTCAAGCTCGTGTTCGAGGCCGTGTGGGACTCGGTGTTCGGATGGTGGTCCGACAACGTGAGGACCCGGTTTGGGCGGCGCCGGCCGTTCTTGCTCGTTGGAGGCGTCCTCGCCGGTTGCATCCTACCCCTCCTTTTCCAGGTCCGGGCAGGCTGGACCGATCTCCAGTACTTCGGGTTCATGGTGTCGACCCTGGCGCTCCTGGTCCCGATCATGAGCTGTTTCTACATGCCCTTTCAGAGCCTCGGGGCCGAGCTCACGCCGGATTACCACGAGCGCACCTCGATAAACGCCACGCGAAACGCCGTTCAAAAGATCCCGGAGCTGGCCATGTTCGCCGCGGGCGCATTCTGCACGGCGGGTGTCTGGGTGGCTGCATCCTGGCAGGACGTCCCCTCGAGGTTGGCGAGGCTCCTGGGCCAGACCGGCCGCTGGTTTGGCAACGTCGCGGCAAGCCTTGCGACGCTCGACTTCGCGCGATTCGGCGCGCTGATGAAGACGATCTTCGGTTGGGCGCCCGCCGTTGAGGGCGCAAAGCCCAACATTCTCATCGGCGCCCAGGCCTACACCACCGTCCTGGGCACGATCCTCATCGTTACGGGAGTCCTTGTCTTTGCGCTCACCCGCGAGCGCTACTATGACAAGATCGTCGCAAGCCGCCAGGGCAAGATATCGATCAAGGACACCCTCTGGAAGGCGCTCTCATGCAAGCCGTTCAGAGCAAACCTGTTCATGGCGCTCTCCTACGGGATCGGCACAAGCATGATCAGCACGCTCGGCTACTACTGCACCATCTACTACGTGTGCCGGGGCAACGTCGCCATCGGCAACAGCTGGAATTTCTGGATGGGACTGGCAAGCATGCTGCTCGGCTTCTGCGGCATCCCCGTCTACACGAAGCTCTCGCGAATCCTGGGAAAGAAGAAGGCGATGATCGGCGTCCAGATCTGCGCGATCGCCGTCGGCCTCTCCTCCTGGTGGCTTTACAATCCGGCGATCGACTGGCTCCAGGTCTTCTACAGCGGTTTCACGGCCTTCACCGGCGCCGGTTTCTGGATCCTCTACTACTCGATGACGGCGGACGTGATCGACGCGGATGAGCTCGAAACCCACCAGAGGCGCGAGGGCGCGTTCTCGGCCTGCGGATCCTGGATCCTTAAGCTAGGCGTCGCGATCGGCAGCTGGGCCTCCGGCGAGATCCTGTCACAGACCGGCTTCGACGCGACGCTTGGCGGCAACCAGACCGCCCATGCGATCCTCACGATGCGCCTGTTGTTCGCCACGATACCGGTCGCGGGCTCCATATTGGCGCTGATCTTTGTAATCAGGTTTCCGCTTACGCCGCAGCGCATGGAGGAGATAAGGGGCAGTCTCGAGGCCCGCAGGGGCAAGGTGTAGGCGGAGCCAGGCGCCCGACCGCTCGACGGCGATAGGGCCCGTTCATCCAGAATGACGTGCCAACGCGCGCCCAACGGGGACACTGGGCACATGAAGACCAGAAAGGATGGCGCCGCGGCGTCCGGCCTCCCCAGGGCACTCGGCCTACTTTGGAACGAATTCCTCCGGCCGATCGGCCTCCTGTTCCTGGTGATCGCCCCGCTCAAGTCAGCGGTCGTGGACTGGAACTGGGTGCCCACCGGGTCGATGAAGCCGACCATCATGGTCGGCGACCTGGTCCTCGTGAACAAGCTGGCGTACGACCTGAAGGTCCCCTTCACGACCCGGCATGTCGCCTCCTGGTCCGAGCCCGCCCGCGGGGACATCGTCGTCTTCTTCTCGCCGGCCGACGGCTCGAGGCTCGTGAAGCGGGTGGTGGGCCTGCCCGGCGACTCGATCGAGCTCAGGCGCGAGGCGCTCTACATAAACGGCGTCCGTCAGGGCTATTCGCTCGACGACCCCCTGCCCTATAGAAGGGAGGTCGCCGAGGATCCCCACCCCGTGGTCGCGACGGAGCACCTCGGCGACAGGGACCACCTGGTCGCGCTCCTCCCCTCCCGGCCAGCGCTTCGCTCCTTTGGGCCCGTCAGCGTGCCCGCAGGAAGCTATTTCATGATGGGGGATTCCCGGGACAACAGCTTCGACTCCAGGTTCTTTGGCGCCGTGCCCCGCGCGAGCATCGTGGGCCGGGCGACCGCCGTCATCGTTTCGTTTGACCCGACGCGCTGCCTCCTGCCCCGCCCCTCCAGGTTCCTGAGCCCCTTCTCCTCCGTGGAGGGGCGACCTTCCCGAAAAGCCGACTAGGCGACCGGCCGCCGGCGGCTGCGCACCCTAGAAGGAAACCTCGACGGGCTCGGTCACGAGCAAGACCGACTGCTCGTGCCTGCCCGACTTGTAGGCCACCCGGATGGCGTCAATCGCGGCGCGGTTGGCTTCCGTGTCCTCGTAAAGGATCACAAGGACCTTTGACCGGAGGCGGTTCGGCACCACCGAGCCGCGGGGGCGCCACTGTCCATAGGCGTCAAACACCGTGAGGCCGTCCGGGAACCTAGGCGTCACCTCCTTGTCGACAAAAGCCTGCCACTGGATCTCCCGCAGGCCCTCCTCGGGGTCGTCGGCCTGGCCGATGCCGAAGTAGAGCTCGCTCCTTAGCCAGTGCGCCGCCTCCGGGCGGGCGGGGTCACCCTTCAGGGTGGCCGTGGTCTTGGACGGGGCGTCAGCCAGGCAAACGGGCAACGCGAGCGCAAGGAGCGCGGTCAGGAGGAGTGTGAGTCTGGGTTTCATGTCAAAATCGACGGTTCCGGCTTGCCCGGTCAGAGCCGCGCCTTGCGCGCCGAGATGATCTCGGTGTTCATCCCCGCCCAATGCAGTCCCCCGTGGTACCGGCCGTGCTCCATCTTGACACAGCGGTCGACCACAACCTTCAGTCCGGCCCGGGCCGCGAACTCCGCCGCCTCGATATTGACGAGCCTCAGCTGGAGCCAGAGCGCCTTGGCCTTGATCGCCACGGCCTGCCTGGCGACGTCAAGGCACTCTGACGCGGGACGGAACACGTCGACCAGATCGACCTGCCCGGGGATGCTTGCAAGGTCCGGGTAGCAGATTTCCCCGAGGATCCGCTCGGCCTTGGGATTTACCGGAATCACGCGATATCCCTCCTTCTTGAGGTAGCTCGCCACAAACCAGCTCGCCCGCTGGGGGTCGCTGGAGAGGCCCACGATCGCAATCGTGCGGGAATCGCGCAGCAGCGCCTGGATCACCCGCGGGTCCTGGTAGAGCGCCTGCCCCGCAGGCGAGAGCGCCGAGTTGAGCGTTATTGCGCAAGAAGCGCCCGGTCCAGGTCCCATAAGAGGTCCTCCACGTTTTCCAGGCCGATTGAGAGCCGGATCAACTCGGGTGTCACCCCGCCCTTCGAGAGCTCCTCGTCGGATAGCTGCTGGTGGGTGGTCGAGGCGGGGTGTATGACCAGGCTCCTCACGTCGCCGATGTTGGCCAGGTGCGAGAAAAGCTCGAGCGCCTCGATGAACCTGCGTCCCGCGGCCCTGCCCTCGGCCGCCGTCCCGGCCTTCAGGCCGAAAGAGAGGACGGCGCCGGCGCCCTTGGGCAGGTACTTTGCCGCAAGCGCTTTGTCGGGATGGCTGGGGAGCCCGGCATAGGCGACCCAGGCCACCGCCTTGTGGCCCTCGAGGAAACGCGCCACGCGAAGCGCCGAGGCCGACTGCCGCTCCATCCGAAGGGAGAGGGTCTCCAGGCCCTGGATCAGCAGGAACGCGTTGAACGGGGAAAGGCAGGCGCCGGTGTCGCGCAGCGTCTCGGCCCGCGCCTTCATGAGGAAGCCGTAATGCCCGAACGTGTCGAAGAACCGGAGGTCGTGGTAGGCCGGCGAAGGTGCGGCGATCGTCGGGTACCGGCTGAAGTCGAATTTCCCGGAATCAAGGAGCACGCCGCCGATCGCCGTCCCGTGGCCCCCGATGAACTTGGTCGCCGAATGCACGATGAGCGTCGCCCCGTGCTCGATGGGCCGGCAGAGCGCGGGGGTCGCCATCGTGTTGTCGACGATCAGCGGAATTCCCCGGGACGAGGCGAGTGAGGCGATGCGGCCAATGTCGAGGATGGCCCCCCTGGGGTTGCCGATCGTCTCGCCGTAGAGGGCCTTGGTCTTCGGGGTGATCGCGGCCTCCCACGCGTCGATGCTCGAGGGCTCGACGAAGCGGGCCCCTATCGAGAATTTCTTGAGGGTGTGGACCAGCTGCGTGATCGAGCCCCCGTAGAGCTGGGACGAGGCCACGATCTCGTCCCCGGGCGAGAGGAGCGTGAGAAAGGTGACGAGCTGGGCGGCCATGCCGCTGGCCGTTGCGAGGGCCCCGGTCGCCCCCTCCAATGACGCCATCCGCTCCTCGAGGACGGCGGTCGTCGGGTTGCTGATCCGGGTGTAGATGTTGCCATACTGCTTCAGCTCAAAGAGCTGGGCGGCCTGCTCGGCGTCATCGAAGACAAACGACGTCGTCTGGTAGATCGGAACCGCCCGGGCCCCCGTCACGGCGTCGGGGACGTGGCCCGCATGGACCATGCGCGTCTCAAATCCGAATGAACGGGGGTCGGTATCCTGGCTCACCAAGGCAAGGCAATAGCCTCCCCGTGGGGTTTGCAAAGGAAGATCGGGTCATATGTTTCCTTTCTGCTTCCGGTACAAGGGCTCGGGTGTAGCGTGACCCGGGATGACAGATGGATCCATCGAGGTGGTTTATCGCGTTCGGAGCGCGCAGGCGGCCCTGGCCGCCAGGACCGAGGCTCTCCTGCTGGAGCAGACCGTGGAGCTGCCCCGCACGGCGCTCCGGTCCACCTTTGCCCGGGAGCGCCTCGTCGGTCGGGTCCTTGGCACGCTCGAGGTGGGGCCGGGCGACTACAGGGTCACGCTGGCCCAGCCCGAGTTGGCCGCCGCGGGCGACCCGGCGCAGCTCCTGAACGTCCTTTTCGGAAACTGCTCGCTCCAGCCCGATATCCTGCTCGAGGAGGTCCGCCTGCCGCCGGGACTTGAGACTATCCTTGGCGGACCCCGGTTCGGGATCGCCGGAATAAGAACCCTCCTCGGGATCCAGGACAGGGCCCTCACCTGCTCGGTACTTAAGCCCGTGGGCCTCTCGGTTGCTGAAATGGCTTCCCTCTGCGGGACCCTGTCAGCCTCGGGCCTGGACATCGTGAAGGACGACCACGGTCAGGCCAATCCGTCGTTCTGCCCGTTTGGCGAGCGCGTGAGGGCCTGCCTGGCCGCGACCCTTGACGCGGCCCAGCAGACGGGCCGCCGCACCCTCTACGTCCCCAATGTCACCGGCTCCCCGAAGACCGTCGGCGAGCAGGTCAGGGTCGCCCGCGACCTGGGTGTCCAGGCCATCATGGTTTCGCCCATGCTGATCGGCCTTCCCTTTTTTTCGGAGCTGGCCGGGGCCCTCGGGATGCCGGTCCTGGCACACCCCGCCTTCGGCGGCTCTTTGAGGATCTCGCCCCAGGCCCTCCTGGGCGGGCTCTTCCCGCTGTTTGGGGCAGACGCCGTGATCTACCCCAATTTTGGCGGCCGGTTCAGCTATTCCAGGGACGAGTGCGGCGCCATCGCCGCGGCGCTGCGCGCCCCGCGGGGCTCCACCCTGCCGGCCTTCCCCGTGCCGGCAGGCGGGATCCGGATGGAAAACCTCAAGGAGGTCCTCGGGTTCTATGGCAAGGACACGGTTCTCCTGGTGGGCGGCAGCTTGCTAGACGCCCCGGACGCGGCCACGCTTTCGGCACGTAGCCGGCAATTGGTGGAGGCCGCGGCGGGCCATTCCTATCGTCCATGAGCAAGAAGACCCACATCGCCCAGACCGAGCCCTTCAGGTGGGACGGTGTGCCCGTGCTCGCCTACAAGGAGGAAGGGGGCACCCATTTCAAGGGGATCACCCGCCAGGTGCTCTTTGACGACGGCGAGCACTTCGACACGCAGCTGCGGTACTTCGAGATAGCACCGGGAGGGCACTCCACGCTCGAGCGCCACCTGCACGCGCACTCGGTGATGGTGATCCGGGGTTCCGGGGGCGCCCTTGTGGGTGAAGCCGTGGTGGACCTGGGCACCCGGGACCTGATCCGCGTCCCGCCCCAGACGTGGCACCAATTCAGGGCGACCGGAACGGAGCCCCTCGGCTTCCTTTGCCTGGTGAGGCGTGAGCGCGACAAACCCGCGCTGCCGACCGAAAGCGACCTCGCCGCCTTGCGCGCAAACCCGCGCGCAGCCGCCTTCATCCGGGTCTAAAGCCCCGGGACCACCATGAGCCTACCCGATCCGGTCCACCCTGCCACGGCCGCCGCGCAGGCCCTAGGCTTCACCGACCCGGCGACGGGGGCCTTCGTGCCGCCGATCCAGCCGGCCACGACCTACGAGCGCGACACCGGGAACCGCCTCCTCTCCGGCCGGCTCTACTCGCGGGCCGACAACCCGAACTACGACCAGCCGGAGGCCCTTTTGACGCACCTCGAGGGCGGGGCGGCGACCGCGGTGTTCAGCTCGGGGATGAGCGCGGCTACCGCGGCCTTCATGGCCCTCAGGCCGGGCGACCACGTCCTCGTGCCGCGCGTGATCTACTGGGCCTTCCGAAACTGGCTTCTCGGCTGGGCGACCTCCTGGGGCCTGCAGGTCGAGTCGGTGGACATGACGGATCCCGCGAAGGTTTCGTCGGCGATACGCAAGGGGAAGACCCGGATCGTGTGGGTCGAGACGCCCGCAAACCCGACCCTCGAGGTGAGCGACATCGCGGCGCTTGCGGAGATCGCGCACGGCGCCGGGGCGATCCTCGGCGTCGACTCGACCTTCGCGACCCCCGTCCTCACGCAGCCGATCGCGATGGGCGCGGACCTGGTGATGCACTCCGCCACCAAGTACCTGAACGGCCACTCCGACGTGATCGCCGGCTCGCTCACGACCCGGGAGGAGAACGAATACTGGCACGCCATCAAAGCCGTGCGGTCCCAGACGGGGACCGTGATGGGGCCGTTCGAGGCCTGGCTCCTCCTCAGGGGCATGCGCACCCTCTACGTGCGGGTGCATTCGCAGAGCCGGAGCGCCCTGCAGATCGCGGAGCATTTCTGCGGCCACCCCGGGATCGAGGCGGTACTTTACCCGGGCCTTCCCGAGTTTCCCGGGCACGCGACTGCAGCGCGCCAGATGAAGGGGGGCTATGGCGGCATGCTTTCCATCCGGGCGAAGGGCGGCGCCCCGGGCGCCCTGGCGTTCATCGGCAAGCTTCGCCTTTGGAAGCGCGCGACCTCCCTCGGCGGAGTGGAAAGCCTGGTCGAGCACCGCGCTAGCGTCGAGGGGCCCCAGAGTGCGACGCCCGCGGACCTGCTGCGGATGTCGGTGGGCCTCGAGGACACCGGGGACCTGATCCAGGACATGGAGCAGGCGCTACGGTAGCGCCCGGGCCCGCCTACTGGGCGATCTCGCCCGGGGCGATTCCCTTCTCCAGGTCGAATGTCTGGCCCACCGCCCCGACCACGGCATGGGCCCGGTCGAGCGACAGGTACTGCCTCAGCTTGAACACCGCCTCGATGCCCGTGCAGTGAGCGCCGATCAGGTTCTCAATCCCCGCTCCGGAAACTCGGCCCGCCTCGACCCGAAGGGTCTCGTCGGAGGCCGCAAAGAGGTGGACGCCTCCGATCAGGGCATGGACCCGCGCGGGGCGCACGACGAGCCGGGAGTAGGTCACGATGTTTGCGACGCCGGCATGGCCGCATCCGGTTATGACGACGAGCCCCTTGTCCGTGTCCAGGACGAGGGACATGTCCTCGGGGATGTTGTCCTCCACCGTGCCGGCGGGTGTCGTGACCTTCTCGTTCCCGCTCCAGTTCCGCTCGTCGTAGACGCGCGGCACAGGACCCGTGAGCCAGACGCCCGAATAGAGCTGAACGGGCCGGTCGTGGACCACGAAGACGCCCCCTGTCGCCTCGTACCGGGGCCTGATCAGGACCATCGGGTTCACCTCGACGCGCGGGATGGACGACGTGCGGGGATAGAAGATCCCGAGGCCCACGTGCGCGCGCGCCAGCGCCCCCGGGGCCTTCTTGACGACCGCGTCGCGCAGCGTCAGGAGCCCTCCCACGTGGTCCGAGTGGTTGTGGCTTAGGACCACCTCGGGGATCGATTCGAGCTCCACGCCCAGGTAGGCCGCGTTCTTGAGCACGACGTCGGAGTGGAGGCCCGTGTCGAAGAGGATGTTGTGACCGTCCGCTTGCACGAGCGCCGAGAAGCCCCACTCGCCGAGCGCGCCGTCGTCGGCAAGCATCGTGGACAGGATGGTGATCTTCGCGGAATGAACGCGCCCGTGCGGTTCCTCCGGGTCGGCTCCCCGCGCAAAGGGTGCGAGCGTTGCCAAAAGGACGGGAACAAGTACCCGAAGGGCGATGCGGCTCATGGGGCAAAGCGTGGAGGCGGCCCGGGCCCGGTAAAATAAAAACGGAAACCGTCCCCTACCAGCCCGCTGCCTCCCGGACCGGCCCCAGGAGATCAAGGGCGATCTGCTCCTGCTGGAACGCGACCAGGTGGCTGTTGGTCGGCGTTCCGGGGAAAAAGCCCGTCCTGGCAAAGCCCACCCGCAGGTCCCCGGCCTTGTGCTGCCGGTCTGCCACCTCGCGGATCGTCTCAAGGAGCCTGTCGCGGGAGGCCCGGGACCTGCCGTCGGAGCCGTCCGACTGGAATCCGCTCTCGGTGAGCAGGATGAAGGCGCCCGGGTGAACGGCGCGGACCCGCGCCACAAAGGCGGCGTAGGCGTCGGTGAACCGCGCGACATCGAGCAGTCCCCCGTCAAAATCGGTGCCGTCATTGATCACGATCACGTCGGGCTGGTAGCGCGAGTGGTCCCAGGCGCTCCCCTCCTTGTCCGGAAGCGCGCGCTCGAAGAAAACGGGGGCCGTGGCCACGTCCGTCTTTCCCGCCCAGTCGCGGGTGATGCCGCGGCCGCCATAGCTGACCAGGTGCACCTGTGCGTTCAGCCAGCGTGCGAGCACCATGGCGTAGGACCGCGCCGCGTTGGTGGTCCTGGGCGTAGAGTCGTTCTCCGGGGGAAACCGCTCGTCGTATTCGCCGCACGTGAGCGAGTCCCCGATGAACAGGAGCTTCCGCGTGGGAAAGGCAGGGGGAGGAACGAGCTCGCACCCCTCGGGCAGCACGAGCCCGTCGAGCGAGGCGGTGCCCATCCACGACTCGGTCCTGCGCACGAGGTCCACCACCCATCCCCCGGCCGGTGCGGCGCCCGTCGGAAGGGCGATCTCGTTCGGGCCCGCCTTCAGGTGGATCAGGACCGGGTCCCATCCGTTGCACGAGAGGTTGAAGAAGCAATTGGGGGAATCGCCCGTCATCCGGATCGAGGGCGCGGGCCCCCGGTAGGCAAAGCGGACCGTGACCCCTGGAAACCCCATCTTGGCCCCGCCCTCCGAGAGCTCGAGCCTTCCCATGTAGGCGATCCGGGGGTCGGTTGGCGCAACGAGCGCCCCGGGCCGAGCCGGCGAGTCGGTGACTCCGGCGCCCAAGCGCGCCCCTAGGAAAACCACCCAAACAAGCGCGATTTGGAGTAGGACCGAGTGATGTGGCCGTGATTTGGAGGGCATAACAGGGGTTGCTCCGGGACTGCCGGAAGCCGCGACCGTTGGCCCGGTGCCGGCGCAAATCAAACAGGATTCCTACTCTAGAATCTTCCGCAGCTCGGTGAGCTGCCGGCGAAGGTCGTCGACCTCGGCCCTCATGGCCTGCGATTGCGCCTCGAGCTTCTCGAGGCGCTCGTTCTCGAAGCGCACCGTGAGCACGGCGGGCTCGGCGGCCGGGACAGCCGCAGAAGGCTCGACCGAGACCGGGCCCGAGAGCAGGTGCGCGTACCGCTGCTCCTTCATGCCCGCCATGCGGGGAAGCTTTGCCACGAGGGGATCCATGGGCCTGGAGGCTAGGAGGGCCAGGCAGGCCTCCGTTTCCTCCAGGCCTTGAAATTCGTGCATCCGCGAGGTCCGCGTGCGGACCTCGCCCACCGTCTGGGGCCCCCTTAGGAGAAGGACGCACAGGACCGCCACGGCCGGCCTGTCCAGGCCAAGCGACTCCACGACGCGGTGACCGTACCGGGAGACCCTGCTGTCCGCTCCCTGGAACATGAAGGCCAGCTTCTTTTCCCTTAGCGAATCCAGGCCCCTCACGACGACCTCCTCCGAGAACGACACCACGGGGTCTCGGTTCGAGCTCTGGTTGCAGGCGTTCGTGAGCGCGTTGAGCGAGAGCGGGTAATAGTCCGGGGTGGTGAGGTCCTTCTCAACCAGGGCGCCCAGCACCCTGGCCTCGACCGGATTGAGCGTATCCATGCGGGCGTCCTTGTGTCCGTGGCCCCGGTTCAGGGGACGGACGGGCGGGGCGACGCGGGCATGGCCTTCACTTCAAGTGAGGCGGGCTGGAGCCCCTCGGACGTGGCCTTCAGGGTCACGCCTCCCGGCTCCCCGGTCGACTGAACGATCACCTGGGCAAGGCCGTTAAAGACGCTGCGGCTCCAGTGGAGTGCGGGGGGATCTTCCGTGAGGCGGAGAACGACCCCCTTGCTGATGCCCGCGCCTTCCGGGCCGTAGTTCTCGACCGGGACCGCGATGACGTTCTCGCCGGGGTGAAGGAGCGCCTTCACGTCGTAGACCGCGGCCCAGTGCCCGTCGACCCCGCCCCCGACCCTGTGGCCGTTGACATATACCCCGACCCCGCCCGCTATCCTCGAGAAGACGACTTCAACCGCCGGCGACGCCAGGTCCTTTGCCTCAACCTTGAAGCGCGTCCTGTAGAAGGCCCGTTCACGAAGGCCGAGGGCGCCGACGTCGGCGCGGACGTCCACCGGGTCCCAGGCCGAATCGTCAAACCCCACGGCCTCCTCTGGCGCCATCTCCTGGTTGGACTGGGAAACCTTCTTCATCCGCCAGCCGTCGATCGGCAGCGTGTGCGAGGGGGCTACAGCCACCAGGGTGTCCGGCTCGTGGCAGCTCGGGTCGCCGTTGCCGACGCCAATAATCCGGCCCGGCCCCTCGACCTCGAAGGCGACACCGTTGCCCGCCACGGGGACCACCCGGCCCTGGGCGTCGACGACGGAGACCGTGAAGAGCGAGACGTCCTCGCGGTTCGCCCAGAATGCCGGCTTGTCGGCCTTCAGCTGGACGGCGGCTGCGGCGGCCGTGGTCTCCACCTTCGCTTCCGCGACCACACGGTCCGCCCGGAAGGCGCGCGCCGTGAGTGCCCCGGGCTCGTAGACGACCTTCCAGCGGGACTCGGAGTTCCGCTTCACGGCCTGCCGTCCCAGGCTCTGCCCGTTTAGGAACAGCTCGACCTCGTCGCAGTTGCTCTGGGTGCGGACGTCGATCTCCTGCCCCTCCCTTCCCGGCCAGTTCCAGTGGGGAAGCACGTGGACCATCGGGCTATCCGTCCATGCCGCCTGGTAGAACCAGAAATTGTCCTTCGCGAACCCGCAGGTGTCCAGGATGCCGAAGTGGGAGCTGATGCAGGGCCAGCCATAGGGCGTCGGCTCTCCGCGGTAGTCGAAGCCCGTCCAAACGAACCCGCCGGACATCCACGGCCGCGTCGCGAAATACGTGAGCCACGTCTCGGCCGTCTGGGCCCACTCGGGGGCGTTGTCGTCGTAGGCGCTCACATAGCCCCGGACCGGGTCGTTGGCATAGATGCCCCTGGTCGACACCGTGCTCCCCTGCTCGCTTCCGACGTTCGGCTGCAGCGGGTGCTCCTTGTGGTAGGCGTCCATGTCCGGGCCGACATGGTAGCTCCACCCGCGCACCTCGATCGCCTCGTTCACGCCGGGGTATTCGTTGCCCACGGCCGCGTTGCAGGTCACCGGCCGGCTCGGGTCAAGGCGCTTCACCAATTCCTGCATGGTCGCGACCGTCCGGCGGCCGGACTGCGTGCCCTGCACCGTGAACTCCTCGTTCCCCAGGGACCACAGCCCCACGCAGGCATGGTTCCGGTCGCGCTTGATGTGCTGCTCGAGCATCGCGAGGTGGAGGGAATCGCTCCCGAGCAGCCTGTTCTCGTCCATGACGATCATGCCGAGCCTGTCGCAGGCGTCCAGCAGCTCGGGGGTTGGCGGGTTGTGCGAGCTCCTGTAGGCGTTGCAGCCCATATCCTTCAGGCGGGCGATCCGGTAGTACTGCACGCCGTCGGGCAGTGCCGATCCCACGCCGGCATGGTCCTGGTGGTTGGAGGTGCCCTTGAGCGTGTACGGCTCCCCGTTCAGCAGGAAGCCGCGGTCCGCGTCAAAGGCGAACGTTCGGATGCCGAACGTGGTCTCGACGCGGTCCACGACCTTGCCCCCGCTTGAGACCGTGGTGACAAGCCTGTACAGGGAGGGCGACTCCGGCGACCAAAGGCGCGGCGACTCGACCAGGGCCGTCTGTTCCAGGTCGGCCCTGGACTTGGGACCGATGCTCTGGGAACCCGTTACCTTTGCAAGCGACTCCCCCGAGGGCGAGAGGACCTCCCAGGCCACGCTGGCGTCGGCCGCCGCGCCCCGGGTGTTCGCGAGCCTGGTTTGGATGTGGATCTCGGCCGGGCCCTTGGCGGCCCCGCCCTTGAAGGTGCTGAACACGAACACGCCGTCGGGCGCCACCGAGAGCGGCGCCGTCTTCACGAGCCACACGTGCCTGTAGATGCCCGCGCCCTCGTAGAACCACCCCTCGAACTGGGAGGCGTCCACGCGGACCGTCACCACGTTCCTGCCGCCGCAGTTGGCGACGTCGGTGATGTCGTACCTGAAGCCATTGTAGCCGCCCTCGTGGTGGCCGACGAACCATCCGTTCACGATCACGGTGCAGTCCCGGTAGACGCCGTCGAACTCAAGCCAGAGCCGTTTCCCCGCGTCGGAGGCGGGCAGATCGAAGGTGCGCCGGTACCAGCCCGTGCTGTTCTGGGGGAAGCCCTCCCCGATCGCCTTGAAGCCGTGCGACCCGTCGGCCGTCTTGTCGAAGGGCAGCTCGATCACCCAGTCGTGGGGAAGGTCGACCTTGCGCCAGCTGGCGTCGCTGTATTCGGCGCTTCCCGGCCCATAGCCGGTCCCGGCCTTCGCCAGGCCGTAGCCCGGGCCCCAGTCGTTGCCGAGGTGGAATCTCCAGCCAAAGTCCAACAAGAGCCTCTCCCGTCCCGCGGAGTCGGCTGCATGGGTGGTAAGTCCGGCGAATCCCATGGAGAGTACCACGAGAAGGCCGAGGAAGCGACGGGGGCATTTAGTCATGGGGGGTAAGGGGGCCATCTTGAGGAACGCGACGCCCCGCGGCAAGCCAGCCCGCGGGTCAGCATGCGGATCAAGCCGGCCTAATGTGTCGCTAAAGAGGGCCGCGTCAACGGGCCGAGAACGCGTAGACGGTCGTCGACCGGTAGGTCTCCCCAGCCTTGACCACATAGGAGGGGAAGTTCGGGTGGTTGACCGAGTCCGGGAAATGCTGGGTCTCCAGGCACAGGCCATAGTACTGCCGGTACGCGACGCCCTTCTTGCCCGTGAATGTGCCATCCAGGAAATTGCCGCTGTAGAACTGCACCCCGGGCTCGGTGCTGGTCACCACCATCAGGCGCCCCGACTTGGGATCGTGCACGGTGGCGACGGGGGCGAGAGTCCCTCCCCCGCCGTTCAGGACAAAGTTGTGGTCGTATCCCACCGGCATTCCCCCGACCTCCCTCAAATGGGCGCCCACCGCCGTGGGCGTCCGGAAATCCATCGGGGTTCCCACGACGGACCGAAGCTCCCCTGTCGGGATCAGCGTGGCGTCCACGGGCGTGAACCGGTCCGCGTTGAGCATGACCTCCTGGTCCAGGATGCTCCCGTTCTCGGCCCCTCCCAGGTTGAAATAGCTGTGGTTGGTGACATTTGCCGGCGTGTCCTTGTCGGTGGAAACCACGTAATCGAGCCGCAGCTCGTTCGAGTCCGTGAGGGTGTAGGTCACCGCGACTGTGCAGTTGCCGGGGTACCCTTCCTCGCCGTCGGCGCTCAGGTAGGTGAACCTGACGCTGGCCGCGGCGCCCGGGAGGACCTCGGCGGTCCACACCCTCTTGTCGAAACCCTTCCTGCCCCCGTGGAGGTGGTTGGGGCCGTCGTTGGTGGCCAGCTGGTAGGTGTGCCCGTTAAGCGAGAACTGTCCCCTGGCTATCCTGTTGCCGACCCTGCCGACCGTGGCGCCGAAATACGGCACCTTCTGGAGGTAGCCCTCGAGGCTGTCGAAGCCAAGGACCACATCGCCCAGCTTTCCGTCGCGGTCCGGCGTGTCGAGCTCGGTTAGGGTCGCCCCGTACGTCATTACCTTCGCGGTCATGCCGCCCGCGTTCGTGAGGACGTAGAGGTCGACCGCCGTGCCGCCAGCCGCGCCAAAAGGCACCTTCTCAACCTTGGAAAAGCCGGCCGGGGCCGACATGGCGAACACGGCGGCGGCTGAGCACATGCAAAGGAGTTGGCGAAGCTTCATGTTGGAAGGGTATCCTGAGGTTTTGCCGCCGGCGGAACCGGTCAGCCCGAGAAGTAGACGTAGGCGGCGATAATGCAGCCCAGGATAAAGGCGGAGGCGACAACATCCCTCGGCGCCCAGCTTGAGCGGGTCCGCGCGCGGTCCTCCGCGGAGGCCGTCGCGAAGGTCAGGCTCTTAATCCTCACGTAATCCGGTGTGGCGGTCATGTAGCTGACCACCACCATGACAACGGCCGAGATCACCGTGATCAGCACGCTGAAATACTGGAAGTTGATGTTGTTGATGATCCAAAAGAACGACCCGTGGTCGTAGCCGTTCTCAAGCCCCGACACCTTCATCGTCTTCAAGGTGTCGACGACCATGCGGAAGCCGCCAATGACGAAGCCGACGACCATCGCCCAAAGGCAACCCTGGGCGTTCAGGCGCTTCCAGAAGACGCCGAAGAAGAACACGACGAAGATCGGCGGCGCCAGGTACCCCTGGACCGACTGCAGGTAGTCGTAGAGCCCATGCGCGCCTTGGATCACGGGTATCCACACCAGCGCGACAACGATCATCACGCCCGTCGCGATCCGGCCCATGCGGACGAGCTCATGCTGCGACGCGAGCGGCCGCAGCTTCTGGTAGATGTCGACCGTGAACAGGGTCGAGCAGGCATTGAAGACGCCGGCAAGGGAGCCCATGAGCGCGGAAAGGAGGCCCGCCACCACGATCCCGCGGAGCCCGGGGGGCAGCAGGTACTTGACCATCAGGGGAAACGCAGCCTGCGCCTCGCTCGGCACCGGCTTTCCGTCGGCGCCCACCATGGCGCTCAGCTCGGGAATCTTGCCGCTCTTGGCCAGGGCGAAGCAGATGAGTCCCGGCAGGATGAAGAGATAGACCGGGAAAAGCTTGAGGAACGCGGCGAAGATGCTGCCGCGGCGCGCGATCGTCTCGTTTGGAGCGCCAAGCGCCCGCTGCACGATGTACTGGTCGGTGCACCAGTACCACAGGCCTATGATCGGCGCGCAGATCAGCATTCCGGGCCACGGGAAGCGGTCGTTGAAATACCAGGCCTGCCTCACGATCCCCCCGGATGCGTTGGTTTCCAGGATCGGCGCCCAGGTCGCCTGCACCCCTGCCGGCGTTATGGGCTTCCAGAGATTGAACATCTCCGAGCCGCAGAAATGCCTGAGCTCGCCCCAGCCGCCCAGGCGGTGGAGGCCGTAGAAGGTGAGGCACGCCGAGCCGCCGATCAGCACGACCACCTGGACGGCGTCGTTGTAGACCACCGCGCGCATCCCGCCGAGGAGCGTGTAGAGGCCCGTGAGCAGGATGACCGCGACCGAGCCGATCCAGAAGCTGTTGATCGTCGAGGCCCCGATCGTCAGGTGCACCTCGGGCAGGAGCGTCGCGAACACGACTCCGCCGGCAAAGATCCCCACCGCGATCTTCGACACGATGAAGGTGATGATCGACACGATGGAGAGGACATAGCGCGAACCGGAGCTGAAGCGGCGCTCGAGGAACTCGGGCATCGTGAAGACAAGCGCCCTCGAGTAGAACGGGACGAACACCCAGGCCAGGACGAGCAGGCACCAGGCGTGGAGCTCATAGTGGGCGAGAGCGACGCCGTCGGAGGCGCCCGAACCGGCCAGGCCCACGATGTGCTCGGAGCCGATGTTCGACGCGAAGATCGAGGCGCCGATGACCCACCAGCCCAGGTTGCGTCCCGCGAGGAAGTAGTCCGCCGCCGTGTCCTTGTTCTTGCGCACGACCCAGGTGGCGACCCCGAGCAGCAGGCCGAAGTACAGGGCAATCGCGAGCCAGTCGAGCGCGGTGAGCGTTGAGGGAGACGATGGCATGGCTATGGGGGTACCTTGCTTTGGGGTTCCTGGGGCGGGCGACCGGGCGAAGGTAGGAATCGCCCGCCGGGCGTTGCGACCTTCGGTTCACTTTACCGTCCAGTCAACACAGGATCGTCTCGGAATCCGCGGGCCTTAACGTGGTCCGCGCCCCCCCCAAAAAATGGCGTATACCCTAGGGATAGACTTCGGAACAAATTCGGCGCGCGCACTGGTCGTGCGCTGCCGCGACGGCGCGGAGATCGGAAGCTGCGTCGCAAACTACAGGAGCGGGCGCCAGGGCGTCCTCCTGGACCCGAGGGACGCCAACCTGGCGCGCCAGTACCCGGGCGATTACCTCTCCTCGATGAAGGCGTGCGTCGCGGGCGCCCTCGCGGCCGCCGCGAAGACCCGCGGGTTCTCGGCGTCCGAGGTGGTCGCAATCGGCGTCGACACCACGGGTTCCAGCCCCATCCCCGTCGACCGGAGGAACCGCGCCCTGGCGATGGATCCCAAGTGGCGCCGCAACCTCGCCGCGCAGTGCTGGCTCTGGAAGGACCATACCAGCTGGCGCGAGACGGCACGGATAAACGAGGTCGCGACAAGGATGCGCCCGGCCTATCTGGCCAAATGCGGGAACCGCTACTCCTCGGAGTGGTTCTGGTCCAAGATCTGGCACTGCCTGCGCGTCGCACCGGAGGTCTTCACGGCAGCGTACTCCTGGGTGGAGCTGGCTGACTGGGTCCCCTCGACGCTCGCGGGCGTCACCGACCCCACCCTGGTCGTCCGCGGCATCTGCGCGGCCGGCCACAAGGCGCTCTATAGCGAAGACTGGGGCGGCCTGCCCGACAAGAGGTTCCTCTCGGCGCTAGATCCCCGGCTCGCCCCGCTGAGGAACCGGCTCTATGCGCGGGCCTTCGACGCAACCGTGCCTGCGGGTTCGCTCTGCAAGGGATGGTCTCGCCTGCTCGGCCTGCCGGCCGGCATCCCGATCGCGATCGGGGAATTCGACGTGCACTACGGGGCCATCGCGTGCGGCGTGAGGGAGGGAACACTGGTCAAGGTGATCGGAACCTCGACGTGCGACTGCGCGGTCGTGTCCTCGCGCAAACGCGTCCCGGACATCCCGGGAATCTGCGGAATCGTGCCCGGGGCGATCCTGCCGGGGTACTACGGGATTGAGGCGGGCCAGTCAGCCGTCGGCGATATCTTCAGCTGGTGGACGCAGACGGTGTGCGGCGGTGACAAGGCGATCCACGCCAGGCTGACTGCCGAGGCCTCCCGCCAGGAACCTGGCGAGAGCGGGCTCCTCGCCCTTGACTGGCACAACGGGAACCGGACCGTCCTTGTCGACCCGCGCCTCACGGGCCTGCTCCTGGGATGCACGCTGCACTCGACCCAGGCCGAGATCTACCGCGCGCTCATAGAGGCGACCGCCTTCGGGGCGCGGATGATCATCGAAAGGCTCAGCGACTACGGCGTCCCGATTCGCAGGATCGTCTGCGCAGGAGGAATCGCCGAGAAGAATCCCCTCCTGATGCAGATCTACGCGGACGTTACGGGGTGCACGCTCCATGTCGCCAGCTCCGGCCAGGCCTGCGCCCTGGGGGCTGCCATGAGCGCGGCGGTCCTCGCTGGCGAGCACCGCTCGTTCCGTGCGGCGCAGCGCGCGATGACGCGCCTGAGGAAAGTCTCCTACAGGCCGGACGCCCGGCGCATGAAGGTCTACGACAGGCTCTACGCCCAGTACCGGGTCCTCCATGACGGCTTCGGGGGCGTGACACGGAGGACCGACCTCTCCGGGGTCATGAAGGAGCTCCTGGACATAAGGGCTCGCGCGCGCGGCGAATGACTCTCACAACTTGATGAAGACTCCCCAAAGACAGGTGGTGTGGCTGGTCACGGGCTCCCAAGAGCTCTACGGGCCGGGCCCGCTCAAGCGCGTCGCGGAAAACTCCAGGACGATCGCAAGGTCCCTCAACTCCAAGCGGGGGCTGCCCCTGCCGGTCGTGTTCAAGGCGCTCCTGACGACCTCCGAGGACGTGAGGGCGCTCTGCATGGAGGCAAACCAGAGCCCGGAGTGCGCCGGGTTGGTCCTGTGGATGCACACGTTCTCGCCCTCGAGGATGTGGATCGGCGGCCTTTCACTCCTCAGGAAGCCGTTCGCCCACCTCCACACCCAGTTCAACCGGGACCTGCCGTGGTCGGAGATCGACATGGATTTCATGAACCTGAACCAGGCCGCCCACGGGGACAGGGAGGCGGGATTCCTCCATGCGCGGATGCGCCTGCCGCGCAAGATCATCGTCGGGCACTGGGAGGATCCTGAGGTCAGGGACCGGCTCTCGGCCTGGATGCGCGTCGTCCGGGGATGGCAGGACATGCAGGGCGCAAGGTTTGCCCGCTTCGGCGACAACATGCGCCGCGTCGGGGTCACCGAGGGCAACAAGGTCTCGGCCGAGCTCAAATTCGGCTACCAGGTCGACGGCTACGGCGTCGGAGACCTCGCCAAGGTGGTGAACGAGGTGCCGGAAGCGGCCGTAAACCGGCTGTGCGCCGAGTACGCGGAGCGCTACACGCTGGCTCCATCCCTCAGGCGCGGCGCCCGGCGCCACCCGTCGCTCCGCTATGCCGCCCGGCTCGAGCTTGGGCTGCGCTCGTTCCTGGAGGCGGGGGGATTCAAGGGATTCACCACAACGTTCGAGGACCTCCACGGGCTACGCCAGCTGCCTGGACTGGCCGTGCAGCGCCTGATGGCTGAAGGCTACGGATTTGGAGCCGAGGGCGACTGGAAGACCTGCGCCCTCCTGAGGATGATGAAGGTGATCGGCGAGGACCTTGAAGGTGGAACGTCCTTCATGGAGGACTACACCTACCACCTCGACCCCTCGTGCAGCCTCGTCCTCGGCGCGCATATGCTCGAGATCTGCGAGTCGATCGCCGCCGGCAGGCCTTCCCTCGAGATCCACCCCCTTGGCATCGGGGGCAAGGAGGACCCGGTGCGCCTGGTGTTCAACGCCCCAGCGGGGGCCGCCCTGAACGCCTCGCTCGTGGATCTCGGGAACCGCTTCAGGCTCATCGTGAACGAGGTCGACGTCGTCGAGCCACCTGAACCGCTCCCAAAGCTGCCGGTTGCCCGCGCGATCTGGAGATGCCGGCCCGACTTCAAGACCGCCTGCGGGGCGTGGATCCGCGCCGGAGGCGCCCACCACACCGCGTTCAGCTACACGGTGACCGCCGAGCACCTGAGGGACTTCGCCGAAATCGCGGGGATTGAGCTGCTCCTAATAGACAGGGACACGCGGCTTGCGGACTTCGAGAAGGAGGTCCGGTGGAACGAGGCGCACTATGGCCTTGCCCCCGTCGGCCGCGCCTGACTCTCAATAGGCGCAGACGCCATGCTCACCGAACTTAAGCGCGAGGCCTACGAGGCGAACCAGGGGCTTCCGGCCCACGGGCTCGTGCACCTGAACTTCGGCAACGCAAGCGCGTTTGACCGCCGGCGCGGGGTCCTGGCCATAAAGCCGAGCGGCGTGGACTACCACAGGCTCAAGCCCGCCGACATGGTGCTCGTGGACCTCGAGGGAAACCGTGTCGAGGGCCGCTTGAAGCCCTCGTCCGACACCCCGACCCATGTTGAGCTCTACAGGGCGTTCGATAAGATCGGCGGCGTGGTCCACACCCATTCCGTCCACGCGACCGCCTTTGCCCAGGCTTGCCGGCCCTTGCCCGTGCAGGGCACGACGCACGCCGACTTCTTCAACGGCCCGGTCCCGGTGACCCGGGACCTCAAGACCTCGCAGGTGGCGGGCAGCTACGAGACCGAGACGGGCCGCGCGATAGTGGAGACCTTCCTGCAAACCGACCCGCTCGAGGTGCCCGCGGTGCTGGTGGCGCGCCACGGCCCGTTCACCTGGGGGCCCACGGTCCTTGACGCGGTGGAGAATGCGGTCGCGCTCGAGCTGTGCGCCAAGCTTGCGGCGATCGCGTTCGGCCTCGGCGTGCGAGGCGGAAAATTCCCCGCCGCTCTCCTCGCCAGGCATTTCAACCGCAAGCACGGAGCGTCGGCCTACTACGGCCAGGGCAAATAGCCCCGTTCAGCGGCGGCCCCAGTGCGCACCCGGCTTACCCCTGGGATGAGGGGCGCTTGGCCGGGCCTGGTACCCACCGCCACCACCCCCGCGTCCGCCTCCACCTCCCCCACGGCGCGCCTGCTGCGCGGGCCTTGGCGGATAGTCGTGGGCTGACTTGTAGCCGAAGCCCTCAAGCTTGAGCCTCGGGATCTCCTGGCCGATGAACCGCTCGATGGCCCGCACGTCCGAGTTGTTCTCCGGCGTCGCAAGGGTGAACGCATCGCCCACGGCCTGGGCCCTGCCGGTTCGGCCGATGCGGTGGACGTAGTCCTCCGGATTTTCGGGGACGTCGTAATTGATGACGTGGGTGACGCCCGCCACGTCGATGCCCCGGGCCGCGATGTCAGTGGCGACCATCACCTCGTAGCGGCCGCTCCGGAAACCCTCGAGGGCCTCCATCCGTTGGTTCTGCGAGCGGTTGGCGTGGAGCACGGCGACGCTGTGGTTGGCCTCGCGCAGCCGGCGCGCGATCCGGTCGGCGCCGTGCTTGGTGCGGGAGAAGATGAGGACGCTGTTGAAATCGATGGAGGCCAGGAGCGCCAGGAGCAGCTCAAACTTCTGCTCCTGGTGGACCTGGTAGATCGCGTGGGTGATCAGAGTCGTCACCGTCCGGGAGGCACCGATCTCGACCCTCACAGGGTCCTTCAATGCAAAGGAGGCGACCGCGGCGATCTCCGGGGGGACGGTCGCCGAGAAGAAGAGTGTCTGGCGCTTGGCAGGGCACTTGGCGATGATCCGCTTCACGTCGTGGATGAAGCCCATGTCGAGCATGCGGTCGACCTCGTCAAGCACCAGGGTCTGGAGCGAGGCGAGCTTTAGCTCCCCCTCCTGCAGGAAATCCATCAGGCGGCCGGGGGTCGCCACGACGACGTCGGTGCCCGCGCGCAGCTCGCTGCGCTGCCTCCCGTAGCCCACGCCGCCGTGGAGGACGGTCGCGCGGATGTCCGAGAACCTGCCGAAGTCGCGGAATGCCGTCTCCACCTGGGCGGCGAGCTCGCGGGTGGGCTCAAGGACCAGGACGCGCGGGCCCTCCTTCTTGTGGACGCCGAGCATGGTCAGGATCGGGAGCGCGAAGGCGGCCGTCTTCCCCGTTCCCGTCTGGGCGGAGGCGATCAGGTCCTTGCCCGAGAGCACGGCCGGTATCGCGCGCAGCTGGATCGGCGTCGGCTCGGTGTATCCCATGGCCTGCACTCCACGCAGAAAATTAGGCCCCAGGCCGAGTTTTGTAAAAGGCATCCCACACCACCGCCCGGATCCCTGTCCAACGCGAGGTTAATCACCCTGGCGCAGCTGCACCAGGACGCCCACGCGGGCGCCATTAAAGCATGGCCCCCTGAGTGCGCGGGGGCCGGGCCTCGGGGCGCCTCGATCACTCTTTGTTGCGGAAGCCCCTTTGCCCGGCCATCTTGGCACAGGTGACCTGTCGACTCTTTCCACGCGCGCTCGCGACCCTGGCCGTGGCCCTCTCCCTGGCGCCGTCGGCGCGCCCGGCCCTGTGGGTGTCCCCGGGTGGGGACGATTCGAATCCCGGGACGGAGGAGCAGCCGCTGCGGTCGATTGGGCGGGCGAGGGACGTGGTGCGGACGCAGAACCGGGACATGGCCGACGACATCACGGTGTTCATTTCGGGGGAGCATCGCCTCGACCGGCCTCTGGAGTTCGGACCGGAGGACTCGGGCACAAACGGGTTTAACATCGTCTACACCGCCGCGCCCGGGGAGCACCCGGTCATCACCGGCGGCTACCGGGTGGTCGGTTGGAAGCTGGTGGACAAGGGGCGCAACCTATGGTCCGCCCCGTCCCCCGAGGGCCTCGTCAATGCCTACGTCCTCTACGTGAACGGGGCCCTGGGAAGCCGCACGAGGGGACGGGTGCTCCAGGTCTTCACGAAGAACGCTCCAGGCGGCGCCACAACGGCGCCTGACGCCGCGGCCCAGTGGAAGAACCTTGCCGATGTCGTCTTCCAGGCCCCGGGCATCGGGTCGATATGGTCCGAAAAGTCGGGGAGCTCCCCACCCTTTGTGGAGAACGCCTTCGAACTGCTGGGAATGCCCGGCGAGTGGTATTTCGACAGGCCCGCGCACCTGATCTACTACACGCCGCGCGTGGGCGAGGAGATGGAGTCGGCCGAGGTTGTTGCGCCCCAGGCAGGCGCGCTCATCACCGGAGCCGGCACAAGGGACCATCCCCTGTCCGGCCTCATCTTCAAGGGCCTCCAGTTTGAATACACGGGGCCGCCGGGCCCGGCATATGCGTCACCGGACGGCTCCGCATCCCGCGCGGCTCCGGAGGCCGCGGTCAGGTTCACCGGGGCGACGGGCATCCAGTTCCTCGAGGACGACTTCGTGCACCTGGGCACGCCCGGCCTCCAGCTTGGGCCCGGGGTCGCAGACGGCACGGTGGACGGCTGCGCCTTTGGGCAGGTGTCCTGGTCCGCCATCCGGGTGGTCCTTTCCATGGGGGTGCGCATTGCAGACAGCAGGCTCACCTATGTCTGCACCGAGCACCACGGTGAAGCCGCGCTCTCGGTCGAGCGCTCGAGGAGCGTCCTGATCGAGCACAACCAGATCGACCACTATCCGGACGTGGCGGTTTCCGAGGACGGCGGCCTGCCGGGCGAGGCCCGGTTGGATTCAAACATCATCGCACCCCCCATGGTCGCATACCACGGAGCGCAGCCCCCCGGGGCCGCCCACCCGGCCGAGGGCGCCGGCATCCCCCCCGCCTACCGCACGCTCACGGAGGCAAGGTTCGGCGCGCTCACAATCCCTCGCCCGCCCACCCGGGTCGCGGCGGAGGCCGAGGAGGGTTTTGCCTACGTGACCTGGCTGCCTTCCTGCCAGGACGGCGGAGCCCCGGTTCTCGACTACACGGTGGCGGCATCGACGGGTTCGGTGAAGGTCGTGCCAGCCGAGGAATTCCTCGCTAGGGGCTACGTCGTGTTTGGCGACCTTGAAAACGGGCACGGGGTCACCTTCGCGGTCTCCGCGGAAAACCGGATCGGCTCGAGCCGGCCCTCGCCCCCGACCGCCAATGTGACCCCTGCCCACAAGAGGAAAATGAAACCACCCCCAGCGCCCGCGATTGTCTCGGTTACCTCGGGCGCCTCCGGAGCGACCCTCCGGATCACCCCCGCGGGATCCGACGGCGGCAGCCCCGTGGTCGCGTACACCGTGACCATGGGCCCGGTGGGTCCGCGCATCGTGCTCGAAGGCCTCGACGTCATCCATTCCGACGTGGCACACCCGTTCACCCGGACGATTTCCGACCTCACCCTCCAGCCAGGGACGCCGGTAGCGGTGACCGCCTTGAACGCGGCGGGCGAGGGACCTCCGCTGGTCGTGACCCTGCGGAAGTAAGGCAAGTGGCCGGGCCCATCCGAGGAGGCTTGTCACCACGACGGCTTTTCGCCATCCGGATGCGTCGAGTGAGCTCAAAGAATGGCAGATCGAAGGGTTCGGCCCTGATGGCGACGCTCACGCTCCTGGCCCCTCTCGGGGCGAGGGCGGACGGACCCTATGTCTCGGACACGGCCTGCCTCGTTTGGCTGGACAACGCCACAAACGCGTCCTCCGGCGACGGCATCCTCGGCGCGTTCACGGTGGGTGCGGGCGGAACCGCGTCCTGGATCCATTCGGGCGGCTTCTCCACCCTGGTCCTGACCTCCCTGTCCGCCGACCTTGAGGTTTGCACACCGTTCAGCGGGCTGGACAACGTCGCGGTGGGCCCGCGCCTGGAGGTCCGCCACAAGCTCGACGTGGGGCCCTATGCGCCCGCGGTTTTTGCCGGGATTGACGGCCAGCTCGTGGGCTTTGACGACCCTGAGCGAAGCAAGGCAGAGGGCGCCGTCTTTGCGGGATACAGCCAGCGCTTCACCGACGCCCTGCAGCTCGTGGTGGAGGGCCGGGCAGCCGGCTGCGACGCAAGGGAAACCGTCTTCACGGGGAGCTACGCCCGACTGGGCGCCACGCTCAACTGGGACCCCAACGAGACGTGGCGGTTCACGGTGACCGGGGGCTGGCGGAACGGCGACACCGTGGCGGGATACGAGGCCTACAAATCCCCATCGGGCTGGGAGCCCATCGACCCGGGAGCCTACGAGCTGACAGGGCCATGGCGGCACGTGGCGACATTTAGCAAGCCGTTCCTGGACTACCGGGTGAGCGCGCAGACTTGGTCCTACGGTGCGGCGATATCGCCGGCCGTGGGGAGGAACACATCGGTCACGCTCGGGTTCACGCGCTTCGAGACCCTGGGCCCGGACCCCTACATCAGCGACGAAGTCCGCCTAAGTATCGCGCACAAATACTGACCAAACGATGAACCGCCTCCTCGCAGCAGCCCTCCTCGCCGCCACGGCGCTCTGCGCCCATGCGGCCGGGATCGTCCGTGTCGTGACGAAGGACGCCTCCGGCAACCCCGTAGCCGACGCCGTGGCGTATGCGGTGGCCCTCGACGGCACACCCCAGGTTCATCCGCCGTCCAAGCCGGTGGCCATCGTCCAAAAGGACCAGGAGTTCCAGACGTACGTCACACCCGTCGTCGTCGGCACGCGCGTCGTCTTCCCGAACAAGGACAACGTCCAGCACCACGTCTACTCGGTGTCGCCGGCAAAGAAGTTTGAGATACCCCTCTACATCGGCGAGTCGTCCGCATCGATCCTGTTCGACCGCCCCGGCCCGGTGACCCTCGGCTGCAACATCCACGACTGGATGGTCGCCTACGTCTTCGTGCTCTCGACCCCGTATTTCGCGAAGACCGGCACGGACGGCGTGGCCGACATCTCCGGGCTGCCCCAGGGACGCTACCGCCTGGAGGTGTGGCACCCGCGCCTGGCGGCCAAGGTCGAGCGCGAGTTGGTGGTTGCGGAGTCCGGAGACTCGACCCAGGTGGTCTCGGTCACCCTTCGGCCGGACCGGCGCATCCGCCGGGCCCCGGATGCGGGCGGCGCAGACTACAAATAGAAGGCACACTTGGGCGCAATGGGTATCAGGCTGCCGCAGTTCAGGAGGTTCGGCACGCGGCTTCTCTTGTTGGTCGCGGGCGTCGTCGCCGCCGCGCAGATCACGGACTATGCGCTCGTCACAAGGGCCAACCGCAGGAACGCCGTGGACCGCATCCACGAGAACCTCGAGAAGGGCGCAAAGCTCTTCACGCGGCGCGTGGACTCGAGGCTCCAGGAGCTCTCGGGCAGGGCGGCGCTGATGTCCGACGACTACTCGATCCGGCAGCTTTTCCTCACGGACGAGCCCGATGCCGCGACGGTCCGATCCGCCCTCAGGTCGTACAGCGTGCGGATGGGCGTGCCGTTCATGACCCTGCTGTCGCCCGACGGGACCCGGATTGGGGACACCGGCGGCGCGCTTCCGGTCGCGGCGCTGAAGCCGTTTCAGAGCCTCGTGGAAGAGGCCGCGGCGGCCGACGACCCCAAGGCAAAGGGGTTCGCGCGGCTGCCACCCTCGGGACCCGCCGGAACCCTTTACGCCCTTCTCGTTGTCCCCATCTACGCGCCGAAGCCGGAGATCGTCGCGTGGATCGGCTTGGCGTTCCCCATAGACCACGCATTCGCGACGGACCTGAAGGCGGATGCGCAGCTCGAGGTTACCTTCTACTACGGCGCCTCAGCCGACATGCTCCCCGTCGAATCTACCCTGCCCGAGGGGACCGCCTCTCACGTCCAGGCAAGCTCGCTCGACCTCGGCATCGTGAACGCCGAGGCGGGAGGCCAGACATACGTGACCGCCTACCGCCCGCTCCTTCCCCTGATCACCCCGGGCCACGCGGCGATCGCGTTGCAGCGCTCGCTCAGGGCCGAGCTGGCCCCCTCCCTCCCGCTGGAGCACTTTCTCCTCATACTCCTAATCGCCTCGCTGGCGGCCGCGGCCGTCGTGGCCGCCGTTCTCTCAAGAAACCTCAGCAGGCCGCTGCGGGCACTGGCCGCCCACACGCAGGTGATCGCCCGGGGCGACTACGCCACGCGGCTCAAGCTCGGGCGCGCCGACGAAATAGGACAGCTGGCGGGCGCCTTCAACAGGATGAGCGAGGGCCTCGCTGAGCGGGACAGGGTCCGGGACCTCCTGGACAAAAACGTTTCGCCGGAGGTGGCGGCTCAGCTCATGCGCGACGGCGGCGCGCTCGGCGGCGAGGAGCGCGAGGTCACGGTGCTGTTCGTCGACCTTCGCAGCTTCACCCGCCTGAGCGAGTCGCTCCCACCCCGCGAGGTCCTGTCTCTCCTGAACCGCTACTTCGACCGGATGAGCGGGATCGTGGAGATCTACCACGGCATCGTGGACAAGTATATCGGCGACGCGATCATGGCGATCTTCGGGGCGCCGGTCGCCCAGCACGGCCATGCGGACAATGCGATCCTTGCGGCCCTTGAGATGCAGTCCGCCCTTGCCCGGCTCAATGCCGAGCTCGCCACGGAGGGCAGGGCCAAGCTGTCTTTCGGGATAGGGATAAACACGGCGCGCATCATCGCGGGCAACATCGGCTCCTCCCGCAGGCTCAACTACTCCGTGGTGGGCGACGGCGTGAATGTCGCGGCGAGGCTCCAGGACCTCACGCGCATGTCGCAGTTCCGCGCGGACATCCTGGCAAGCGCGTCGACCATGAACGCCGCCAAGCGCGCCTACCGCGTGCGCAACTTAGGGGCGGCCCCCGTGAGGGGACGCGACGAGCCGGTCGAGGTGTTCGCGGTGGAGGCGGTGGAGTAGCCATTTCGGAGGAAAGGCTGGCCGTTTGGCCGGGGCTTTGCCTTGTTATCCGGTGCCCTCATGAGGATCCCATCCGCCTTCCTCGCCCTGTCGGTTCTCCTGGCGCCCGCCGCCCGGTCGCTGGGGCCCGCTGCCGCGGCCGTGGCCGCCCGCCCGTTTCCCCTGGGCGATGTGCAGCTCCTCGACAGCCCCTTCAAGCAAGCCATGGAGCGCAACGCCGCCTACCTGCTCTCCCTCGAGCCCGACCGGCTGCTCCACAATTTCCGGGAGTATGCCGGCTTGAAGCCGAAGGGCGAGAAGTACGGGGGATGGGAAAGCCTGGGCCTGGCCGGACACACGCTCGGGCACTACCTCACGGCCCTGGCCCAGCAGTACGCCGCGACGGGCGACACGCGCTTCAAGGCCCGGATCGACTACATCGTGTCCGAGCTCGCCCTTTGCCAGGCCGCCTACGGGGACGGCTATGTCGGCGGCCTGCCGCCACTCGAGTTCCAGACGATCCACGACTTCAAGAAGGGCGTCGTCGAGCTCCAGGGGCCTCACAATTTCAAGGGCGGGGCATGGGTGCCGTGGTACACCGAGCACAAGGTACTGAACGGGCTCAAGGACGCGTGGGTCCTGGCCGGGAACACGCAGGCGCGCGACGTGGCGCTAAGGCTCGCGGACTGGACCGGCGCCGTGACGGCCGGGCTTTCCCAGGAGCAGCTCCAGACGATGCTTGCCGTCGAGCACGGGGGAATGATGGACACGCTTGTCGAGCTCTACGCACTGACGGGCGACACCCGATACCTGGAGACGTCGCGGCGCTTCTACCACAAGGCGGTGTTCGACCCGCTCCTGGCGCAGCGCGACGAGCTCCCCGGGCTCCATGCCAACACGCAGATCCCGAAGATAATCGGCGAGGCGCGAACGTACGAGGTCACGGGGAACGCGGACGGTCGCGCCATTGCGTCGTACTTCTGGGAGCTGGTGACTCACCACTACTCCTACGTGATCGGCGGCGACAGCGAGGACGAGCACTTTTTTCCCGAGGCCGCCACGTCCCGCCACCTGGGTCCGGACACGGCGGAAACCTGCAACACCTACAACATGCTCAAGTTGACCGAGCACGTCTTCGGGTGGGAGCCGAGGGTTGAGTATGCCGACTTCTACGAGCGTGCGCTTTACAACCATATCCTTGCGTCGCAGGAGCCGGCCGAGGGCATGTTCACCTATTTCATGTCGCTGCAGCCGGGCTTCTTCAAGACCTACAGCACCCCCACGGACTCGTTCTGGTGCTGCGTCGGAACGGGCATGGAGAACCACACGAAGTACGGGGAGGCCATCTACTTCCACGGCAAGGACGACCTCTACGTCAACCTCTTCATACCCTCCCGGGTGTCCTGGCGAGAGAAGGGCATGGTACTCGAGCAGCGGACCGACTACCCGGCGAGCGGCACCACGGCGCTGCGGGTCACCTCGCGGCCGAAGGGGGACGTGACGCTCAAGGTGCGCTGCCCGGGCTGGTCCGCGGGCGACCTGACCTTTTCCTTGAACGGCAGGCGGCTTCAGGTCGAAGGAACACCCGGAACCTATGCGTCCATAAGCAGGGAATGGTCCGAGGGGGACCTTTTGGAAGTCACGGTCCCGATGGCGCTCCGGACCGAGTCGCTGCCCGACGATCATTCCAAGGTGGCGTTCCTCTTTGGCCCGGTGGTCCTCGCCGCCGACCTTGGCCCGGCGCCAAAGTCCCCGACCCTGCCCTATGCAAGGGACCAGCATGACAACCTGAAGGAGAAGCCGGTTGGCGTCCCCACCCTGGTGAGGGGCGAGGCCCCGGTCACGTCGTACGTGGTGCGGTCCAAGGGCCCTCCCCTGGAATTCCACACCGTGGGCCTCGGGCGGCCGCAGGAGGTGTCCCTGGTCCCGTTCTGGGAGATCAGCTACGACCGATACAACGTCTACTGGGACGTGGTCACCGAGTCGCAGTGGATGGCCCACACGGTCGCGGCCCACCCGGGGGGCTAGCCCCGGTCCGGGGCCGTCAGGGTGCCCCGGGGTGGATCGTCTCCACGAAGGCGAGCCGGCCGCCGCGGATTGTGATGATGGCCGCGTCCTTCTCGGCGTCCCGCCGGGAATTGATCGTCGTTACGCCCGTGGCCCCGGGAAACCCCCGGGTTGCCGCCAGAGCCGAACGCACGGCGCCCCTGTCCGTGGTTCCCGCGCGGCGGACCGCGTCGGCGACAAGCCTAACCGAGTCGTAGGTGAGCGCGGCCAGACCGTTCGGCAGGGCCCCAAAGCGGGCGCGGTAGGCTGCCACGAACGACCGGGACGCCGCGCCGGTGTTCTCGACGGCGAAATGAGTCGAGTAATAGGCCCCCTCAAGCGCATCACCCCCGATCTCGAGGAGCTGCGGGGCCTCGAAGCCGTCACCCCCGAGGAGCGTCGCCCGGAGCCCGAGGTCCCTGGCCTGCCGCGCGACAAGCCCGGCGGCCACATAGTAGCCCGGTAGGAAGAGCGCGTCCGGCCCGGCCGCGCGGATGGCGGTCAGCTGCGCCCGGAAGTCGGTGTCCGTCCCCGCGTATTTCTGGCTCGCAACGACCTCGCCGCCGAGCGCGGCAAACGTGCGCTCAAAAAAATCGGCAAGCCCCACCGAATAGGGCGCCGTCGAGTCCACGAGGAGCGCGGCGCGCCTCAGGCCCAGCTTTCGGCGTGCGAAGGTCGCCATCACTTGGCCCTGGAAGGAATCGACAAAGCACACCCTAAAGATGCAGTCGCCCACCTCGGTCACCCTGGGGCTTGTGGAAGCCGGTGTCACCAGGGGAACGCCGCCCGCCTGGGCCACAGCGGCAGCCTCGAGCGTCCGGGCCGAGGAACATTCCCCGACCAGGGCCACGACCCGGTCCCTGGACATGAGCTTCTTCGCGGCGGTCGCGGACTCACCCGCGAGCGACCGGTCGTCCTCCACGACGAGCTCGACCGGCCGCCCCAAGACACCCCCGGACCCGTTCACCTCGTCAACGGCGACCCTCGCCCCGCCGAGGGACGCCTCGCCGAAGGAAGCGTCGCGCCCGGTGATCGACATGAAGAACCCGATCCGCACCGGGTCCCCCGCGGGTTGGCCGAAGGCCGCAGCGGCCAGAAAGAAAGGTATCGCCCGCCTGAGCATCGGGGGACACTAGGCCAGCGGGGATCGGCCATAAAGGGCATAAAGCGGCTCGCCCACTCAGCCTTTGCAATGCTCCTTTAAACGGCTTTCCTCGGGATCCGTGCACAATCCCCAAGTCCAGCGCCGCTGGTCCCTGGCCGGCGACCTCAACGGCTTCTTCGGCCTGGTGGTCGACAACCTGGCGGTGATGGCGTTCCTGGCGAGCGTGCTCGTGGGGCTGTTCAAGTTCCCGGCGGACATCGTCTTCACGCGCATGTTCCCCGGTACCGCCCTCGGCGTCCTTGTCGGCGACCTGATCTACACCTGGATGGCGCTGCGCCTCTCAAGGAGGACAGGCAGGTTCGACGTGACCGCGATGCCCCTGGGGATCGACACACCCACCACGATTGGGCTGGCGCTCCTCGTTCTCGGGCCCGCCTTCGCGAAGTTCAAGCAGGCGGGCATGGACGAGCATGCCGCGGCCATCGCCACGTGGCACCTGGGCATGGCTTCGATGATGGTGATGGGGCTCCTTAAGTTCGTGCTTTCGTTTGCCGGCTCCTGGGTGGGCCGCGTGATCCCACGGGCGGGCCTGCTCGGCTCGATCGCCGCGATCGCGCTCATGCTGATCGGATTCCTCCCCATTGTGGAGGTGATGCAGGTGCCGATCGTCGGGTTCGTGACCCTGGGTGTCGTTCTATACTCCGTGGTCGCGAAGGGGCCCCTGCCCGGGAGGGTGCCGGGGGTCCTCGCGGCGGTCGTGCTGGGCCTTGTGCTCTATTATTGCCTCGGGCCCATGGGCCTGGTGGGTCCGGGCTACCGGCCTCCCGGCACCTTCGTGCTGCGCTTCGCCCTCCCAACGCCGTCGCTTGGCTTCATCGACGGGCTGGCATCGACCGTGCCCTACCTCCCGCTCATCCTGCCGTTTGGTCTTCTCATGGTCATCGGAGGGATAAACGTCACCGAGAGCGCGCGGGTCGCCGGCGATGACTACAGCACGCGGGACATCCTGCTCACGGAGGCCTTTGCGACGCTCGTTGCCGGGATCTGCGGGGGGGTGGCGCAGACGACGCCCTACATCGGCCAGCCCGCATACAAGAAGATGGGAGCGCGCGCCGGGTACACCCTCCTAACCGGGGTGTTCGTGGGGCTGGGCGGAATCCTCGGCTACCTTTCGAACCTGGTGGAGCTCGTGCCGCTCGCGGTGCTCGCGCCGATCCTTGTCTTTGTGTCGATCGACATCACGGCCCAGGCCTTTGAGGCGTCGCCGGGACGGCATGCGGCGGCGGTTGTGTTCAGCTTCTTCCCCGCGATCGCGCGGCTCCTGGCAATCGAGCTCGGGAACCCGGCCTACGTGGCCCCAGAGCACTTCTCGGAGCTCCTCACCTCGACCGCACAGGGCATGCCCGAGCTCGCGGTCATCATCGCGCTCGGCAACGGGTTCATCATCACCTCGATGATCTGGGCGGGCTTCCTGGCCGCCATGGTCGACCGGCGCCCCGCGGCCGCTGTCGTGACGCTCCTTGCCGGCGCCCTCCTCACGCTTTTCGGGGTGATCCATTCCGTGGAACCAGGCGGAGGGCTATACCTCCCGTGGGACCTCGTGGGCGTTGCGCGCACGCTGGCGTTCCAGTTCACCGCGGCGTACGCGGTGCTGGCTGCGGTCGTCGGCCTCCTCTCCCTGCAGCGCGGGACTGCGGCAAAGGCCCCTGGATAGGAGGGCCTCCGGAGCTAAGGAGCTTCTCCCGCTCCCCTATCCCTTCGGCTTATCGAGAAGCGGTGCCGGCGGGCGATGCATGGCCTTGCTGAAGAATTCGCCGCTTCCCGTGCGCTCGAACCCATCGAAGCTCTTTAACAGCTGGGGGCGCCACAACGGGTCGTAGACCCACGCCATCCAGCTGATCCCGCGCTCCTCAAGGAACCGGGTGATTCGGGCCCCATACCGGTCCGCGTCATCGGCGTCACCCGGCTTCACGTCGTATCCGATCTCGGTCGCGATGAGGGGATAGCGTCCCGCCGCAAAGGCAAAGTCCTCCTCCCACCTCGGCTCCCACGGCTGGGGCCTCTTGTTCGGATAGGGATGCGTCACGTACCCGATGCCTTCGGCCCGCACGGGCTCGTAGCGGAGGGGCGTCAGGTCGTACGCCCAGTCAAAGCCCGCCACAAGCGGGATGGCCTCCTTGTCCCAGTAACGAACGACCCCGATCATCTGCTCGTTGAGGTCCCTCCACTGCGACCAGCTCATGGCACCCAGCATCCCGTTGTAATGGGTCGGCTCGTTGAACAGCTCGTAGAACGCGACGGTGTGGTTTCCGTGGAAGTGCATCGCGATCGTCCTCCAGAAGTCCAGCGTCTCGGCCTTGTCGGTGTTGTAGGACGGGTCCTGGAACATCCCGGTCTCAAGGTTGCCTATGGAATGCCAGTCGATGATCACGTGGATGCCGAGGTCCGTGGACCAATCCACCGCCTGGTCGAGCAGCTTGAGGTAATTCGCCTTCCCGCGGGCCCTCCATGCGGCGGGGTGCACCGGAATCCTGACCAAGTCGGCCCCGAAGTCCTTCATCGCCGCGAAAAGCTCCCTATTCCAGCGGCCCTCCTCCTCAATCTTGTCCGGGTCCGCGATCGAAAGGCCCCGGAAGAGCACCGGCGCACCGGAGGGATCCACGAACCGATTTCCCTTTACCGAGATGCGGGGCAGGAGCGTTGCCTTCGGGTTGTCCCGCTGCAGGTCGGACCTCCCCCCCCACAGGGATTTCTTGGCCGCCTGGGCCGGGGCGGCCGTGTCGGCGGCTGCCGGAATCGACGCGGCAAGCGCCGCGAACAGGGCTAGGGCGAGGGTGTTTCTCATGGCGGGGATTGATCGGGGAAGGGGTCGAGGGTGGGCCTCCAGGCGCCGCGGCGCAACCCCAACCCCGACCTTGTGCTCGGGTCTTTATGGGAACCGAGGCGGCTCAACGGACGCTGTTCAAGGGGAGGCTGCCTCCGACGCCGGGGCCCCGAGGCCAAGGGGGTCCCTCTTAAGACCCCGCTGGCGCCAGAAGTAGTAGATCGCTGGGTAGACGAGCAGCTCCATGATGGTGGATGTCACGACGCCGCCGATCATGGGCGTGGCAATGCGCTTCATCACGTCGGCGCCGGCGCCGTGGCTCCACAGAATCGGCATGAGGCCCGCGACGATGACGGCGGCGGTCATCGCCTTGGGCCGCACCCGCTTGACCGCTCCGTGGTAGATGGCGTCGCGGAGATCCGCCGTGGTGACGAGGCGCCCTTGCGCCTTCCAGTCGGCAAAGGCCAGGTCGAGATAGAGAAGCATAACGACGCCGGTCTCGGCATCGAGGCCGGCCAGCGCGATGATCCCCACCCAGACCGCAACGCTCAGGTTGTAGCCGAAGAGGTAGACCATCCAGAATGCGCCGACCAGGGAGAACGGCACGGCCAGGAGCACGATGGCGGTCTTAATCCACGACTTTGTGTTAAGGTGGATGATAAAGACGATGATCAGGAGCGTGAGCGGTATGACGACCATGAGGCGCTGCTGGGCACGCAGCATGTATTCGAACTGGCCGCTCCAGAATATGCTGTAGCCCGCGGGCACCTTGAGTTCGCCGCTCCGGAGGGCGTCGTTGACGGCCTGCTGCGCCAGGCGCACGTAGCCGCCGATGTCCGAGCCCTGCACGTCCACGTAGATCCATGCATTGGGCACGGCTCCCTCGCTCTTCACGCCCATCGGCGCCGCGACCACCCGCAGCCTGGCCAGCTCGCTGAGGGGAACCTGGGCCATCTGTCCCGATGCCCCTCCCGTCCCGCTCGCCGCGCCTGGCGACTTCACCGGGATCACAATGCTGCGGAGCGCCTCAAGGTTCTCACGGTAGTCTCTGTCGTAGCGGAGAATGACGCCGTACCGTTCCAGGCCCTCCACCGTAGTGGTAAGCGGCATTCCGCCAAGCGCCACCTGAAGCACATCCTGCACGTCACCGATGGTCAGTCCGTACCTGGCGATCGCGTCGCGATCGATGTCGAATTCCACGTAATTGCCGCCCATCACCCGTTCGGCAAAGACGCTGCCCGTGCCCGGCACCCGGTGGACGACGGCCTCGATCTGGCCGGCGATGCGCTCAAGCTCGGCGAGGTTTGGCCCGGCCACCTTGATGCCGACGGGTGTCTTGATGCCGGTCGCCAGCATGTCTATCCGAGTCTTGATGGGCATCGTCCACGCGTTCGTGAGTCCCGGGATCTGGACGCCGGCGTTCAGGGCGGAGACCAGCTCGTCAAGCGTTCGGGGACGATGCGCGATGACCGTGCCGTCCGCGTCCCTTATATCCACGGCGGGCCACTCCTTCTCCGGCCTCAGCATGATGGTGGTCTCGATCATGTCCATCGGCGCGGGGTCGGTCGCCGTCTCGGCGCGCCCCATCTTCCCGAAGACCTGGTGCACCTCCGGGAATGCCCGGATCATCTGGTCGGTCTGCTGCAGAACCTCCCGGGCCTTTGTGGGCGAGATCCCCGGGAACGTGGTCGGCATGTAGAGCAAGTCGCCCTCGTAGAGGGGCGGCATGAACTCCGATCCCAGATTCTGGTAGGGGAAGGCCCGCCCCACCCTGGCGGCGAGGTTTCTCGCCCCGCCGTCGCCAAGGTGGGCCACGACAAGTCGGTTCCACGGGAAGAACACCCATGCGACGATGGCGGCGGCGCCTATGACGACGGCCCAGCGGAACCTGATGATGAAGTCGATCAGAGGGTGGTAGACCCAGATCAAGGCCCTGTTGATCGGGTTCTTCTCCTCTGCAGGAATCTTCCCGCGGATGAAGAACCCCATCAACACCGGGGCAAGCGTAACCGAAAGCAGTGCGGCGGCGGCCATCGAGTAGGTTTTTGTGAAGGCGAGCGGCTTGAACATCCTCCCCTCCTGGGCCTGGAGGGTGAACACGGGAAGGAAGGACACGGTGATGACCAGGAGGGAATAGAACAGGGTCGGCCCGACCTCAATGGATGCGTCGCGAATGATGTCCCAGTGGGGTTTCTTCCTCCCGTCGCGCTCCATGTGCTTGTGGGCGTTCTCTATCATGATGATGACGGCGTCCACCATGGCGCCGATGGCGATGGCAATTCCGCCGAGAGACATGATGTTTGAGCTGAGGCCCTGGGCGTTCATGACGATGAACGACATCAACACCGCGACCGGCAGGATGATGATCGCCACCAAGGCGCTGCGAAAATGCAGGAGGAAAATGAGGCAGATCAGCGCCACGACGATGCTCTCCTCGATGAGCTTGCTCTGGAGCGTCTCCACGGCGCGGTCGATCAGGGCCGTGCGATCGTAGACCACGGTGTACTCGACGCCCTCGGGCAGGCTCTTCATCGCCTGGTCCAGGCGGGCCTTGACGGCCTCGATGACCTGGCGGGTGTCCACGCCATAGCGCACCACGACGATGCCGCCAACCGTTTCACCCTCGCCATTGAGCTCGGCGATCCCGCGGCGCATATCGGGGCCAACCTGGATGTTGGCCACCTCCCCCAGCAGGATCGGGGTGCCCCCGGGGCCGCTTCCCACGGCTATCTTGCGAAAGTCCTCGACACCCTTCGCATACCCTAGGACGCGCAGGATGAATTCCTTTTCACCCATCTCGACGGAGCGGCCGCCCACCTCGCCGTTGCTTCTCTGGACCGCCATAGCTATGTCGCTGATGGACAGGTTGTAAGCGTGCAATCGGTGCGGATCGACCGTGATCTGGTATTGCTTCACGTACCCGCCCACCGACGCCACCTCTGCAACGCCCTCGATGCTCGAGAGCTGGTAGCGCAGGAACCAGTCCTGCATCGAGCGCAATTCGGAGAGGTCGTGCTTCTTCGAGTTGAGCGAATACATGAAGGCCCATCCCACGCCTGTGGCGTCCGGGCCGAGCCTAGGTGTCACGTCCTTGGGCATGGAGGCCGTCAGGCCGCTCAGGTACTCCAGGACGCGGCTTCGCGCCCAGTAGGGGTCGGTGCCGTCGGCAAAAATAACGTAGACGAAGGAGAACCCATAGAAGGAATACCCGCGCACGACCTTTGCCGATGGGACCGACAGCATCTTCGTGGTGATGGGATAGGTCACCTGGTCCTGCACGATCTGCGGGGCCTGGCCCGGCCACTCGGTGTAGATGATGACCTGGGTGTCCGACAGGTCGGGTATGGCATCGAGGGGAATCGTCCTCAGCGCGTATATGCCTCCCAGCACCATCGCCATCGTCGCCGCAATGACGACGAACTTGTTCCTGAGGGAAAAATCGATGAGGCGGGTGAGCATGGGGCAAAGGGTTCGTGGCTTTCGGTCGTCTTACGGGGGGCCGGACTCGGGCGCACCCAGCCCTAGCCGACCGCCGGATCGCGCGGGGACCCGCCTCCTCCCGGGAAAGCGCCGACCCCGGTATCCGGGGTCGCCCCTAATCCCGCACGTGCACCCGGCACCTCGCCCGCAGGGATATCAAAACTGGACGCCGAAGGCGGGCCTCCGGGGGCATCAATCTCCTCGCCGCAATTGGGCATCTCCGAGCCGTAAAAGGGGTTCCTGAGGGCTCCGGATCGCTGCAGCCAGCGTCCGGTTCCTATTCCCGGGGCCATGGGGCATTGGAAGATGTGCAGGCCGGCCGCGCGGTGGAGCCGGTTCTCGCGGACAAGGTCACTCACCGCCGTGCTAAAGTAGGCGAAGTCGCGCCGCGCCGCCTTGATGTCCGCTCGGGCGGGCATCGCGTCCATGAATTTCCCAAGGGGCCCGTGGGCGGCGTGCTCATCACTCTCCAGAAAGGCAACGAGGGCATGCCTCATTGACGGAAGGTTCTCTTGATAGAGCGTGAGGTTGTCGGCAGCCAACGCCTGCGCCGCCTCGACCGTTGTCCCCGCTAGGTCCTTTAGCCGGTCCCTAGCGACCTCTGGAAGCGTAGCCGCGTCCTCCATGCCCACAACGTCCAGAAGTCGTGGCCCCGTCGCGGACGCCGAGGAAGCCGGCCCCCCGCCTCCATCCGATGCCTTGAGCATCTTCTGGATTGCATCCCGCAGCTGGCTTTCTGAATCAAGCATGAACTGGCCCGAGACGACCACCCTCTCGCCGGCATCCAGGCCCGAGAGCACCTCGTAGTAATCGCCCTGAGAGCGGACCCCAAGCTTGATTTCGCGGGGTTCGAACGTGCCGTTGCCACGCGCAATGAAGACGGTGTTGCGCTCACCGCTCCGCAGCACGGCAAGATCCGGCACAAGGACAGCCGCATCGGCCAGTTGGGCAACGAAGCGAACGTCGACAAACATGCCCGGGCGAAGGCTGGCGTCGGGATTTGGGAGAACGATGCGCGCCGTGGCGGTGCGAGTCTGCGTCTCGACCTGGGGCAGCAGCGCCTCAACCCTTCCCTCGATCATCCTCTCGGGGCCGTAGGTCACCCGAACGGTGGCATTCTGGCCGGCGCGCACGAAGGGCAGGTCCTGCTCGTAGATCTGCGCGAGCACCCAGACGGTCGAGAGATCGGCCAGACGGTAGGCGCGCTCCCCCGCCTTGATCATTTGGCCGACCACAGCCACCTTCTCGATCACCACGCCATCGGAGGGTGCGCGGAAAACGTATGTGCGCGGAGCCTCTCCGGCGCCGGCGATTTCCGAGATGTAGCTGGCCGGCAGGTCAAACAGGCGGAGGCGGGAGAGCGAGGCTCGCGTTAGGGGCCCACCGGCCTGGCCCTCGGACCTCACGGCAACAAGGTAGTTCAGTTCCGCGTTGTAGAGTTCGGGCGAGTAGACCTCAAACAGGGGATCGCCCCTTTTTACCGAGCTCCAGGTGGTGTCGACAAACAGCTTTTCGACCCATCCATCGTATTTGGTCGTGATGTCCCGAAGTCCGGCCTCGTTGTAGGCGATCGAGCCCACGGTGCGAAGCTCACGGAGCACGGGGCCGCGTGTCACGAGGCCGGTCTTCAGGTTCATCCGCTGGATGGTACCGGAGTCAATGTTTATGGCCTGACTGGACGCGCCGCCCTGCTCGTAGACCGGAACCAAGTCCATTCCCATGGAATCCTTCCCGGGCTTGTCGCTTACCTCGCCGGGATTCATCGAGGACCTGTAGAACTTGATCGCCGGTCCGGAGCCTGAAGCCGCATTCGCGGCGTTGCTGCGAACCGGTACCAGGGCCATGCCGCAAATGGGGCAGTTGCCCGGCTCCGTCTTGATGATCTGCGGATGCATGCCGCACGTGTACAGCTGCTCCGCCGCCCCCCGTCCCGGCAATACGGCAAAGGCTAACAGGGCGATTAGAAACAGGCAGTGCCGGGAGTTCATTGGGAAAGTTGTTCAGGACTCGGGCGATTTCTGCGGGAAAGGCGAACCGGGCGGGGCCACGTTTGCCGCCAGCAGCATCAGGTCGGTCACTGCGGTCTCCCGGTCGCGCAGGGCCCCAGCTCGCTCCATTCGCAAGGCGAGCGCCATGAGCTCGGCGTCAGGTATCATGCCCGCGTTGGTCGCCCCGGACTGGTAGCCGGCCTCGGCGGACGCGATTGAACGGTCGAGGCCCGGCAGAGCGTCGTGCTCGATGTACGCTATCATGTGGTCAGCCTCGCGCACCATGTAGAGCACCTGGGCGAACTCGGCCGCGAGGTTGAGTTGCTCGGCGGACAGCCGGGCCGCGTTTGCGTCGTGCCGGGCCTCGGCCGCGGCGAACAGGGCGGCGATCTTATCCCGCCAAATAGGTAGGTCGACCGTGGCCAAGGGGCGGATGAATCGCGGGCTGGCCCTGAGCTCGGCCATGGCGCCGAGCGAAAAGTCGGGCTGGCCCGCCGCGCGCGCCACGCGGACCCCCTCGACAGACATCTCCACCATAGCCCGCATCCGTCCGACGTTCGGATTGGATTCGAGCGCCAGGCGCCAGAGCTCATCCTCGCCGGGAAGCACGGTTGGCGCCAGGGACGCCGTGGGCCATGCCGGGTCGGGATCGGCCGGTGCCAGCCCCAGCGCTGCCTTGAAGCGGGACCGGACCTCAGCCCGGCGGTCAGAGAGGGAGCCAAGCTGGCTCCTGGCCTTTGCGAGGTCGTTTCCGATACGCACGTGGTCCGCCAACGTACCCATGCCGCGGCCTGTGGCATAATCGGAGTCGGCCATCGCCAGCGAGCGTTCAAGGGCTCCTAACGACATCTCTTGGAGACGGGTCGCCTCATCCACGTAGGCTAGCTCTATCCATGCCTTGCGCGCCTCGGCGGCCGTATTAAGCACTGCGGAAATGTAGGCTCTCCGTGCTATGCCGGCCGTTGCAGCCGCCTCGCGCCCCATGGCGGCGCGCTTGCCGGAACCCATGAAGTTAAACATCAGGCCGGGCATGAAGCTCAGCAGGGTGTCCGAGACGTCGGCCTGGAAGATGAATTGAGGGTCCGCGGGCGAGCGGGCCGTGACGATGTCCTCGACGCCTGCCCTCCAGTCATAATACGCGGCTACAACCGCGGGGTGGTTGAGGACCGCATAGCGAACATACTCTTCGGCTGGCGAGTCCGGCAGAAGCACCGGCAGCGCGGGGCGTCCCTCCTTAGCAATGAGCGCGGACCCCGTGGCTCGGATGTCGGCGCGGGCCCGCCCTTCCTCCGTTCCCGGCGCGCCCGCGCAGCCGGAAAGTGCGGCCGCGGCAAGAAGGGGAGCCAATCGGAGTGAGGTCCAGTCCCACATCGGCGGTTAGGGTTTTGCCGCCTTGGCCGAGGCCTCGTCGATCAGCTTGAGGTACTTGGCGGGGTCCTTCTCGAACCTGGACAGGCATTTCGCACAGCAAAAACGGACCAGGCGATCGGGCTTGCCGTCCTGTTGATAGATGTAGTCCTTGGTATCGGCCATGTCCCCGAGGTCCTCGCCCGACACCACACATGTTTTCAGGGGGTAAGCAGCCCTGGCCTTGTCAAGCCACGCGGTGTCCTTCGTTTGGGGATTGGAGCTCCCGCCCGAACTAGGCGGGGGGCTGGCGCAAACCGCCAGCTGCGCGCCAATGCAAAGGGTGAAAACCAACAGAATGTGGAGAAGCTTCATGGAATTTGGAGTGTGAATGGCAACGCCCGCTGGTCCCAGGGGCGCCACCCAGTCATACACCCAAGTGCGCGAAATCACTCATTTATAATTTTCCGGACGTTTTGAGAGGGATTTTGGCCCCACTGGTGTATAGTCCCCCAAAGGCACCATGAACACTTCCCGCGACCACCTTTCCGACACCCTGCGCCACTGGCAGGTGACACCGCCCGTATCGGCAAATTTCAGGCAAAAGGTGTGGGAGCGTATTGGCAAACAGGCGGGCACCTCCTGGACGACATACCTGCGCGCGCATTTGGCCGCATGGTCGGTGACCGCGGCCCTCGTGGTGGGTGCCGCCGCGTTCACCGGCAGCACGCTCGCCCGCTCGCGGGCTCATGCCGACCGGGAGGCCATCGTGGTGGCATATCTGGTGGATCTTGATCCCCGGGTTCAAGCGGTGCTCAAGCCATGAAATACCTGCTCGGCACCCTCGCAGCGATTGTCCTCCTTGCCGCTGGCACCGGCTACGTCGAGTACCGATTGACCTGCGACGGTGCATTGCATGCAGCGGCCTTGAAAGGGGACACGATGGAGTGGTTGCGCACCGATTTTCACCTATCGGACGCCAAGCTTTCCGAGATCCGGCAGCTGCATGACGCCTACGCCGGCAGCTGCGAGGAACACTGCAGGATGATCCAGGAGGCGACGCGTGCGCGCAGGGCCCTTGAGGCGGCCCATGGCGACAAAGCGGCCATGGAGGCGGCAAATGAAAGGATCCAGGCGCTGCGCTCACTGTGCGAAGGCGCCATCGCCGCGCATGTCAGAAAAGTGGCCTCTTTAATGTCGCCGGATGATGGCCGCCGCTATCTGGCCCTGGTCCTTCCAAAGATCGCCAATTTTGACCACACCGCCCCACCGGATTTGCGCCTAGGCCACCCGAACTGACCTTATGGACGTCGAGGCCGGCTCCAGTCCGAGCGACGAGGAACTCATGAGCCGCGTGCAAGGTGGCGACGACAGTGCGCTCGCGCCGCTCATGCAACATTGGGAACTGCCCATTAGGCGGTTCCTGTTCCGGATTGTCGGCAACGCCGCGGAAGCCGAGGACCTGGCCCAGGAGGTATTCGTGCGGGTCTACACGAGGCGATCGACCTACCGGCAGGGCGCGCGCTTTTCGACATGGTGCTTTTCCATCGCGGCCAACCAGGCCAGGAACCGCCTGCGCTGGTGGAGGCGGCGCCCGACCGTCTCGCTTGGTGCCTGGACCGACGCCGGGGGCGACTTTGCGGACGAGTCCCGCGCAGGCGAGGCGGGGCCGACCGCGGTGTCACGGCGGGAACAGATTGCATCCATCCAGTCGGCCGTCGCCGCCCTGCCGCTCGAAATGCGCACGGCGCTCGTTCTCTTTGAATACGAGGAGCGGTCGGTGGCCGAGATTGCCGCAACGCTGGGATGCTCCGCCAAGGCGGTGGAAAACCGCCTCTACCGCGCAAGGCAGCAGTTGAAGCAAGCGCTGCGCCTAAGGGACTAAGCCGCGCCAGCCCCGGTAGGCCGGCGAGGCTCCTGCCGATTCCGCGCCGTTTCGGCTTCGGTCAGGCCCTGAGCCGGGTCACGCGGCGCTTGCGGAGGCGGCGGCCGTGGCGTCGGCCTCCATGCTCTCGGCAGCCCGCTCAAACGCTGACTCCAAGTCGGCCAACCTAATGGGCTTGGACACAAAATCGTTCATTCCTGCGTCAAATGCCCTGCGCCGATCGCTGTTCATCGCGTTCGCCGTTAGCGCGACGATCCACGGGCGCTTGCTGTCCCCCCGCTCGCGAATCTTCCGCGTCGCCTCGCACCCGTCCATCACCGGCATCTCCATGTCCATCAGGATGAAGTCATAGAACTGCTCCGCGATGGCCTCCAGGGCCTCCTGGCCGTTGTTCACAAGGCGGGGCTTAACTCCCAGTTTTGCCAGCAGCATCGTCGCAACGCGCTGGTTCACCACGTTGTCCTCCACCAGCAGCACCCGCAGGCTGGCCGCGGAGACCATCGGCTCGTGTGCCGCCGGTTGGTTCGAGGCCCCTTGCGAATCGACCGCCTTTCCAAAAAGCCGGTCAATCGCCGCGAAGACCCTGTCAGGCTTCAGGGGCTTGTTGACCTGTGCCGCGAACTCGGGTCTAGCCGCGCCATCCGCCATGGAATTAAGGAGCACCATGGGCATGGACGACCTCGCTCCGAGCTTTCGCACCTCGCCGGCGAGAACCAGCCCGTCCATCTCCGGCATCTGTCGGTCGATGAGCGCGAGATCGCAGGGCTCTCCCGACGCGAGGAATTGGAGCGCCTCCTGGCCGGACGACACTGCCGCCACGGTGGGTCCCCACCTCTTCAGGTGCGTGACGAGCCAATCCCTGGCACCCGCATTGTCATCGACCACCAGCAGGCGGCGCCCGGAGAACGCGGTGGGAGCATCCTGCCACTGGGGCCTTGCTATCGCGGGCTGGGCCTTCGCCAAGATCGTGAAATTGAACGTCGATCCGCGGCCGTCCTCGCTTTCCACCCACATACGCCCGCCCATCGCCTCCGCAAGACGCCGGCTGATAGCCAAGCCGAGGCCGGAGCCGCCATATTTGCGCGTCGTCGAGGAATCCACCTGGGAGAACGGCTGGAACAAGCGGTCTCGCCGGTCCACAGGGATGCCAATACCCGTGTCGCGCACACCGATGGTGATCACGTGGGCCCCATCGGCCCCGGGTGCCGAGGCCGCGATGTTGAGGACGACCTCGCCCTTGGCCGTAAACTTAAGGGCATTCCCGACCAGGTTCACCACCACCTGCCGCACACGGGTGACATCCCCCATCACCACGCCTGGGACGTCGGGTTCGATGCGCGCGAGCAGCTCAAGGTTCTTCTGGGTGGCCTTCGTGCCGAACATGTCGAGGACGTCCTCGACGCAGCGGCGGAGGTCGAAGGGCTCGTTTTCCAGCTCGATGCGGCCGGCCTCGATCTTGGAGTAATCAAGAACGTCGTTGATGATTCCGAGCAGGGCGTCACCGCTTGTCTCTATCGTGCGCACGAAGTCCATCTGGCGCTCGTTGATTCCCGTGTCGCGCAGAAGCCCGGCCATGCCCAGGATGCCGTTCAATGGGGTGCGGATTTCGTGGCTCATCGTTGCCAGGAACGAGCTCTTGGCCTGACTCGCCAGGTTCGCCTCGATCGCGGACCTCTGGGCGTGGGCTATGGCCTCCTCAAGCTGCGAGTTCAACTGCTCGGCCGCATCCTTTGCCGATAGGAGCCGCTCCTCCGCGGCCTTGCGCTCGCTGATGTCGGTTGCCGAACCTGTGAAGCCCGCGACCGCGCCTGTCGAGTCGCGGAAGGGATGCACCTCAAAGTCGCTCCAGTAGGCTCTCCCGTCCTTTGCGTAGTGTATAACCTCGGCGTTTGCAGCCTGCCCCTCCGCCATCCTCTCGCTCACCATCCTGACCGTGTCCGGGTCCGTCGAGGCGCCCACCAAGAGCGTGTTTGTGTTCTGGCCCCTCGCCTCGTCGAGCGTGTAGCCGTTCAGGCGGGTGAACCCCTCGTTCACCCAGTCTATGCGGCCGGCGGGATCGGTGATGACGACGGCGTCGTTGGTATGGGCTGCAACAAGGGCCAGCCTCGCATTGTAGGCAAGCGCCTGGGAAAGCTCGGTCGTCCTCCGTGCGACCTCATGCTGAAGCATCGCCGTCTGCCTTTCGAGCTGGCGGAATGCCGATGCGAGTTCCTTTTCAGCCTTGTGTCGGCGCTGGTCGCTTCGATGGTTAGCCCTGCCGACCACGTAAGCCAGGGAGGTCAGGAATGCTATCCTTATTATGGTAAACAGGTTAAGGTGGAAATCCGTCGGCCGGCCATCCCCAAGGGAGATCCGCTCCATTACCGATCCCAAGAGCGGCAAGCCTAGGGAGAAAAGCAGGAGAAGCCGAGTCGACTTCCCGGCGGCCGAGTCCACGTAGATAAGCTCAAGCAGTTTGCTTGAGGAAGCGCGCGCCCAGCAATAAATCGAGCCCATGACCATCGCCGAAGCGATCACCGCCAGCATTAGGATCACGTAAGAATTCAGGGCCAGAACGACATACACATGGGCCGGTGCAAGGCCCACGCTGAATCCGCCCACCGCAATGCCAACCGCCAGCCCTACAGCCGAAACGGCGCGAAGCGGCCAGCGAAGATTATCGGGTACTGGTCGCATGGTTCGATAGCCTATCCATCGGACTTTCCGGGGCTCCCTTCAGACATTTCGTCCGACGGCGCCGCCGGAACCCACCCTCTACTGGTCGACAAAATGCATCTCGGGCACATGCCCATTCTTTTCGTTCCTGGAAGAAGGCGCACCGGACTTCGCCATCCCGCTGCGCAGCTTCCCGGGCAGCGTAGGCCGGATGGGCTTGCCTGTCTCAAGCGATTCCGGAGCTTCGGCCACAAGCGCGTTTCCATGCACCATGCGCATAAGGTCCCCCACTGCGGACTTCACCTCGGCCGACTGAGACTGGAGCTTCTGCGCCGAGGTCGACGCCTGCTCTGCAAGGGCCGCATTGTTCTGGGTGATCTTGTCCATTCCTGCCACGGCCTGGTTGAGCTGGGTGATGCCCTCGCTCTGCTCATGGGAGGCCTGGGCGATTCCGCCGACCATCTCGTCAAGCTGGCGGATCTTCTCTACGATCGCGTTCAGGCTGGCTGCGACCTGGCCGCTGATGCTGACCCCCTGCTCGCTCTTGGCGGACGCATCCTCGATCTTTGCCGCCGTCTCCTTGGCCGCCTGCGCGGAGCGCTGAGCAAGGTTTCGGACCTCCTCGGCGACTACGGCAAACCCGGCTCCCGCCTCGCCCGCCCTCGCGGCCTCGACCGCGGCGTTCAAAGCGAGGATGTTGGTCTGGAAGGCGATCTCATCGATCGTCTTTATGATCTTCGAGATCTCGGAGCTCGATGAGTGGATGGCGGCCATCGCCCCGTTCATGGACTCCATGTCGCGCGCACCGGCGTCGGCCGTCGACCTCGCCTCCGCGGCGAGGTTTTTCGCGGACTGGGCGCTCTCCGAGTTCCTCTGGGTCATGCTCGCCATCTCGTGCAAGGAGGCGCTGCTCTCCTCAAGCGAGGCTGCCTGACGGCTTGCGCCGTCGGCCATCGAGCTGCTGACCTCGGCCACGGTCATAGCGGCGCCGTAGGTCTGACTCGACTCGGATGAAAGCAGATCAGCGATCGAGGAGATGGGGCGGGTGATGGAACGGATAACGAACCAGGCGGCGGCGATTGCGAGGAGCGCCCCAGCGGCCGTCGAGAAGATGACGAGCATCTCGTTTCTCCTCTGCTCGTCCCGAGCCCTCTGCTCAAGCTCGCTCTGGAAGGCGATGACAGATTGGCGGACGCGCCCAAGGGCCGCAGTGAAGAGAGGGGCGATGCGGTTAAGCTGCGTGTCGACAAGGTCGATCCTCTCGTGCTTCAGGTCGATGATGGATTCAAGTGACTGGGTGTAGTCGTCGGCCGCCGCGCGCAACGCCTTCAATTGCTTGTCCTTCTCCTCGTCCTTCAGGGTCGCGTCCATCTTGACGAGCTCCTCCTGGTCCTTCTCGAGCTTCTCGATCGAGGTGCCGACCGTCTTGATCCCCGTCCGGGCTGCGTCGGCAAATTCCTGGCGCGAGGTGAGGAGGAACGAATTTACCAGGCTGCTGCACTCAAAGTAGGCCTTCAGAGCGTTCGAGACCTTGAAGGCCCCGTTCATGTCGCCGTTGTTCTTTGCGTCCGTTAGGACCTTCTGAAGTCCCTTTGCGATCACGTCGCCGAGCGGCGTCAGCTTTCCAGCCACCACGGTGTCGAGCTTCCCGGAATTCTCCACAACGCGCTGGAACGAGCCGTCATACTGCCCCAGGAGCTTCGCCGCCTCGTCAAGCTGGCCCTTACGATCCGGGTCCGCTACGAGCTGGCCGGCCTTTGCCAGGTCCTGGTCGAGCTTCTGCTTGGAATCTGTGTAGGCCTTCGCGTGGTCGGCTGAAGGCACCGCGAGAAACTCGTTAACGTGGAGCTTGAGCTCGAGCATCGAGGACTCGAGCGTGGCGGCCATGTTGGTCTCCTGGGTGCTTCCGGCATAAAGGGCCAGCTTCCGCCCGGAGGCGCCGAGCGTCAGCCACGCGACCGCGGAGACGATGCCCAGCAGTATGAGAACCAGGGCGAAGCCGAGCGCTATTCTGCGCCCAATGGTCAGGGTGCGGGATGTCATGGGGTGGATTCGGGGTTCCCTCGAGCGACGGCGACTCAATCCTGATCCATCTTAAATTGGATCGGGAATGAGACCTTGATTGGCACCGCCATACCGGACTTCTTCGCCGGCTTGAACTTCCAGTGGCTCAGGGCCTCGAGCGCGGGGCTTGAAAACGCCGGGTTGGTGGCCTTGACGACCTTTGCATCCACCACGTTGCCCTTTTCGTCGATCGTGCAGGAGACGGTCACGATCCCGTTTATGCCCGCTCTGCGGAGCTCCTCGGGATAGGCCGGGCTAACTGTTCTCACCGGCACCGGCGGCTCGGACCCGTCCTCGGCACGCGCCTTCGGGCTAAAGACCGCAAGCACAGAGAGCATCGAGACAACAATGTGGAATCTCATGTTCGTAACACGGCAATCGACCCTTTTTGGCCGGCATTAAGCGGAAACAGTCATCCCGGGAATAATCCGGCCTCGCCGTGGTCGGCCTGCGCAGCGCTAACAACTCGGTGCAGCACCGAGTTCCGGGATTCCCGCCTCAATTGGTAAAATGCTCGGCCGATTGCGACCGTGGCTTTGGAGGGTGTCCCCTTGTGCCGATCCTTCCCTGCCCGTGGCTTCCGAAACAAAGATTGCCCTTCCAACTGCAGCTGGAGGTTTTTACATTTCCAACCGCTTCATGACTGCAGAGAAGAAACTGCGCCGCGTCGCTGCGCTTTCCGCGGGCCTTGCGGTCGCGCTGGGAATGCTCGCCCTTGCGGGATTGTGGCTGCACATCGTCGTTTTTCGCTCGTTGTACCCTGGCTGGAGGCCCATGGGGCCCAATTCGGCCCTGTGCTTCGCGCTCTCGGGACTCGCGCTCCTGGCCCTCCATGACACGGAGAAGCGCTACCGGGTCGTCGTCGCCCAGGCGCTGGCCCTGGTCGTCATCCTGCTCGCCAGCTTTTCCCTGCTTACGTTTCTCGCGGGTCTACCCCCAACGTTCTCAAATCTTCTCTTCCGGGCGCAGGACCCACGGGATATCGGGCCGGTACGGGTGCCCCTAAACACGACCGTTCCCTTCATCATCACTGGATTGGGCATCTTGTGCCTGAACGTGAGGCGCCGCTCCTGGCTGACGCTCTCCAACTGGCTTGCCCTGCTGGTGGCCAACTTCGCCCTGATTACCCTCGTGGGCAACCTGCTGAACCCGGTCGTTGCCGCAAATGGGATGTCCCAAGGCAGCATATTCGGGTTCCTGTTCCTGGGAACCTCCCTCCTGCTGACCCGCTTCAATCCCCAGCTCCTGGGCGTGTTCTCCCGGGCCCATCCCCTGGGATTCATTGCGTTTCGGCTGGTGCTCTTCGGGGTAAGCGTGCCTCTAGTCATCTACGGACTCGCAGCATGGTGGCTGCTGCCCCTGATCCCCGGCCAGAATGACGTGGCCGCGCTGGCCGTCCTCATCCTGTCGGCGCTGCTCTTTGGAACGGTTGCCTCGCTCCTCAAGGAGATGGAGGGCATGGACCGCCAGCGAAGGGACGCCGAGGGCTCCCGTGACGCCCTGCTCGCTCGGATGCAGCACCAGGCCGCAAACCTTGAGATCCAGGTGGCCGAGCGGACGCGCCGACTCCACGAGTCGACCTCGCGCCTCCAGCTGGCGCTTCACTCGGGAAACTACGGGGTCTTTGACTGGGACGTCACCTCGGGCCTGCAGGTCTGGGACGAGCGGCAGTGCGCGATCTACGGCATCCGGCCGGATCAGTTCGACGGGCGAATCGATAACTGGCTTAAATTCCTTCATCCCGACGACATATCGAAGGCTCGCCCGGGCAAGACCGAACGGGGATCGGCCCACACCATCGGGTCCTCCAACAACTACGAGTTCCGGATCATCAGGGCCGACGGCAAGGTTCGCCACATCTCGGCCCGGACGACGATGCATTTCGACGCCGAAGGCAGGTGCTCCCGCATGGTGGGCCTCAACAAGGACGTCACCGAGGAGCGCGAGCGCGAGCATGCCATCACGGCCCTGAACCAACGCCTGCTCTTCGTCCTCAATGCTACGGGGTACGGCGTGTGGAAGTTTGACTACGCGACCGAGGGGATGGACTGGGACGACCGGCTGCTGGCCATCTACGGCTTGAAGCGGGAGGAGCTCACCGGGCACGTCCGCGATTGGGAGAACCGGGTGCATCCCGACGACCTGCCCACGGCAGTCGCGGACATCGACCGCACGCTGGTAACCGGCGCCATCCAGCTCGACCACACCTTCCGCATCGTCCGGCCCGACGGGAGCGTCCGCTACATCGCCTCGCACGGCTACCTGTTGCGGGGATCGGACGGCAAGCCCGAGAGCATGGTGGGTTTCGACTGCGACATCACGGACGAGCACGACCTGCGCGAGGAGCTCCGCATCACCGAGGAGCGCTGGCAGCTCGCGCTTGCGGGAAACAACGACGGCGTCTGGGACTGGAATCTGAAGACCGGAAAGGTCTACCGCAACGCACGGTTTGCCGAGATCCTCGGCTACTCCACGGAGGAGCTGAAGGCCGACTCGCACATCTGGCGCAATATGGGCCACCCCGAGGACACGCCGATGGCCGAGGCCGCGATCGCCGACCACCTAGAAGGCAGGAAGCCCGTCTACCAGTGCGAGTACCGGCTCCGCCACAAGGCAGGGCACTGGGTATGGGTCCTGGACCGGGGAAAGGTGGTGGCCAGGGACGCCCAGGGCCTGCCTCTGCGGGTCGTCGGAACCCACACCGACGTCACCCCCCGCAAGCAGCTCGAGGAGCGCCTCAGGCATGGAGAGGAGATGTCGCTCCAGCTTAGCCGTCTTGCCCAGATCGGTGCGTGGGAGTGGGAGATCGCTTCGAAGCGGGTCACATGGTCGCCCGAGATGTTCCGCATCCACGAGGTGGACCTCGGCTTCGAGCCCACGATCGAGAAGTCCCTGGAATTCTACCATGACCAGGCCCAGGAGACGCTTCGGGAGGCCTTAAGGAACGCCTCCGAGGATGGAATCGGATTCGACCTCGAGCTGCCAATGGCCACCGCGCGCGGCCACAAGCTCTGGGTGAGGATGCTCGGGAGGGCCGAGGTGAAGGACGGCAAGACCTCCCGCGTTTATGGCGCCTTCCAGGACATTACGGCCAGGCGCGACGCCGAGGAGATGCGGCGCCACCTCGAGGGCCAGCTCTTCCAGGCGCAGAAGATGGACACGCTCGGAACCCTGGCCGGGGGGATCGCCCATGACTTCAACAATCTGCTGACGGGCATCCTGGGCTACCAGGAACTGGCCCTTGAAACGATAGCCGAGGGAGACCCTGTGCGGGAGTTCCTTAGCTCGGCTCGGGAGGCTAGCCTTAGGGCCCGCGAGCTGATCGACCATATCCTCACATTCTCGCGGCAGTCCGGCAGCGAGAAGCTCCCCGTCGATGTCGGGCAGCTGATTGATGACGCGGGCCGATTCCTGCGCGCCACGGTTCCAGCCACCGTCCGCATCGAGGTCGCGGTCTCCAAGGACTGCGGCCGCGTGCTTGCAGACGCCACGCAGCTGCACCAGGTGCTGCTCAACCTTGGGTCCAACGCCGCCCACGCGATGCGCGCGATGGGCGGAACCATGCACATCGGCCTTGCGCCGGTGCACCTGGACGAAGCCAAGGCGAATGCGGTCAACCAGAAGGCGGCGGGCGATTACCTCATGCTCACCTTCCGCGACGGCGGACATGGAATGGACGAGGAGACCAGCCGCCGGATCTTCGACCCCTTCTTCACCACCAAGGAGGTGGGCCAGGGCACGGGCCTGGGCCTGTCGGTGGTCCATGGCATCATCCAGGCACACCAGGGTTCCATCACGGTGGAAAGCGCCATCGGAAAGGGCACCACCTTCACGATCTACCTGCCGGAGGTGCCCAAAGTCGAGGAACTCGCTGACGAGGACCAGGGAGAGTCCATCCCGAGGGGAACAGGCGAGCTGATCGCCATGGTCGACGACGAGGACATTGTGCGCAGCCTGGCGCAGATGGCCCTGGAAAAGCTCGGCTACCGGGTGGCTTCCTTTGAGTCCCCCGTCCGCTGCCTTGAGGCGCTGCGGCATAGCCCGAACGACTTCGCCTTGCTCCTTACCGACCAGACCATGCCCGTCATGAAGGGGATCGAGCTCGCCTCGGAGGCGAGGGTCGTCGCCCCGCACCTCCCGGTGGTCATCATGTCCGGGTATTTCTCGCGAATCTCGCCTGAGAAGCTGGCCCAAATAGGGCATGTGACCCTCCTGTCCAAGCCGTTCACCAACGAGGAACTTGCGGTGGCCGTCCACCGCAGCATCGCCTCGGAATCCTAGAATCGGCCGCGCCGAGCCCTGCTGCTGCTAGCTATTCAGGAGCTTGAAGACCACGGAAGAGTTGGCGTTGGCCTGGGCCAGCATCGCGGTTCCGGCCTGCTCGAGAATGCTGAAACGGGAGAGCTGCGTCGACTGCGAGGCAACGTCCGTGTCGCTTATGTTCGAGATTGCGGAGGTGAGGTTTTGCGACTCCACCTGGAGCGTTGTGGCCGCGATCTGAAGGCGTGCCGCAGTGTCCCCGTTCTGGGACTGGGCGGTGGCCAGCTGGGCGATCGCGCCGCCGAGAGTGGAAACCGCGTTGGGGTCGGTTACGCTCAGGGTGAAATTGCCCGATCCGTCCTGGTTGATGACGGCGGCCGTTGAGCCCTGTTGAAGGTTAAGCTGCGGAAGCGTTATGTTGTCGCTCGGGCTGGTGCCCGCCGCGACCACTTGGGGCGAGCCGCCGCCAAAGAGGATCGAGCCGTCGAAGGTTCCTTGGGGAGAGGTTACGTCGGAGGTGCCCCCGATCGCCGAGGTCGGACCGCCAATGATCGAACGTAGCTCATTCTGGAGCGACGAGAACTCCGACTCGTAGTCGGACTGCCCAGTCGGATTCGCGGTCGGGGCGCTGGCAAGGGTGGCCAGCTGGCTCATGCGCGAGAGGATGCTCTGCATCGTGCTCATGTCGCCGTCGGCCGTCTGGGTGTAGGACAGCGTGGTCTGGACGTTGGCCAATGCGGCCTGGACCAGGCCGTTGGTGGACGTGTAGGCACTCGCGGTCGCCTGAGCTGCCGGATTATCCCCGCCATCGACGAACGTCGTGCCTGAGGAAAGGCGTGTCAGCGCCGAATTCAGCAGATCCTGGGATTGACCGGCGCTTTCCACAAGAGCTGACGAGTTGGATATATTCATGAAGGAAGACTGTTTGGATTCTTTGGGTCAGGCCGCATCGGCGCTCGCTTGGGGTTTTTCCGCGGTCGCCGCCTGCGGGCGCCCCGCGTCCCTACCCCGGGTTAGGTCCGGAAGCTTGATCAGGCCCGGAGAGGCGGTCGGAGACTTGAACGCCGCCGTCTTGTTTGTCGCTGCAATCGAAACGTGAACCTCCTTGCGGAAGATCGGCACCTCCCTGGGTGCGACGATCCCGATCTTAACCACATCGCCGTCGATTCGGTTGATGCGGATCTCGATCCCATCGCCTATGACGATGGCCTCGTTTACCTTGCGTGAAAGGACGAGCATGGTGGCGATTCCCGTTTAGGCGCAGGCCGCAACAGTGCGAGCCTCGAGCAGCTGATAGCAGGCGCTGTAATTGGAGTAATTGGCGATGACAAGTTGGCGCGCCAACCGTGTCCGGCGATTAACGATGATTGGCCCGACGAGGTTCACCGTAGCGTCCACCGGATTCTGGTTGCTGAGGGAGACGATGTTGAGCACGAGGGCCTCGGAGGAGCACTGGAGATCCAAGGCTGCCGCATCCCGATCGAAGAGCTCGGGGTTGTAGTCGGGGACGATGCCCGCCGGCTCGATCACGACAAAAAAGATGCTGTCGGTCGGGCCGTGGAGCTTCATCCATGTGAAGGGAAGCTGGTTGGGAAGGCAGACGAGCTCGGCGCGCGTATAGGCGGGGAACCCGATTAGGCCCTGGGGCAGAGTGAAGAAGTTGGAGGCAGGCTCCCCTAAATCGGCCGGGTTTACGTCTTGGAGAATCTTCATGGGTAAATTACTGGACGGCAATGTAGGTGAGCAGGTCGTGCTGCATGAGGGAGGCGGCAGACTGGACAGCCGCCTGGTAGGCATTTTGCGCCTGCGTGAGCTTGACGACGGTCGTCGCCATATCGGCGCTAGTCTGGTTTGAGACGAGCTGGCCCAGCGTCTGGGACATGCTTGTCTGCTGGCTCTGCGCCACGGTGATCCGCGTGTTTATGGCTCCGAGCTCGGAAACCCCGTTAATGATCGTGTTTTGGCTGGACGTAAGGCCGGTTTGGGCGGCCGTGACGGCCGTGGTATCCCCGGAGTTGAGCGCATCGCGTAGGGCAATCAGGCCGTTCATGAACGAAGTCAGCCCCTGGTTGGTCGCCGAATCCGAGCCCGGGGCGACCGTGGACGTGCTCGAGAGAGGGATAGGCGCCTGGGACGCATTCCCGTTGTAGCTCACACCGGTTATCTGGCCCGACGCGTTGGTCGTGACCGCATAGGGAGGCGTTGTCACCGCGGTGCCTGAAAAGAGGTAGCTGTTATTGAATTGGCTGTTTCCGATCTGGACGGTCTCCTGGAGCAGCTGATCCACCTCAGTGCCGTACGAGCTCATCTCAGACGGGCTGAGCGTCCCGGTCCCCGTCGTGGCAATCTCCGAAGCCTGGGTGGCGATGGAATTGATCTGCGTGAGCGCGCTCGAAGAGGCCTGATTGATCGCGAGCGCCGCCGTCGCGTTCGAGCTATACTGGTTGATCGCATCGCCCTCGCTGTCCTCGCCCATCACCATCCCATAGGTCGTGGGGTCGTCCGACGGAGCGGATATACGCAGGCCGGTCGACACCTGGGTCTGCAGCTGGGACTCCTGGCTCGACAGATTCTCGATCTGCGCGAGCATGTTGTTATCTACTGAGTTTGTTGAGATGGTCACGGTGGTAAATTTTGGTTATGACCCTGTACCGAGGCCGACCAGGGTGGCGAATAGGTCGTCCACCGTCGAAAATACCCGGGCCGAGGCCTGGTACGCGTTCTGGTATTTCATGAGATTACCCATTTCTGTATCCA
>Ga0302279_10000477_pt1 | contig 58244 bp, 55 predicted proteins | sample III_Bog_N3_3_FD_194541 | JGI IMG/M metagenome (GOLD analysis project Ga0302279, IMG submission 194541) | Peat permafrost microbial communities from Stordalen Mire near Abisko, Sweden - III_Bog_N3_3 | ecosystem: Environmental > Terrestrial > Soil > Wetlands > Peat | place: Sweden: Abisko... | reverse complement strand
AGAAGGTGGAACACGGTCGCCAGAAGGGGCTGTTTCCTTCCGCTCACGGCAGTCGCGAATGCGACTGACCGGGAGCGAACAGGGCGCCCTGGGGGGACCCGGACCTATAACTTGGACACACTCCTAGCGCCGGAGCACCTGGGACCCGCCGTTCGAGTCGTGGGCGTCCGCAGGGTAGCTTGGCGGGAACCTATTGCATTAACTACTCATTAATAATGTGAACCGCCAGATTGGCTGAGCGGAAAAACAAGATGGTTACCCATGGTCCCATCTGGACTTGAAATGGAGATTTAATGGAAACGGCTAGCAATCGGGCAATCCTGCTCATGGCGATGCTGCTGCCCCTGACGGTGGCTCAGCCCGCTCTGGCCGCCCCCCCCGGCCAGCAGCGTTCCACGGTCCCGGCGGCCCCGGTCGCTGCCGACGCCACGGAGTACCAGTTCGTGGAACGGGACCTCCGGATCAGGAACCAGGCGGATCCGGACCGGCTTTCGGAGGATTTCGATGACGGTGCGGTGCTGGTGGAGCATGCGCGGCCGACCCCCGGACGGTTCCAGGCCATGATCCAGGCCAAGGATGCGGGCCTGGTCCCCAGCTATCACTTCATCGCCATGGCGCCCACGCTGAAGGGCATGAACCGCCTGGCCTACGACCGGGGGCGGGACCAGGTGCATGGCCACGAGCTCATGTATACCCAGACCCTCAAGGGCTGGGAACTGAGGAATTTCAGCGGCATCCGGGGCCGGGTGGCGGAGGACCGGAACGCCGGGTTCGTGGCCTACCACAAGGCCCTCAACACCATGGTGGTCTGTTTCCACGGCTCCATCGCCAATTCCGACTGGGTGACCAACCTCAATTCGTTCTCCCAGCGCTTCGACAGTGTCGGGAACAGCCCGGAAACCCTGGCGGGCTCCGGGGACCTGGGCGACTTCGAGCTGGTCGACGCGCCCCTGGTCGGGATCGGCCGCGGCCAGGCCGGGTTCATCCACAAGGCGGAATCCTGCCGCAAGCAGATCAGCGCCCACGTGGCCGGCTTCATGGCCGAACTGAGCAACGAGGAGAAGGGGAACACCAAGTTCATCGTCACCGGCCACAGCCAGGGCGCGGCCCTGGGCATGATCGAAGTGGTCTGGCTGTGCGAGGACCTCAAGCGCTACTACGGACAGGAGTTCAGCAACGCCCGCTCGAACAGGGTGTACGCCTGGCTCCTGGCGACCCCCAGGACCCTGGACAAGACCGCGGTCGCCTATGCCAACGGCTTCGTGGGCAAGCGCAACATCCTGGTGCAGAACACCTCCCTGGACCCGGTGGGCCTGGCCTCGGTCAATGACCGGTTCGAGAGTTTCCTGCATGCCGGGACCCTCGCCACCCAGAGCTCCATGGCCGCGCTGGCCCAGAGCTTCCGGCTCAAGTGCGACGCCGTGACCGACGCCCTCAAAAGCGGCCACTACACCACCGTCGGCGGCATGGCCAAGGCCGCCTACGCCATGGTCCAGGGCGCTTCGATGGCCGCCAGTCTGCCGGTTGCGATCATCGCCCCGCTGCACATGGGCAGTGACGCCGCGACCCCCGGGCTGCTGCTGGCGGACCAGGGCTTCGACCCCGCCATGGTCTCCAGCACGGTCGGCGATATCGTCTGGGCGCTGAACAACGCCGCCAATCTCGAGCAGGCGGCACTCCAGCGGGGCTCCGGCACCATGAGCCTCTCCCAGCGGGTCTGGAGCTACCTGGGCTACTGACATGAAAGGGGGAACTGCCTGCTCGCTATGCTCGCGATGTTCCCCCCTTCCCCCCCACGTCATGCCCGGGCAGAGCCCGGACATGACGTCTTGTCTACGGCCGCTCGCCCTGGCTGCGGCGCGCCTCGATGTGGGCCAGGACCCGGGGCAGATCGGCCACGGTGTCGATGACGTAGTGGGCCCCCCAGTCCCGGAAGGTCGCGCCGATCTGTTCCCGCTTCCGGTGCAGCTCGGCCGGATCCAGGGCCTCCACCTCCACCTGGGACAGGCCCATCTCGTTGCCGGAGACGGCGATGCCCACGGTCCACATGCCGGCACCCAGGCCCTCGGCGATGCCCGGCTCGGTGTCGTCCACCTTCACGCAGGCCGCCACGTCCCGCACGCCCAGCTCGATGACGTTGGCCAGGGCCATCCATGGGCCGGGCCGGCCGCCGGGCTTCAGCTCGTCGCCGGCCAGGGTGTGATCCAGTTCCAGGCCCTGCTCCCGGGCGCACTGCACCAGCCGGTCCATGACCGCCCGCGGGTAGCCGGAACTGCCGCCGGTGCGCACGCCCTGGGCGCGCAGCGCCGCCACCAGCTCGATGGCGCCCGGGATCGGCTGGGAGTAGGCGCCGATGTACGCCATCTGCAGGGGCATGAAGCGGGCGTACAGGGCGTCCACGTCCTCCGTGGTGAAGGGCCGGTCCATGTGCGTCTTCCAGCGCTGGGCCACCGCGGGCAGCCGGCCCAGGGCCTGGATGTGGTGCCACTTGGGCAGCCCCATGGGCACCCGGGCCTCGGCCAGGCTCACCGCCACGCCCCGCTCCTGGAAGGCCTCCATGAGCACCTTGGTGGGCGCGAAGGAACCGTAGTCCACGATCGTGCCCGCCCAGTCGAAGATCACCGCCTCCAGGGGCCCCCTGCCCCGCGTTCCGGATGTGCTCATCAGGCTTTTCCTTTCAGGGTGAAGCCGGTTTCGGCCGGCGCGGTCTGGAGGCCCTGGATACCCATCGCCCGCAGGGCCTGGCCGATGGCCGCCAGGGCCGCGTCGATCTCCGCCAGGCCGATGGCGCCCATGCAGCCGACCCGGAAGGTCTCCAGGTGGGTGAGCTTGCCGGGATAGAGGATGAAGCCCGAGGCCTTGGCCCGGGCGTACAGCTCCGGGAAGGCGTAGCGCGGATGGTCCGGCGCCCGCACGGTGACGATGATGGGAGCCTGGATGGCGGCGGGGAGGAAGGGTTCCAGCCCCAGTCCGGCCAGCCCCTCCAGCAGGCGCTGGCAGTTGGCCTGGTAGCGGGCCAGTCGGCCCGTGCGGCCGCCTTCGGCAGCGTACTGGTCCAGGGCCGCGCCCAGGGCCGCCACCACGTGGGTGGGCGGGGTGAAGCGCCAGCGGCCGGTCTGCTGCAGGTAGACGTACTGATCGTACAGGTCCAGGGCGTGGGAGTGGGCCCGGCCCCGGGCCGCCAGCAGCGCGGTCTTGCGGGCCAGCACGAAGCCCATGCCGGGCACCCCTTCCAGGCCCTTGTTGCTGGAGGCGATCACCGCGTCGAAGGCCAGGGCGGCGGCCGACAGGGGCAGCACCCCGAAGGAACTCATGGCGTCCACCAGCAGGCTCCGGCCGGCGGCCCGGACCACGCGCGCCACCGCCTCCAGCGGGTTCAGCATCCCCGTGCTGGTCTCGCAGTGGATGATGCCCACGTGGGTGAGCTCCGGATCCTGGGCCAGGGTGAGCGCCACCGTGGCCGGGTCCACCGGGCTGGTCTCGCCGAAGTCCAGGATGGCCACGGACCGCCCCATGGTTTCGGCCAGCCGGGCCATGCGCGTGCCATAGGCGCCGTTCACCAGCACCAGCAGCTTGCCGTCCCGGGGCACCAGGGTGCCGATGGCGGCCTCCACCGCGTAGGTGCCGGAGCCCTGCAGCGGCACGCAGGCGAAGTCCTCGCCCCCGTCCACGATGGCCACCAGGCGCCGGCAGATGCTGGCGGTGAGGGCGTTGAAGTCGTCGTCCCAGGAGCCCCAGTCGTTGAGCATGGCCACCTTGGTGGCCAGGGAGGTGGTCAGGGGACCGGGGGTCAGCAGGATCGGATCGCGCATGGGCAGCTCCAGGTCGGCAGGGAGGTCAGATTCAGGCTTGGTTGAGGGCAGATTCAGGCTGGGCTGAGGGCAGATTCAGGCCGGGCTGCGGCGCCAGGCCTGGGCCCGGCGGTTCAGCAGCCAACCGGCACCGTTGAAGATCAGCGTGACCGCCAGGCAGCTCAGCACGATCAGCGTGGCCATGGCGGCGGCCGGGGCGGTGTCGCCGGCGTCGTCCATGTTGAGCACGGCCACCGAAGCCAGCACCGTGTCCGGGGTGTACAGGAAGATCACGCAGCTCACCGTGGTGGTGGCGGAAACGAAGAAGAACCGGGCCACGTCCAGCAGTACCGGCAGGGTCATGGGCACCGTGACCCGGCGGCAGGTGGTCCACCAGGGCCGGCGCAGACTGCGGGACACCGCCTCGGCCTCGCCGTCGATCTGCCGCAGCGAGGTCATGATGGCCATGTGCGCGGTGGTGTAGTAGTGCACCACGGTGGAGATCACCAGGATGGCCAGGGTGCCGTACAGCCGGTGCAGCGGGTTGCCGGGGCGGTTGAAGCAGAACACGTAGCCCAGCCCCAGCACCAGTCCGGGCACAGCCATGGGCACCAGGGCCAGGGACTGGATCAGGGCCGCCACCGGCCGCGGGGCCGGGGTCTTTTCCAGCAGGTAGGCGCCGGCGAACACCACGGTGCAGCCGACCAGCACGGTCAGACCGCCCAGCTTGAGGCTGTTGTGGAAGGCCAGCCAGCCGCCGCCGTCCATGTTGGCGAAATCGTAGTGGGCGAGGGTGAAGTGCAGGTTGTACGGCCACAGCTTCATGAACGAGGCCACCACCGCGGTGCCGGTGAGGGCCAGGAGGAAGACGCAGACCAGGGCGCACCAGCACCACAGCGCCCCGTCCCGGAGCGGGTTGCGCTTGGCCACGTAGGCCTTGCCGCCGCCGGACAGGGCGCCGGAACGGCCCCGGGCCAGCCAGCGTTCCGCCACGAAGCTGGCCACGGCCGGGGCCAGCAGCAGCAGCCCGATGGCGGCGCCCTTCTGGAAGTTCTGTTGGCCCAGCACCTGCTTGTAGGCTTCCAGGGCCAGGACATTGGTGGACCCGCCCACCACGACCGGCACCCCGAAATCGGTGATGACCAGGGTGAACACGATCATGCAGGCGGAGATCAGGCCGTAGCGGATGTTGGGCACGGTGACCGTAACGAAGCGCCGGAACCGGCTGGCCCCCAGTGCCTCGGCCGCCTCGTACAGGCGCGCGTCGGCCACCCCCAGGGCGGTGGCCAGCACCAGGAAGGCGTAGGGGAACACGTAGAAGCATTCGCCCATCAGGATCCCGGCCGGGCCGTAGATGGGCACGCCGTGCATCCAGCCCTTGAGCAGGCCCTGGTGGCCGAACAGGTAGACCACCGAGATGGCCGGCAGCAGCGACGGGGTGAGCAGCGGGCTCAGGGCGATCAGCTTGAACACCGGCCGGCCCGGCACCTGGGCCTGGGTGAGGGCGAAGGCGAAGACCAGGGCCGCCGGCACCACCAGGGCGGTGCTGACGGTGGCGATGGCCAGGCTGTTCCAGGCCGCGCGCTGCAGCCGGGGGTCCCGCACCACTGAGCTCAGCGCGCCCAGACCGGCAAACCGGCCGTCCGGCGTCTGCAGGGCCTTGACCAGGATCTCCGCCAGGGGCCACACCAGGAAGATCAGCAGCAGCGCCGCCGCCAGTCCGGCCAGCACCTGGGCCAGGCGTTCATCCGAGGACAGCAGCGGGCCGCGGTGGTTTCTGCCGAAGGTCATACGGCTTCGGCGGAAAACAGCCTCAGCCGGTCCGCGGGGAAGGCCAGCGGCACCCAGTCGCCTTCGGTGACCCAGGGGTCCTGGGCCCCCAGGTCCACCTGCAGCAGGATCTCCTGCGCCCGCTCCAGGCGCATGGTGGCCCGGCGCACCGGCCCGAGGAACTCCAGGCTCTCCACCAGGGCCATGAGCCCGGTGTGGCCGTGCAACGGGGCGATGCGGATGTCCTCGGGCCGGCAGAACAGCCGGGCCGCGCCGGCCGGATAGGCGCCCAGGACCGGAATTTCCTGGCCCGCCAGCTCCACCCGGCCATCCGGGCGCACCTGCACCAGCGGCCAGTTGGCCTGGCCGACGAAATCGGCCACGAACCGGGTGGCCGGATGATGGTAGATCGCTTCGGGGCTGCCCACCTGTTCCAGGGTGCCGTGGTCCATGACCGCGATCCGGTCGGCCAGACTGAGCGCCTCCTCCTGGTCATGGGTGACCATGACCGTGGTGATGCCCAGCTTCTGGTGCAGCTGTTTCAGTTCACGGCGCAGGTGGACCCGCACCTTGGCGTCCAGGGCGGACAGCGGTTCATCCAGGAGCAGCATGCGCGGTTCGGTGGCCAGGGCCCGGGCCAGGGCCACCCGCTGCTGCTGGCCCCCGGACAACTGGCTGGGGTACTTCCCCCCGCTGCCGGCCAGGCCCACCAGCTCCAGGAGTTCCTCGACCTTGCGGAGGCGTTCGGCCCGGCGGGTTCGCAGGCCGTAGCCGACGTTCTCCGTGACGTCGAGGTTGGGAAACAGGGCGTAGTTCTGGAATACGATCCCATAGTCCCTGCGGGCCGGCGGCAGGCGGCTGATGTCTTGGCCGCCCGCCCACACGGTGCCCGCATCCTGGGCTTCGAGCCCGGCGATGATCCGCAGCAGGGTGGTCTTGCCGCATCCGGACGGCCCCAGCAGGCACAGGAACTCGCCCTGTTCCACCTGCAGGTCGATCCCGGCCAGGGCGGTGAACGCCCCGAACCGCTTGACGATGCCTTCGATGGTCAGGTATCCGGCCATGCTGCTCTCCACTGCTCTCTGCTGCTCTCTGCTGCTCTCTGCTGATCTTCGCTGCTGCTGCACGTGGCGCCTACGACTTGGGTTCCGACTTGCCGTCGTAGCGCTTGGTCCACTCGTTGAGGATCCGTTCGCGGTTGCCGGCCGACCACTTCAGGTCCTGCTTGACCAGCATCTGTTCGAAGTTGGGCGGCAGCTGGGGGTTGGGCTGGGCCACGCCCGGGTAGGCGACGATGGCGAAGTTCTTCTCGTAGAGGACGTTGGCCTCACGCGACGCACACCAGTCGGCCAGCTTCTTGGCCGCGTCCAGGTGCTGGGTGCCCTTCATGATGGCCGTGGCTTCCAGATCCCAGCCCAGACCTTCCTTGGGGAACACCAGCTCGATGGGCGCGCCTTCGGCCTTGAGCTTGGCGGCCCGGTACTCGAAGGTGATGCCAATGGGGAACTCGCCCGAGGCGGCCAGCTTGCCGGGCTTGGAGCCGGAGTGCACGTAGAGGCCGATGTTCTGGTGCAGCTGGTCCATGTAGGCCCAGCCGGCCTTTTCGCCGAACAGGGTCAGCCAGGCGGTCACATCGAAGTAGCCGGTGCCGCTGGAGGCGGGGTTGGGCATGACGATCTTGCCCTTGTACTCGGGCTTCAGCAGATCCTTCCAGGACTGGGGCTTGCTCAGGCCCTGCTTGGCCGCTTCCACCGTGTTGAAACAGATGGTGGCGCCCCACACATCCATGCCCACCCAGGTGGGCGGCTTGGTCTCGCTCACGTAGTGCTTGTTGAGCTTTTCCACGCCCTTGGGGGCATAGGGCTGCAGCAGGTTGTCCTTGGCCAGCAGCAGCAGGGAGGAGGCGGCCACGCCCATGACCACGTCCGCCTGGGGAGCAGCCTTCTCGGCCAGCAGCTTGGCGGTGATGATCCCGGTGGAATCGCGCACCCACTTGATCTTCACCTCCGGGTAGGCCTTCTCGAAGGAGGCCTCGTAGGCCTGGATCTGGTCCGCTTCCAGGGCCGTGTAGACGGTGAGGGGGGTCTGGGCCAGACAGGCGGCCCCCGCGGTGACCAGGGCGAGCCGGCTCAGCAGCGGCAACAGAGGCATCAGCATGCGGCGTAGGTTCACGGGAAGCTCCTCGGCGAAGGTGGGGTGACTGACCTTCACTGTGCCGAGCGGCCGTTGCCAGGCTGCAACGTGCCTGTATTTTCTATGTAACGTGCAAAGCCTAGAGCCCGCCCCGGAGGTTGGCGCAGGTCCAGAGGGCGCCTTCCTTTTCCCGCAGCAGGGCCACCAGCTGGCCCTGGTGCAGGCCGCGCACCGGCGGCTGGGGGTCGGGAAAGCCCGCGGGCAGCTGCCAGTCCGGCCCGCGCACCGTGCCCATGGGCACCGGCCGCCCATGCAGCAGGTGGTCCAGCTCCGGATCGTCCAGGACCCGGGACGGACACCAGGGGACCAGGGCCTCGCCCTGGACCAGGGTGCGCGCCCCGGAGCCTGGGTCGCCCCAGGGGCCGATGGCGGTCCGCACCAGGGCCGACAGGTGCGCCGGGCAGCCCATGGATCGGCCCAGGTCCCGGGCCAGGGCCCGGACGTAGTAGCCGCCCCGGCAGGTGATCCGGAGCCAGGAACTGCGCGGCAGATCATGGCTGACCCAGGCGGCCTCGTGCAGGTAGACCCGGGAGGGCGGCAGCGTCACCGTTTCGCCCCGGTGGACCTTCTTGTAGGCGGCCTCGCCGTCGATCTTCTTGGCGCAGGTGTCCGGGGGCACCTGGTCGGTGAAGCCCAGGAACGGCACCAGGGCCTCGTCCAGCGCCGCCGGGTCCGGAACCGGCCCCTCGGCCACCACCACCCCGTGCTGATCGCCGGTGTCGGTCTCCGCCCCCCAGGCCACCTGGGCCAGGTAGGTCTTGGGCAGGGGATGCATGAGCTCCATGAGCCGGGTGGCCTGGCCGGCCAGCACCAGCAGCAGGCCCTCGGCGAACGGGTCCAGGGTGCCGCCGTGGCCCAGGGCCAGCTTCTTCTGGCCGGCCTCCCAGGCTTCGTGCTTGAAGCCCCGCACCACGTCGAAGCTGCTGCCGCCGACCTCCTTGTGGACCAGGTAGAGGCCGGGATTCAAACGTCCGCCTCGCTGGAAGGGGGAACGGCCCGGGCGTCCGGATCGGGGTCCTCCTCCGGTTGGGGCGGCCGGGCCGCCTCCTCCTCCTTGATCTTGGCGAACAGGGCCTCGATCTTGTTGCCCTGCTCCAGGGTGGCATCGGGGAAGAACTGCAGCTCGGGCACCCGGCGCATCTTGAGCACCTTGGCCAGGTGGCTGCGCAGGAAGCCGCTGGCCCGGCCCAGGGCCTTGCGCGAGCGGTCGGTCTGGGCCTCGTCGCCCAGCACCGTGTAGTAGACCCGGGCGATGCTCCGGTCGCCGGTGAGCCGCACCGCGGTCAGGGTGAGGAAGCCCAGATCGGGATCCCGCAACTCCCGCTGGATCAGCGTGGAGAGCATGAAGTGCACTTGATCTTCCAGTTGTTCGGGGCGCAGCATGGTTCATTCCCTTAGCCAAGGGACCAGTGTAACCGGGCCATCATGAGAGGATGGCCCAGACTCTGGGCAGACCGGATGGAGGGCTGGGAACGTGGGGGAATGGTTCGAGGACTGGTTCGACAAGGACTACGCGGCGGTCTACGGCCACCGGGACCAGCGCGAGGCCGAGGCCGCGGTGGCCATGGCCCTGGCCCGGGCCCCGCAGCTGGGGGCGGGGCCGGTGCTGGACCTGGGCTGCGGCGCCGGCCGGCACCTGGCGGTGCTGCGGCGCAGCAACCCGCTGGCCTTCGGCCTGGATCTGTCCCGGGACCTGCTGGGCCTGGCGCCGGCCGGGCTGCGGCCCTGGCTGCTGCGCGGGGACATGCGCGCGCTGCCGGTGCGCGCCGCGGCCCTGGCGGGCATCTGCATGTGGTTCACCCCGTTCGGCTACTTTTCCGACGCCCAGAACCGGGCCCTGTGCAGCCGGCTGCACGACCTGCTCCGGCCCGGCGGCGTGCTGGTGCTGGACTATCTGAACGCCGCCCAGGTGCGGGCCAGCCTGGTGGCCGAGGACGAGGCCGAGCACAGCGGCATCCGGGTCCTGAGCCGGCGCACCCTGGAAGGCGACCGGCTGGTGAAGCGCATGACCCTCACCCACCTGGAGACCGGCCGGGTCCGCCAGGCCGAGGAGTCGCTGCGGCTGTACGACCCGGGCGAACTGCGCGCCATGACCGCAGCCTGTGGCCTGACGCTCCTGGGCGAGGCCGGCGACTACCAGGGGGCGCCCTTCGATCCCCGGGCCTCCGCGCGCTGGATTGGATTCCTGGGCCGGGCGCAATAGGGTAAGCTGAATCAATGTACCTGGAGGAACCCAATGAGCTTTAAAACCCTTCGAGACATCGAGGTCAAGGGCCACCGCGTCTTCCTGCGCGCCGACCTCAATGTCCCCATCAAGGACGGCGTGATCGCCGATACCACCCGCATCCGCGAAACCATGCGGACCCTCAAGCACCTGCTGGACAATGGCGCGTCGGTGGTGCTCTGTTCCCACCTGGGCCGGCCCAAGGGCGTCGGCTTCGAGGCCGAGTTCAGCATGGCGCCGGTGGCGGCCTGGCTGCAGGCCCAGGGCCTGGACCTGCGCCTGGCCAGCATCGCTGATGGCGTCGCCGGCCCGACGGTGGCCGCCGAGGCCGCGGCCCTGAAGCCCGGCCAGATCCTGCTGCTGGAGAACCTCCGGTTCGAGAAGGGCGAGACCAAGAACGACCCCGTCTTCGCCAAGGCCCTGGCCGCCCTGGCCGACACCTACGTGAACGACGCCTTCGGCTCCGCCCACCGCGCCCACGCCTCGGTGAGCGGCTGCGTGCCCGACTTCGCCCCCGGTCGTGCGGTGGCCGGCTTCCTCATGGAAAAGGAGCTCACCGCCCTGGGCAAGATCATGCACAACCCCGAGCGGCCCCTGATCGCGGTGATGGGCGGTTCCAAGGTCTCCGACAAGATCGGGATCATCCGCCAGTTCTTCGGCAAGGCCGACAGCATCCTGGTGGGCGGCGCCATGACCTTCACCTTCCTCAAAGCCATGGGCATCGGCATCGGCACCAGCCGCTGCGAAGAGGACAAGCTGGACCTGGCCCTGGCCCTGATCGACGAAGCCAAGGCGGCCGGCACCCGGCTGCTGCTGCCCCTGGACCACGTGGTGGCCAGCGCCTTCAGCGCCGACGCCGAGTGCGCCATCACCCAGGACCAGGCCGTGCCCGACGGCAAGATGGGCCTGGACATCGGCCCCGAGACCGTGGCCGTCTATACCGAAGAGATCCGCAAGGCCCGCACCATTCTCTGGAACGGCCCCATGGGCGTGTTCGAGATGGAGCCCTTCGCCAGCGGCACCCTGACCCTGGCCGAGGAGATGGCGGAAGCCGCCGACCGCGGCGCCTACGTCCTGGTGGGCGGCGGCGACAGTGTCACCGCCGCGGCCAAGGCCGGGGTCACCCAGCGCATGAGCCACATCTCCACCGGTGGCGGCGCCAGCCTCGAATTCCTTAGCGGCATGGAACTCCCCGGAGTCGCCGCCCTTCAGACCAAGTAGATCGGAGCCAATCATGCAGAAGATGGTCGTTGCCAACTGGAAGATGAACATGCTCCGCAAGGACGCCGAGGCGTTCTTTGCGGAGTTCAAGGCCGGCTACCACCCCAAGGCCGGCGTGGCCGTGGCCGTCGCCCCCCCCGCCACCCTGCTGACCACCCTCAGCCAGCTGGGCGGCAGCCTGCTGCCGGTGTACGGGCAGAACGCCTACCATGAGCCCAAGGGCGCCTTCACCGGCGAACTGGCCATGGTCCAGCTCCAGGACGCCGGCGCCACCGGCGTGCTGCTGGGCCACAGCGAGCGCCGGCAGTTCTTCGGCGAGACCGAGGCCACCCTGGTGCCCAAGCTCCTGGCCGCCCGGGCCCAGGGCCTGCTGCCCATGCTGTGCGTGGGCGAGACCCTCGCGCAGCGGGATGGCGGCGCCACCCTGGACGTGCTGCAGAAGCAGCTGTCCATCCTGGCCCAGCTGGGCCCCGGCCCCCTGGCCGTGGCCTACGAGCCGGTCTGGGCCATCGGCACCGGCCGGGTGGCCACCCTGGAGCAGATCCGGGAAGTGCATGCCTTCATCCGCAAGCAGCTGGTCAGCCTGCTGGGCGCCTCCGGCCAGGACGTGCCCATCCTCTATGGCGGCAGTGTCACCCCGGACAACTTCACCGATATCCTGGGCATCCCGGACGTCGCCGGCGGCCTGGTGGGCGGCGCCAGCCTGGTGGCCTCCAAGTTCCTGAAGCTGATCGCCCAGGCCCAGGAGGCCTAAGAGCCGTCTAAATATCCCATTCGGGTCCCCACGTGGCGCCCGTAAGTCGGTTCGGTTCCTTGATCTCCGCTCCTGATCTTGTCACTGGTTGAAGCCACATCTAGTGGCTTCAACTGATGACAAGATCTCTGATCAAGGAACCGAACCGCTCGATGGTCTTGCTTTTTTTATCGTACCATCAAGCCAAACCATTACCCAAAAACCGGTCGCCTTCGATTCCTCCAGAAGGTGGAACCTATCCGCTGCACGGGGCTGCTTCCTTCCGCTCACGGCAGTCGCGAATGCGACTGACCGGGAGCGAACAGGGCGCTGGACCGGGATCCGGAACGCTTCAGGCGTACAGCTCCGGCCGGGGCCCGGACTCGACCCGGACCGGCCGGTTGCTGGCCAGGGCCTCGGCGGCCGCGGCCGATACGGTCATGGCCAGGTAGCCGTCCCAGGCCGAGGCGCCGGCGAAGGGCCGCCCAGCGGCCACCGCGTCCACCCATTCCAGCAGTTCGGCCAGGTAGGCCTCCTGGAAGGGGGCGGTCCAGTCGCTGCCCACCGGCACCCCCCGGCTGGACTGGGCCCGCAGGCACACCCGGTCCGGCTGGGCGGTGGTGACGGTGCCGCTCTGGCCCACCAGTTCCGCCGACACCTCGTAGCCGTAACCGGCGTTGACGGTGATCTCGGCGGTGGCCAGCCGGTCCCCGCTCATGGCCATCTGCAGCACCAGCAGATCGCGGCTGGTCTCGGGCAGCTCCGGCCGGGAGCGCAGACCGCGCGCGGACACCTCCTGCACCTCCGCGCCCAGCAGCCAGCGGGCCGAATCGATGTCGTGTCCGGCGGTGTTCATGAGGATGAACGGACCGCTGGTGTGGTACGGGGCCTGGGCGTTGCGGTGGACCCCCTTCCATAGCAGCGGCCGGCCGATGCCGCCCGCGTCGGCCAGGGCCTTCACCGCCAGGTGGTACGGATCGAAGCGGCGGTGGAAGCCCACCGCCACGCTGCGCCGGCCGGCGGCGCATTCGGCCTGGACCACGCGCAGGGCCTCCGCGGGGGCCGCCGCCAGCGGCTTTTCGCACAGGACCGGCCGGCCGGCCTCGATGCAGGCCAGCACCAGCTCCGCGTGCCGGGCGTCCGGGGCGGCCACCAGCACCGCGTCCACCCCCTGGATCAGTTCGTCCGGCGTGGCGCACACCCGGGGCCCGCCCCAGGCGGCGGCGAACCGCGCCGCCCGGTCCCGGTCCAGGTCCTGGACCGCCGCCAGTTCCGCCCCGGCCGCGAAGCGGCACAGATTGGCGGCGTGCTGCGCGCCCATGCTGCCGATGCCGATGACGCCCACCCGGACCCTGCCGTTCCCGCCCATGCTGCCTCCAGGGTGGATCGATTCCGCCCGTTATCTGCACATGTGAATTATTTTAACGATCTGAAAACGTTTCCATAGAGCCTATTTCCGGCCTTTGGGCCTGTCAAGCGGTTTATGCGGCGCGACCCGTCGCTCATGCCCGGATAGCATGGATCCTATTCGATCTATTCATTATGTATATGGACAGCGATGGACCTATGGTACATAGAGCTCCCGAGGAGGAGAGGATGTTTCGACAATTCGCGCGCCAGGTCCGTGGCAACCGCTGGATGCAGGCCGGGGCGCTGGTGGGCCTCTGGTGGTGCTGCCAGTGGCTGGTGCGGGTCCTGGGGCTGCCGGCGCCCGCCGGCGTGCTGGGCCTGGTACTGCTGCTGGGCATGCTGCTGGCCGGCCTGCCCATCCTGTGGATCCACGGCGGCGCCTCAGGGCTGCTGGACCACATGGTGCTGTTCTTCGTTCCGGCCTTCATGGCCCTGCTCAACCACCACGAGCTGCTGGGCCTGGTGGGCCTGAAGATCCTGGTCGTGATCGTGCTCAGCACGCTGGTGGTGATGGTGGGCACGGCGCTGGTGGTGGATCTGTGCATGCGCGGGAGGCAGGACCATGCGCGCTGATCTGCTGCACCGCCTGGAGCCCCAGTCCCTGTTCTGGGCCGCGGCCACCATCGGCCTGTACCTGGCGGCCCACGCCCTGTACCGGCGCCACGCCCGGGTGTGGACCTCGCCCCTGCTGGTCACCTGGGCCGCCTGCTTTGCCCTGGCCCTGGCGCTGCACACCAGCTACCCCAGCTACATCCGCGGCACCCAGTGGCTGGTGACCCTGCTGGGCCCGGCGACCATGGCGTTCGCCATGCCCATCTACGAGCAGCGCCAGCTCATCCGCCGGCACTGGCCGGTCCTGCTCACGGGCGTGCTGGCCGGTTCCAGCCTGGGCTTCGGCAGCTCGTGGCTGTTCGCGCGCATGCTGAACCTTCCGGCCGCCGTGTGCATCAGCCTGATCCCCCGTTCGGTCACCACGCCGTTCGCCCTGGCCTTCGCCCAGAAGGTGGGTGGCACCCCGGAACTGACCGCCACCTGCGTGGTGGTCACCGGCCTGGTGGGGGCCAGCCTGGGCATGTGGATCCTGGAATGGCTGCCCCTGCGCACCGCCTTCGCCCGGGGCGCCCTGTTCGGCATGGGCGCGCACACGGTGGGCACCGCCAAGGCCCGCGAGGTGGGCGAACTGGAAGGCTCCGTGGCCGGCCTGACCATGGTCCTGGCCGGGGTGTTCAGCGTCCTGGCCGCACCGGTATTCGCCTGGCTGCTCCGCTAGGAGCTGCCGGCAAGCCTGACAGCCATCGCCAGAATCAGGGTGCAGCACCGGCCAATCCAACTGTCATCCTGAATTTCCCCGGTCATCGGTGTTCATCCCCGTTCCTGGGCCCTGACATCAGCCTTGGCGAAAGTTCCGGGACGTCTTGAGCGTCGAGCCCCATGGCGCCTTGGCCGGGAGCCAGATGGACTGTCCTCCAGAACCCTGCGTCACGGCAAGCCGGGGCTGAATTGGAACGGGGATGAACGCCGATATCCAGGGAAAAGCAGGATCAAGAAAGCCTGATCATTGGCTCAGCCGGATTTGCCGACACCGCCGAGTCCAGGCGCGTCCCGGCCCGATTTCCTTCGGCGCGGGCCCGGCCGGTGTCTAGAATGGGCTCATGCCTCTCATCGAATCCCGGCACCGCGTGCTGTTCCTAGGTCTGTTCGCGGTGTTCACCCTGGTCGGCACCTCGGCCACCATCATCGGCGCCACCCTGCCCCGGATCCTCGCGGACTTCCACTGGAACTACGTGACCGCCGGGGTGGTGATCGGCGCCGGCGCCGTGACCTACTTCGCGGCCACCTTCGCCGCCGGCTACCTGATCGGGCCCTGGGGGCCCAAACCGACCATCGGGCTCGGGCTGCTGCTCGCCGGCGCCGGACTGGCCTGCTTCGCGGCCACCCCCAGCCCGGTCGCCAACACCCTGCTCAGCGCGCTGATGGGGCTCGGCCAGGGCTGCATCGAGGTGGGGGTCAACACGGCGACCCTGCGCACCGATCCCCGGCACACCGGCCGACCCATGAACCTGATGCACGGGGCCTTCGCCGTCGGGGCGATCCTCGGGCCGCTCGCGGTCAGCCTGCTCATGCGGCACAATCTGGGCTGGATCCTGGTGTACCGCGGCATGGCGGTGCTGTTCGCGCTGCTGGCGGTCATGACGGCCTGCCTGGCCCTGCCCCGGCTCGCCCCCGGCGCCGCACCGGAGACCGGCGCGCCGGCGCGGCGCGGCCTGAACGCCGCCTACCTGCTGGCCTTCGTCGCGCTGTTCCTCTATGTGGGCGTCGAGCTGGGCTTTTCCAACTGGGTCGCGGCCTACTTCGTGGTCGCCTTCGGCGATTCGCCGGCGGCCGGGGCGCTGCTGGTTTCGCTGTTCTGGACTGGACTGCTGGCCGGGCGCTTCGGCGTTCCGCTGCTGTACCGGGGGGCGCGCCGGAACGCCGTGCTGGTGGGCTTCGCCCTGCTGGCCACCGGGGCCATCGCCCTGCTCAGCCTGCTGGGCTTCCTCCCCGCCACCCCGCTCGTCCACGGCCTGGCCCGGGGTCTGGTGTTCTGCGCCGGACTGGGCTGCTCGATCTACTACCCGATGGTCATCACCCTGCTGTGCGCCTGCTTTCCCCAGTCCGCGGGCCAGGCCATCGGCTTCGCGGCCTCCGGCGGCGGCATCGGCTCGTTCCTGTTCCCGTTCATCATGGCGGCCATCGCCCAGCGCTGGGGCATCCGCACTGGCTTCGCCACCTACGCCCTGTTGGCCGCCGCCATGGTCCTGGCGGCCCGGGGCCTGGCCGCCAGAGCCGGGCACCAGCAACCGCAGGGTCTCGAGCGGCCCGGCGGCTGCTAGCACCGTAAGTCCCTGGTGGACCTGGCGTCCGTGCCGGGTACAAGCAGCCGCAGAGTCGCGAGCGACCCGGCGACTGCTAGCACCGTAAGTCCCTGGTGGACCTGGCGTCCGTGCCAGGCACAAGCAGCCGCAGAGTCGCGAGCGACCCGGCGACTGCTAGGATCAAACGCAGACCTGCCCGACCGGAGTGGCCATGGATCTGCGAGCCTTGCGAGCGTTTGTGGAGGTGGTCAAGCAGGGCGGCTTCTCCGCCGCGGCCCGGACCCTGTTTGCCGCCCAGCCCACCGTGAGCAAGGCGGTGCGCCAGCTGGAGGACGAGGTGGGGACCCCCCTGCTGGACCGCCTGGGCCACGGGGTGCGGCTGACCCCGGCCGGGGAGCGGGTCTACCGGCGGGCCCTGGCCATGCTGGCCGAGCGCGACCATCTGCAGGCCGATCTGGCCGATCTGCGCGGGCTCAAGCAGGGCCGGCTGCGCCTGGGGCTGTCCCGGCTGGGCAGCAGCATCCTGTTCGCCCGGCTGGTGGCCGAATTCCGCCAGCGCTATCCCGGCATCGAGATCGAGCTGGCCGAGCACGGCTCCCTGCGCCTGGCGGAGATGCTCCGGGACGGGGCGCTGGAGCTGGCCATGTGCCTGCTGCCGGTGCCGGACGACCTGGACTGGCAGCTGGTGCACGACGACCCGCTGGTGGCCCTGCTGCCCATGGGCCACCCCCTGGCCGGGCGGCCCTCCTGCACCCTGGCCGAGCTGGCCAGCACCCCGTTCATCCTGTTCGAGGAGGGCTTCGCCCTCAATCCGCAGATCCTGGGCGCCTGCCGGCACCAGGGGTTCCTGCCCCAGGTGGTGGCCCACAGCGGCCAGGTGGATTTCATCCAGGCCCTGGTGGCGGCCGGACTGGGCGTGGCCTTCCTGCCCGCCCTGGTGGCCGGCGACTCGCCCCACCCGGCCATCGCCCGCACCGTGCTGGTGGGGGAGGATCTGCGCTGGCGCATCACCCTGGCCTGGCGCCGGGATGGCTGCCTGTCGCCAGCGGCGGCGGCCTACCTGGCGCTGGCGCGGCAGGCCATCGGCCCGGGGTCGGCGCTGCCAGACCCAATCCAGCCCATCTCTTGAAGGCCTTGGCTTCGGGCCGGAAGCGCCCGGGTGGCCGGCTGGGGCCCGTCCGGCGCCGTCCCGGTCGTTTCATGGGCTCGCTCTGGGCTGGCAGGAATCGTTGAAGGATTCCAGATTTGATGTAATATTCCAGCCTCGCGGGAGCGGACCATGAAACGGCCGATCATCGTTGTCCTCGCCTTGACCCTCCTGTTCGGATCCCTGTCCGCCACCGACCTCACCATCACCTTCACCTCCAAAGGCAAGTCGGTCATGGGTGGCGGCGGCGACGGCACCGTGATCCAGTACTACACGGCCGCCTACCAGATGGCGCGGATGGTCGAGGCCCGGCATGACGACCTGGTCGACATCCAGCAGGGCATCAGCTATGTGATCGACCACAAGAAGAAAACCGTGTCCAAGATCTCCTTCGACGACGCCGCGGCCGCCATGGCCAACCTGGACACGTCCAACGGTGCCGCCCTCGGCAAGCTGATGACCGCCATGGTCGGCGACCCCAACGCGGTCCAGGTGGCGCGAACCGGAAGCGAGCAGGTCACCGGACGGAACTGCCAGGTCTGGCACATCCAGGTGGGCAAGCTGGTGATGGATCTCAGTGCCGATCCGACCCTGAAGCGGCCCATCCCGGACCGGGACCTGGCGCGGATCACCCAGGCCCGGATCGCCCAGTTCGCCCGGTCCGGTCCCATGGGCGCCTCCTTCAAGCGCATGTTCGAGGAGATGGCCAAGATCCAGGGCATCCCGCTGAAGACCCACATGACCGGGATCATGGGCATGGACGCCACCCAGGAGGCCACCCGGGTCGAGGTGGGCGCCATCCCGGCCGACACCTTCGCCCTGCCTGAAGGCTACAAGGTGCAGGACATGGGCAAGCAGCTCAGGGAAGCAGCGGCGAAGGCCAATCCCTGACGGCGCAAGACAGATCCAGGGACTCCGAGGCCGGACTATCCCCGCAGCCGCTCCAGCAGCGTTTCGAAGGCGGAGACGAGGCCGCCGTCGTGCCATCCCGGCTGCACCTGCTCCCAGGCGTCCGGCGCCAGGGCGGCGCCGCCGGTGGCGGCCAACCGGGCCCGCTCGGTCTCCTCCTGGGCCTGGCGGATCCGGCTCTTTTCCAGCCCGCCGCCGTCGATGAAGGCCAGCACCTGGCGCAGCTCGTCCTGGTCGAACCACAGCCCGTGGTCCTTGCAGACGTCCAGCACCACCCCGGAAATGCGCCCATAGTTGGTGCGGTTCATCAGCTTGCCGCACTGGGGACAGGGCCGGTAGTGCACCGCCTCCAGGCGCACCGGCTGGGTGTGCCCGGCCCCGGGCAGCGCGCCCAGGATCTCGCCCCGTTCGGCCCGGTCCGCGGCCAGATGCTCGAAGTTGGCCTGGGCCAGCCACAGCCCGCCGCAGGCGTGGCACTGGTCCAGGCTCACCCCGCCCACGGCGGTGGCCACCAGGGGCGCCTTGCAGCCCGGACAGGCCAGGCCGGCACCGTCCTGGGTTCCCCGCTGGATGGCGGCGCCGCAGCGGGGGCAGTGGCTGGCGTGCAGGCCGACCATGCCGAAGCACTGGGGACAGGCCACGGTGGCCAGCTGGCTCCGGCAATAGGGACACTGGAGGTCGTTCTCCCCGACCGCCGCTCCACAGGACTCGCAACGCAGGCTTTTGGCTTCCATGATGGGCCATCATACCGCGGACCGCGCGGCCCCATGGGGTACCATGGGGGTGGAGGCCCGCGTGCTGATTCTCATGGAGCCAAACGCAACCCGGTCGCAGATCCAGGCGGTGCTGGCGATGCTGGACCAGGCCGGGGTCCGCGCCGTCCTGCAGGAATCGCCGGTGGCCACCAGCATCCTGGCGCCCCATGCCTCCCAGGCCCTCCGGGCGGAGCGCCTCGAGCCCATGGGCGGGGTCAGCCGGGTGGTGCCCATCACCTCGCCGTTCAAGCTGGCCTCGGCCGACGGAGCCCCGGGCCGCACGGTGGTGGACGTGCGCGGGGTGCCGGTGGGCGGCCCCGGACTGGCGGTGATGGCCGGGCCCTGCGGGGTGGAAAGCCGGGAGCAGCTGTTCACCGTGGCCCGCTACGTGGCCGAGGCCGGGGTCCGGCTCCTGCGGGCCGGCGCCTTCAAGCCCCGCACCAGCCCCTACGCGTTCCAGGGCCTGGGCACCGAAGGGCTGCAACTGCTGGAGGAAGCGCGCCGGGAATTCGATCTGGGCATCGTCACCGAGGCCACCGAAGTGGAGGTGTTCGACCAGGTGGAGCGCACCGCCGACCTGATCCAGATCGGCGCCCGCAACATGCAGAACTTCGCCCTGCTCAAGCGGGCCGGGCGCGCCTCCAAGCCGGTGCTGCTCAAGCGCGGCCCGGCCGCCACCCTGGAGGAATGGCTGTTCGCGGCGGAGTACATCCTGTCCGAAGGCAACCGCAACGTCATCCTGTGCGAGCGCGGGATCCGCACCTGGAGCCAGCATGCCCGCAACACCCTGGACGTGAGCGTGATCCCCGCGGCGCAGCAGCTCACCCACCTGCCGGTGATCGCCGACCCCAGCCACGCCACCGGCCGCCGGGACCTGGTGATCCCCTGCGCCCGGGCCGCGGTGGCGGCCGGGGCGGCCGGGCTGATCGTGGAGACCCACTGCCAGCCCGAGCGGGCCCTGAGCGACGGGCCCCAGGCCCTGCTGCCCTGGGATTTCTTCCAGATGCTGGACCAGGCCCGGCGCATCCGGGCGGTGCTGGTCCAGGACGGACCGGGTACGATCTAGAGATGGCCCCGGACGTTCGCGTCGCAGCCGCGTAGTATCCTCAACCATTCAGATAGAGGCGCCCCATGTCCGAAGCGAACTGCGTGACCAAGACCGAACTGACCGAAGCGGTCCGCTCTGCGGTCCAAGACCGGGCGGCCTGGCTCTATCTCCTGATCAAGGAATTCCAAGCGGCCGGATATGAGACTGATGAGCCGGTGAAAAAGGCCCTTTTCAAATACGGCCAGCTGAACAGCAGGAAGATGGGCGCCATCACCAGCCCCAAGGCCTTCTTCGACGGCATCGGCGCCACGGGGAACGCGGGGCTGCCCTTCGCCAGGGAGGACATGGGGGTGGGAACCGACAAGGGCGTTTACCATCTTCACCACTGCCCTCTGGTGGAGGCATGGAAGAACCTGGGCGCCACCTCTGAGGAGATCATCCACCTCTGCGACCTGGCCTACTGTGGCGACGCCGGCCTCATCAGCGGCTTCCCGGGGCTGGACCTGAAGTTCAACGAAACCATCGCCAAGGGCGATGCCTATTGCGAAATGGTGGTGACCCGCCGCTAGCCGACAGCCTGGCTTCAGGCCCTGTGGGGGTCCAGTGCCATGGTGAGGGATCCCCAGGCCCAGGGGCTGAGCTGTGCTGGCCGGGGTCCTGAGGATCCCGTGGCACCGGCGGCAGCGCGGAAATCAGGGCGCAGATCTGCTCGGTGTGGCGGAGCACCGCCTCCAGGTTGTCCGCGGCCACCAGATCGTCGAAGATGGTGCCGGCCACGATGAACAGGTCCCGCCGGCCCAGCGCCTCGGCCACCACCCCCAGATCCAGGGGCAGGTAGCCGTACGGCCCCAGCTCCAACCCCCGGTAGCCCGCCTGGGCCTCCTCGTCCAGCACCCGCTCCCAGGGGGGCAGGAACGGGTTGCGCACATCATCCACGCCCCAGCTGCAGGGGCCCCCGTGATCCGGATGCCCATGCCGATCTCCTAAGGGGTGGGTTCATGGGTCGGGTTGCCGATCCTGGCGGTGCGTTGGGGGGCCGAATCGAAGCGCCTTGAACCTGGCCGGAAGCCTGAGTCTAGAGAGCGGCCGCTATCCCCCCCACCGCGGTGGTAATCGTGAATGTAGTCACTGTTGTAATTGTTCCAGGGTCGCCGCCGGCCACAGCCTCCAGTTCGAAATCGTTGAGTTCCCCGGTGGCCTCGCTCGCGAAAATCGCGGCTCCGGCGGTGACGTCCGAGTGCGTGAGGTCGCCATAGCCCAAGGACTTGATGATTTCTGACCGCTGGGCAGCATCGGCGGCTTCGAGACGTTCGCGCAACGCGGCATCCGAGGCGATGAGCTTGATCAATTCCAACACGCGCAATGAACTGGACATTTATATCTCCCGAAGGGCAAATCCATGCGTTGCAAGAAGGCCGTCATGCAAATAATCCATTAATTTTATCAGCTTCCAGATCCGCGCTCCCCCCGGGCATGGCGTGGGGGGACGTTGCGCATGTGCCTGGCCAACTCAGCCGCCGCTCAGCAGGTGGATCATCTGCACGTACGCGCCATCCGGTACCGGCGTCAGGTCGAAGTCCCGCGGCTCCACCCGGGTGTCATTGATCGAGACAATGAGCATGGGGGACCTCATGTGCTTGGCGACGATCACATCCCGGACGGTCAAGCCGTCCTTCCAATCCATCGGGCCGCCGTTGACATCAATCATGGGGTGTTCTCCGGAATTGCGGTTGGATAGGACTAGGCGTTCCTGTTCAGGTACCGGGCATGGCTCCCGCTCAATGGAACAGCCGCACCAGGGGGGCGGCGGGGGCCTGGGCGACGTCCAGCAGGACGATGGCCGCGAGGCCATGCAGCGCCGACAGGTTGCGGGTGTCCGGGGCGAGCCGGTCGCCGAACCAGCTCCCGGTGCGGCGATGGCCGCGTTCCAGCGCGGCGCGGGCGGCAAGCCTGCGTGCCGTCCAGACCCCGGAGCCCCCCGCGGCCCCGGACGCCCGGGCCAACTCCGCGCAGTCCAGCAGGCGCTGGGTGGCTCCGGCCCGCGCCCACCAGAGGGCCTCCCAGGTTCCATCATCCGGGGGCTCGCCCAGGGCGGCGCGGACCAGGGCCTCGCCAGGTAGCCAGGCCGGGTCGCCTTCGGACAGGCCGGGGCCGGGCCAGGAGGTGCCCCCGGAGGAGGCGATCCCGCCATGCCCGGGCAGGTTGGCCAGGCGATGCAGGGCCAGGGCCCGTCCTGCGGCGAAGGGCGGCAGCGAGCGCGCCCAGGGATCGTCCGGATCGTCGCCGGTGGGGGCGGCGCCCAGGGCTCCCACCAGCCTCTCGGCCAGCTGTTCCAGGGCCAGGTCGCGCGGCCCGCCGGGGGGCAGGTGCAGCACCGCCAGCACGCCTCCCGCCAAGGCATCCAGGACCGGCCCCGGGCCCGGGGCCCTGGCCTCGCGCAGCACCGGGACCAGCAGGCGCTGGGCGGCCTCGAGCAGTTCTCCGTCGCCCCGCAGCGAACCGGCCCGGGCCAGGGCGTAGAGGGTTCCGCAGGGACCGGTGAAGGCGTCGGTCCCGGACCATCCTGCGAGCTGCCCGGCGCGGCGGGCGGCGGTCAGCAGGGTCGCCCTGCCGATTCGCAGAGCCTGCTCCGCCGCTCCCCCGCCCAGGGTCCCGGCGACGGTGAGGGCCAGGCCGATGCCCGCGTCCCCCAGAAGGCCCGGGCCCAGACGCCCGTGCCGCCATCGGGCGCGGGTGGGGTCATAGTCCAGGCCCAGCCAGGCCACCCCGCCATCGTCCAGGGGATGGGCCAGGGAGACCAGCAGGTCCACTGCGGTCGCGGGCCCGGCGGCGGCCGCGGGCCGCCCGGGCTCCGCCTGCGGCGCCACGGCGAACAGCGCGGCTTCCAGGTCCTCCACCTGGTCCCGCCGGTCGGCGATGGCCGCCAGGCGGTCCTGGGCCGCGGCGAGGGGCGAGCGGGTGAACACCCCGGGGATCACCCGGCCGCGGTCGGTGACCAGCACCGTGCCGGCCATGGGGATGCTGAACAAGGGCACGTCCAGGTCGCGCAACGCCTCCACCTCGGCTGCGATCAGGTCCGGCGGGCAGATGCCCATGGCCCGCCAGAGCCTCTCCAGGACCAGCTCACGCTCCGTACCGTCGCTGAGCGCGAGGGGGGACAGGCTCTGCTGGAGCAGGCGCAGATAGAGCTGGGTGGCACGGGGCACGAAGCGAACCTCCCCGTCCGTGACCGCCCGGGCCAGGGCGTCCTGGGCCGGGGCCGAACCCCTCAGCCGGCCCTCGGCCTCCCGGTAGCCGGCGATCACGGCCGCACTGTGGGGCCCGACCGCCACGGGGGCCCCGTCCAGGATGGGCAGGGCCCTGCCGGTGGCCAGGGGCGGCCGCTGCCGGCGCAGGCCTTCGCCGGTGGGCACGGGCAGCGCCACCTCGAACGGGCTGAGCTGCGCCGAGGGCCCAGCCAGGGCGCCCAGGTCGACACTGGTGCGGCCGGGGGGGCCGTCCATGGGACTGGTGACCATGCTGGTGATCGCCGGGGTGTCGGACAAGCGGGCCTTAACCGCCCGCTCCCTGGCCGCGGACGCCGGAACGGCGGCCCATCCCGGGCCCGGGCCGAAGACCGTCTCCAGATCCACCAGGACCGGCTGCTCCCGGGTGGGGATGAAGTTTTCGTGGTGCAGGTCGGTGGCGCCCGCCGCCTGGAGGATCCGCAACAGCGCGCCGGCCCGGAAGAAGTAGGCGGTCACGTCTGCCGCGTCGCGGCACGGGGTCGCTTGCACTTCCCGAACCCAGGCGTAGCCGGGCCGGGCGTGCAGTTCGGGCAGCCTCAGGCCAAGCGGTGCCCCGGCGCCGTCCACGGCCGCCATCAGCGCGGCCAGGGCGCCGCAGGGCCCCGCGCTGCGCGGTTTCAGGTATAGGATCCCGCCGTTGTCCAGCCGGACCCCCACGACGGCGCGTCCCCCGGCATGGTGATCGCCCTCGCCCAGGCGCAGGGAGGCCACCCGGGCCCCGGGTTCCAGGCTGGGCAGGTCCGCGCCCAGGCGGGAGAGCAACTCCTCGGTGCTGGCGCACCACTGGTCCCAGGCGACGGCCAGCAACCGGACCAGGACGGGATGGCCGGTCCAGAGATCCAGCCACTCGGCGGCCGGATCGGGGTGGAACAGCGGAGCCTCCGGCCCTCGCGCCGCGGCCGTTTCCACCAATAGAGGCCCGGCTATCGCCAGCATCCGGCGCGCCAGGGCCAGGGTCAGGTCCCGGGCCGCCGGCGGCGTCAGGGGCGCGCCGTGGCTGCGCGTCCAGCCGTCCACCCGCGCCTGGGCCTGGTCCAGCCAGGGGCCGAAGCCGGGGTGGAAACGCCAGGGCGCCGAGGGATCCGCCCACTCCGGCAGCCCTGGTCCGGCCAGCTCCCCCTGCGTGGGAATGCCGAAGCCGGCGCCGGGCCCGGATGGGGCCGCGCCGAGGGCCTGGAACAGGGCCATGGCGCCCAGGGCCCAGCCCGGGAGGGGGGCCTGGGGAACAGGCCGGACCTCACCCAGGGCCCGGGTCCAGGCCTGGGCGGTGAGGCCGCGCAGCTCCAGCATGGCTTCGACCCGGTCCCCGCCCACCCGTTCCACCCACCGGAGGAAGCGCTCGCTGCCTCCCGATGGGTCCGTCAAGCGCAACCAGGGGGCGGTGAGGCGCTCGGCGGGGCTCGCCGCCCGAGCCAGGATCTCCAGGAGGCGGTCGGTTTCAGGGCAGGGGCGCTGGGGCGGAGGCTTGCAGGGGCTACCGGCCATCGAGACCGCCGGGGTCGGCGCCCGCAGCCCCGGCCAGGGCGCTGAGCGCGGAGGCTGTATCCTCCCGGGCGAGTTTGGCCCGGATGAGTTCATAGCGGACATCGGCGGGCCCCTTGAAGCCGTTCTCGAAGGCCCACACGTCGATGGCGGTGGTGGGGTGCCAGGGGGTCGCCCGGGCGTGGTCCCGGATAAGGTCCCGCAGCGGGGTGTCGTCGCCGGTGAATTCGAAGTAGGGCTGGCTGGCGGCCAGGAGGTCCTGCTGGGCGGCGGCGGCGTCCGCGGCGGCGGGATACCGGCCGTCCAGGCGCAGTTCGTCCAGCACCTCCTGGGTGGTGCGTTCGAGATGCTTGCGGCTGATGTACCAGTCCCGCATGCATCGCCGCCGGGCTTGGCGGGCGATGAACTCGTCGAGCGCCTCCTCGCTGAGATCGTTGTCCGTGCGCCACCGGACGAGGTCCTCGCCGGCGTGCAGGCGGCGTTCGGCGCAAAAACGCTTGCGTTCGGCCGCCAGCGCCTCGGGATCCGCTTCCACGTGGAGGAATTCGGCCAGCACATCCACCAGCGCCGCGTGCAGGGCGTGTTCGTTGATCTGGCCGAAACCCTCCAGGTGCAGGGCGGCATGGGAGGAGATGTCGGACAGGGGCACCTGCACCCTGCCCCGCTCGACCCGCCGGTCCCGGTGGTAGAGGGACTGGAAGACGTGGGAGCGGGTCACGGGGCCGGCCGTGGGGGCGGTGACACCCTGGTCCCTCAAGTGGGCGAGCAGGGCCAGGGCGTCCTCGCGCTTCTGGTCGACGGCCGAGGTGGCCAGGAAGGCGCCCAGGGCGTCGATCAGGCCGGGGTCGAAGCCCGCCCGGGCGGCGTCTTCGAACAGCTGAGGGTAGGAACGCTTGGGATAGAAGCGGGCCTTGGCCAGCCCGACCAGCCGGTCGTGGGCCTCCGGATCGATCACCCCGGCGTCCCGGGCCGCGGCCAGGCTGGCCCGGATGTTGACCATGGCCTCGGACAGACACCGGTAGCCCCAGTCGGTGGTGGCATGCACCACGGCCACCTCGTCGTCATCGGTCAAGGCGCCGCCGGCATAGCCTTCGTAGATGCGGCCCACGCCCACGGCGCCGAAAGCCGCGGTCTCGGCGATCCGCAGCGCCCCCATGGAGGAGGCGCCATAGACCGCCACGCCGCGCTCCAGGGCGTAGAGGATCTCCTTGTGCCAAACGGACAGGGCCTGGGTGAACACGCCGTCGATGAGCGCGATGGCGTCCGGCCGGGACTGTTCCACGACGCTCAGGAGGTCCGACTGGGCGGCCGGGGGCAGGTAGGCGGCATGGGGCAGGATCGCCCGGGCGTCCGCGACGGGCAGGGTCGGCCCGAGGAACACGACGATGTACGGAACGGGACGGGTCATGGGGTGGTCCTCCTGGGAGCGGGGAGCGGGGCGACCCCGGCGGGGGACGCGGCCAGGCGAGCCCAGCGCCGGGCGCGGGGCCCCGGGGTGAAGTCCTGGGTCATGTAGCCTTCCAGCCCGGGCACGATCACCCGATGGACCGGGACGCCGTTGTCGGGGTGGGTGAGATCCCGGCTCAGCACCTGGGTGATGCCGATGGCCTCCAGCCGGGCCAGCAGGGTTCGTCCGTCCACCTCGAAGGTGGGTCCCGAGGCATCGGCGTGGGTGGCCAGGTCCACGGTGAAGGGCTGGGAAAGCAGGGTCTTGTGGGTTTCCGTGTAATCCTGGTACAGGCACCGGTGGTGGCGGAAGGTATCGTCCCGGGAGCCGGCGATGAAGACCAGGCGTCCCTGGGCGGCCTCGCAGATGGCCCGGATCACCGCCACTTCGGGATCCAGGTGGGTGCCGTAGCCGGTGAAGACGGCCATGGCAGGATTGCCCAGGTCGCACAGGTAGGCGCTGAAGGTCGGGACGGCGGTGTCCACGGTGCAGTCGGCCACCGTCAACTCCACCCCGGCGGCATGGATCCGGCCCACCAGTTCGGCGATGTCGGGGCTGGAGGCGGTGGCCAGGTCCACCCGGCGCATGGGGACGCCCGACTCCCAGGAGACCTTGGTGCAGGTGGTGGCGTCGCGTTCGAGGACCTCGTACAGGGCCCCGACGATGGCCTCGGAAGGGGTGTTCCCCGAGTTCAGCCCGTTGGTGGTGAAACTGAAGGGCAGCAGGGAGGAGCGCGCGTGGCGGTGGCGTTCCAGGGCCACCATGACGCTTGGGACCGCCACGGGCGGGCCGCCGATCAGACTCTCCGCCCACACCCAGATCTCGGGCAGCCGGGGCGAGAACAGGGAATTGCGCGACAACGGCAACGCCTCCAGGCGGATGCGGCGGTCCTCGGGCAGGTCCGCGTAGGCTGCGCTGAACCGCTCCACCGGCGTATGCTCGCCGGCATGGCGTTCGAAGCATTCCATGGCCGCCGAGGCCAGGGCGGCTGCGCGGGTGAAGCCCTTGCCGCCGTCCACGGAGAGGTAGCCCGACTGGGGCCGCATGGACAGCACCACCGGAATGCCGATGGCATCCAGCCCGGTGATGTCCGCCAGCCGGGTCAACCCGATGGTGCTGAACCGGGGGGCCACCCGTTCCAGGGTCGCCTCCGGGGTGAGGGCCCGCTGGGCATCGGCCCGCATCCCCTTCGGGGTGGCATCCGTGGCCAGCAGGGAGGCCAGGCTCACCGGTGCGCGGCCATGGCTGCCCGGTGGGCGTGGGCCTGGGCCCGGGGCCCGGGACGGTAAAAGTCGAAGTGGTAGCCCTCCAGCCCCGGCACGATCACTCGCGCCACCGGGATGCCCAGCTCGGGATGGGTCAGGTCCACCACGATCACGGACTCCAGGCCCGCGGCACAGAGGCGTTGGATCACGATCTGGATGTCGGCGGCGAAGGATTCCGTGACCGCGCCCGCGTGCCGGTTGCCATCCGCGGTGGCCGGGATGGCCTCGAAATCCAGCCGGCTCTGGTCGCCGAAAAGACGGTTCGCCCGCTGCTCACGGCCGAAGTAGTCGTCCCGCGACCCGGCGATGAGCAGGACCCGGCCCTGGGCCGCTTCGGTCAAGGCGCGGATCATGGCAATGCCGGGGTCGAGGTGGGCCCCATAGCCTTTGAACAGGCCCATGGCGGGATCCACCCGGTCGGCCACCACCGCCGCGTAGGCGGGCACCCCGGTGTCCACGGTGGCATCGAACAGGTAGGCGGAAACGCCGGCGGCCTCGAACTGGTCGATCAGCGACCGCACCAGCGGATCGGACAGGGTTTCGAGGTCCACCCGCTCGCCCAGGCCGCGGCCCACGGCCCGGGTGCAGGCCACGGCGTCCCGTTCGCACACTTCGTAGAGGGCCGCGGCCACCGCCTCCAGCAGGTGATTTCCGCCGGCCAGCCCGTTGGACCCCGCAACGAAGGGCATCCACCGTCCCACCGGGCGGTACATGCTGTTGCCCATGCTCACGCAGGCATAGGGCACCGCCATCCGCCGCTGGCCCACCAGGTCCCAGCCCCACACCCAGGGCTCGGCACGGTGCGGATCGAACAGCGCGTGCTTGGTCAGGGGCAGCCATTGGGCGGGAAGGGTCAATCCGGCCCGGTCGAGCTCGGCGTGGGAGGCCAGTGCCACTTCCAGACGGAGGTTTTCCGCGTGCCAGATCTCCACGGTCTCCATGCCGGCGGATGCCATGGCGGCCAGGGTGGTGAAGCCCTTGCCTCCGGACACCGACATGGTCGGCGCGTTGGGACGGTATCCCGCCACGGTGGGAATCCCGATGCGGTCCAGGCCGGTGACGTCCGCCAGCCGCGTCAGCCCCACCCGGGGCGCCACGGCCCGGATCCGCTCCAGGGTCACTGCCGGCGACACGGTGCGCTGGGTGCCGAAATGGAATCCTTTGTGCGCATCGTAGGCGATGCCGTCGATCATAAGGGGTGGGTGCATGGGTCGGGTTGCCTATCCTGGCGGAGCGTTGGGGGGTCGAATGGACGCGCCTTGAACCTGGCCGGAAGCCTGTGTCTAGACGGCGGCCGCGATGAAAGCCATGGTAACTGTGGCTGTCGTTGCTGCTGTCGTGTCGTCGCCGCCGGCCACGGCGTCCAGTTCGAAATCCTGGAGTTCCCCGGTGGCCTCGCTCGCGAAAATCGCGCTTCCGGCGGTGACGTCGGAGGGCGTGAGGTCGCCATAGCCCAAGGACTTGATGATTTCCGACCGCCGGGCAGCATCGGCGGCTTCAAGACGTTCGCGCAACGTGGCGTCCGAGGCGATGAGTTTGATCAATTCCACCGCGCGTAATTTATTATTCATTTATTACCCCAAAAGGTTAAACCGATGGATTGCAAAAATGCTATCAATCCATTAATTTTTTTATCTCCTTGGATTCCATGTCCGGGCTCCACCCGGGCGTCGGCCCACACCCCCTTCGGGGTGGAATCCGTGGCCAGCAGGGAGGTCAGGGGCACTGCCGGCGACACGGTGCGCTGGGTGCCGAAATGGAACCCTTTGCGCGCATCGTAGGCGATGCCGTCGAACCTAACGGGTGGGTTCATGGGTCGGGTTGCCTATCCTGGCAGGACGTTGGGGGGCCGAATGGACGCGCCTTGAACTTGGCCGGAAGCCAGAGTCTAGAGGGCGGCCGCCGCCACACTCACCGCCGCGCCGACGCCTGTAATGACTTCTACCGGGTCGACGCCGCCGGCCACAGCGTCCAGTTCGAAATCCTTGAGTTCCCCGGTGGCCTCGCTCGCGAAAATCGCGCTTCCGGCGGTGATGTCGGAGGGCGTGAGGTCGCCATAGCCCAAGGATTTGATGATCTCTGACCGCTGGGCAGCATCGGCGGCTTCGAGACGTTCGCGCAACGCGGCGTCCGAGGCGATGAGCTTGATCAATTCCACCGCGTGTAATGAATTGAACATTTGTTTCTCCTGAGGGATAAACCTAAGCGCGGCAAGAAGGTTGTCAATAAGATAATGTATAAATATAACCGGATACCAGGTGCAGGTTCCGCCCGAGCATGGCGCGAGGGCGCGTGGGTTGTGGAGCGAGCCCTGCTCGCGAATCGCTGTGCCAAGGGGGGTGGGCCTATGGCAATCGACCAGGCATGTGACAACCGCTTCGACGAAGACGTGGACCTTCTGGCGGACGTAGGGGAACATGCCGACCGGCGTACCCCGCTTTCTGCGTACTGCCATGGGTTGATCCTGCCCGGGGACAGAAAGAGTGACTAGAGGGCGGCGGCGACCCCCATCGCAGCTCCGATAGTCGGGATTATAGATGTCGTTGTCTCTGTGCCGCCGCCGGCCACAGCTTCCAGTTCGAAATCATTGAGTTCCCCGGTGGCCTCGTTCGCGAAAATCGCGCTTCCGGCGGTGACGTCGGCCTGCGTGAGATCGCCATAGCCCAAGGACTTGATGATTTCCGACCGCTGGGCAGCATCGGCGGCTTCAAGACGTTCACGCAACGCGGCGTCCGAGGCGATGAGCTTGATCAATTCCACCGCACGTAATTGATTAGTAATTCATTTCTCCTGATGAAGCAATTTAAACACGGCAAGATGGTTGTCAATAATATTTTTAATTCGTTTTACCGGATTCCAGCTCCGGGCTCCACCCGGCATGGCGTGGGAGGGAGTGGGACGTGGTGCGCGCCCCGCTCGCGAACCGTCCCCCATGGACCGATCAGGAGCCTGTCCGAGGGATCATCGGCCGGGTTCCGATCAATAATTTTCTAATAAAATTTCAGACACAGGGATTACATAGGTGGAGGCCGATGCTTATGATTAAGACATGATTGATCGCTACGCTAAGCAACGCATCGTCCTCGGCGGAGAGGCAGACAACCGGCTGCGCTCGCGCCGGGTCGCGGTGGTGGGCCTGGGCGCCACCGGTTCGGTCATTGCTGCCTGGCTGGCCCGGGCCGGTGTCGGGCAGCTGACCCTCATCGACCGCGATCTGGTGGAAATCACCAACCTCCAGCGCCAGATCCTGTTCGGGGAGGCGGACCTGTTCCAGGCCAAGGCCGAAACCGCGGCCCAGCATCTGCGGGAGGCCAACTCCCTCATCGACATCCGGGCGGTGGTGGCCGACCTGACCAGCGGCAATGCCCGGGAGCTGCTGGCCGGCTTCGATCTCATCATGGACGGCACCGACAACTTCGAGGCCAGGTTCCTGATCAATGACTTCGCCATTGCCACCGAAACCCCCTGGATCTATGCGGGAGCCATCGGCGGCGAGGGCATGGTCTGGCCCCTGGATCCGCCCCGGACCCCTTGCCTGCGTTGCCTCATGGAGCAGCCGCCGACGGGGGGCGATGTGGATACCTGCGACAGCATGGGCGTCCTGGGCCCCGCCGTGGGAATCGTCGGCAGCTGGGCCGCCATGGAGGCCATCAAGCTGCTCACCGGGCACCCGGCCCAGACCGAATTGGCCCGCTTCGATTTCTGGCGGGGCGAACGGCAGTTCCTCAAGCCGCCGGCCACCCGCTGCCGCTACTGCTCGGGCCGGATCACCGAGTTCCTGAACGCGCGCTGGACCCTGATGGCCTCCCGGCTTTGTGGCCTGGAAGGGGTACAGATCCGCGTCAATCCGCCTGGCCACCTGGACCTGGCAGCGCTGCAGCCGCGGCTGGAACAGCGCACCGGCCAGCCCTGGAAACGCACGCCCCTGGCCCTGTCCGGGTGGGATGGAACCTTGCGGGTCATGCTGTTCCAGGACGGCCGGGCGCTGCTGCACGGCGACATCAGCCCCGAGCGCGCCCGGGGCTGGTACACTGAGGTGGTGGGATGCTAGCCGATGAGCGCGGCTAGGCTCCCTTCGCTTGGTGCCGCAGCGCCAGCAGGAACGACAGCCCCAGCAGGATGGCGCCGCACACGATGCAGCTGTCGGCCAGGTTGAAGGTCCAGTAGTGCCAGCCCCAGAACACGAAGTCCAGGAAGTCCACCACGGCGCCGTGGTGGAGCCGGTCCAGGCCGTTGCCCAGGGCGCCGCCCAGGATCAGGCCCAGGGCGACGCGCTGGACCGCGGGGGTGCCGGCGCGCAGGAATTCCCAGCCGAAGTAGAGCAGCGCCGCCAGGCCGGCCAGGGCGAACACCACGCTGCGCACCAGCGGCGACGCCCCGGCCAGGCTGCCGAAGATGGCGCCGGGATTGTAGTTCAGGGTCAGGTTGAAGAACCCGGGCAGGATCACCCGCGTCTCATGCAGGGGGATGGTCGCCAGGATCCAGGCCTTGGAGGCGAGGTCCACCAGCAGGGCGGCCAGGGGCAGCAGCAGCCAGACCAGGCGCCTGGAACTCATGCCTGATCCGGGTGGATCACCGCCGCGCAGCGCGGGCAGAGGGCGTCGTGTTCACCTTCGCCGGTGCCGCCCTTGTGGTTCCAGCAGCGGGGGCACTTGACCCCGTCATGGGCGCTGACTTCCACCTGCAGATCGGCGCCCGGCTCCAGGGTCAGGCCGGAGACCACCAGCAGATCCTCCACCGACTCGCCCAGCCGGCCGAGCACCGCCTGGTCGGCGGGCTCCAGCAGCAGGCGCACCTGGGCATCCAGGCTGGTGCCGATGGTCTTGGCGGCCCGGTGCGGCTCCATGGCGGCCTGGACCGCTTCGCGGATGGCCCAGAACCGCTCCCAGTCCGGGGACGGGGCGCTGGCGCCGGCCGCGGGGAGGGGGAAGCGCTGCTCGAACACGTGGCCCTCGACGCCGGGGATGTTCTCCCACACCTCGTCGGCGGTGAAGCTGAGCACCGGCGCCAGCAGCGCGGCCAGGCCCTGGGCCAGCTTCCAGCAGACCGTGCGGCAGCTGCGGCGCCGGGCGGAGTCCAGGGCGTCGCAGTAGAGCCGGTCCTTGATGATCTCGAAGTAGCGGCCGGACAGGTCCAGCTGGCAGAACCCGTGCAGGGCCTGGGCCACGTCCAGGAACTGGTAGCTGCGGTAGCCGGCCACCACCTGCTCGGACAGCCGGGCGAAGGAACCCCACACCCACTGGTCCAGGGGCGACCACTGGGCCTCGGGGACCTGGTCCTGGGCCGGATCGAAGTCGGCCAGGGCGCCCAGCAGGAAGCGCAGGGTGTTGCGGATCTTGCGGTAGGCGTCGGCGGAGCGGTCCAGGATCTCCCGGGAGATGCGCACGTCGTCGTTGTAGTCCACGCTGGCCGTCCACCAGCGCAGGATGTCGGCGCCCAGGGTCTTGAGGATCTCCTCAGGGGTGACCGTGTTGCCCAGGCTCTTGGACATCTTCTGGCCCTTGCCGTCCAGCACGAAGCCGTGGGTCACCACGGTGTCGTAGGGCTTGGTGCCGGTGGCCGCCAGGTTGAACAGCAGGGAGGAGTGGAACCAGCCCCGGTGCTGGTCGGACCCTTCCAGGTAGATGAACCGGCCGTAGTCGGCCGGGGTCAGGGCCGAGTGGGTTTCGCAGACCACCGCGGCGCTCACGCCCGAATCGATCCACACGTCCAGGATATCGGTCTCTTTCTGGAACACGGTGCCGCCGCAGCGGGCGCACACGGCGTCCGCGGGCTGGAGCTGTTCCACCGGCAGTTCGGCCCAGGCCTCCACGCCGCCCGCCTCGATGGCGGTCGCGGCCGCGGCGAAGATCTCGGGCCGGTGGAACGGCTCGCCGCACTCGGTGCAGCGCAGCACGGCGATGGGGGTGCCCCAGGAGCGCTGGCGGGAAATGCACCAGTCGGGACGGCCGGCGATCATGGCGAAGATCCGGTTCCGGCCCTGGGCGGGCACCCAGGTGGTGCTTTCGACGCCTTCCAGGCCCAGCTCGCGCAGGGTCTTGCCCTGGCCGGTCAGCTCGTCGTCCATGGTGATGAACCACTGCTCCGTGGCCCGGAAGAAGATGGGGGTCTTGGTGCGCCAGCAGTGGGGGTAGCTGTGCACGATCTTGTCCTCGTGCAGCAGGGCCCCGGAAAGGCGCAGCCGCTCCACCACCAGGGGGTTGCAGTCGAAGATGTTGCGGCCTTCCAGCTCGGGGTCGTGCACGTCGGCGGTGAAGCGCCCGTCCGGGCCCACCAGCTGCAGCAGGCCCAGGTGATGGGCCAGGTTGAAGTCGTCCACGCCGTGGTCCGGGGCGGTATGCACCAGCCCGGTGCCGGTGTCGGCGGTGACGTAGTCGGCCAGCAGCACCGGCGATTCCCGGTCCAGCCAGCAGTGCCGGGCCTTGAGGCTCTGGAAGCTGGCGCCCTTGCGGATCTCCTTGGTGTGCAGCTGGACGCCCAGGTTCTTCTGGAACGATTCCAGCAGCGGCACGGCCACCACGTAGTGCACGTCCTGGGCCTTCACCACCGCGTACTCCATGTCCGGATGCATGGCGATGGCCAGGTTGGCCGGCAGGGTCCAGGGGGTGGTGGTCCAGATGGGCAGCAGCAGCGGGGTGGGCAGGTGCATCCGCTCGGCCTCCGCGTCTTCCACCGGGAACGCCACGGTGATGGCCGAGCTGGTCCTGTCGGCGTACTCCACCTCGGCCTCGGCCAGGGCGGTGCGGGCGCCGTAGCTCCAGTGCACCACCTTCAGCTTGCGGGTCACGGCCCCGCATTCGAACAGCCGCCCCAGGAGGCGGACCACGGCGGCCTCGTACTTGGGGGCCATGGTCACGTACGGTTCGTCCCAGGTGCCCAGCACGCCCAGGCGCTGGAAGCCGAGGCTCTGGGCGTCCACCCACTTCTGGGCATAGGCCCGGCAGCGCGCCAGGAACTCGGTGCGGCTCATCTCCCGGCGCTTGGGCCCCAGATCCCGCTCCACCGCGTGTTCGATGGGCAGCCCGTGGCAGTCCCAGCCGGGGATGTACGGGGACTCGTAGCCGTCCAGCCACAGGGACTTGACCACCATGTCCTTGAGGATCTTGTTCATGGCGTGGCCCATGTGGATGGCGCCATTGGCGTACGGCGGCCCGTCGTGCAGGATGCGGCGGCCCCGGCCGGTCCCGGCGGCGTTGTCCGCCCGGCGCCTGGCCTCCACCCGCTGGTAGACCCCTTCGGTCCGCCAGCGCTCCACCCGCTTGGGTTCCCGCTGCGGCAGATCCGCCTTCATGGGAAAATCGGTGCGGGGTAGAAAAATGCTGTAGCGTTTCTTGCCTGGATCGCCCATGGCGCCCTCGTGCGCAGTGGGGGCCCACCCGAGGGCCCCGGAGTTGTAAAAAGATAGTCTAACCGAGACGCTAGTCTTCCCGGTAGTGGCAGCCCCGGGACACCGGGTTCTGGATGGCCGCCTTGAGGATCATCCGGGCGCAGATGATGCCGTTGCGCAGTTCCATCAGGGACCGCGACAGGGGCGCCTCCTGGTAGAAGGCCTCGATCCGGTGATACAGGTAGCCCATGTCGCCGCGCCCGCGCAGCAGCCGGGCCCGGGTGCGAATGATGCCGGCGTAGTTCCACAGGGTGCTGCGGATGCTGGTCCAGTCCTGCTCGATGAGCAGCGGATCCGGCGCCTGGCCGCGCTCGGCGTGCTTCCAGGCCTCCAGCCCGGCCGGATCCGGCAGGGTCACCGTTTGGCAGTCGGCCACGCCGGCCTCGCCGGCCCGGTAGCCCCACACCAGCCCTTCCAGCAGGGAGGTGGAGGCCAGCCGGTTGGCCCCGTGCAGGCCGGTGCAGGACACTTCGCCGGCGGCGAACAGCCCGGGCAGGCTGGTGCGGCCGTCCAGGTCCACGTGCACCCCGCCGCAGAAATAGTGGGCGGCGGGCACCACCGGCACCACCTGGGACAGCGGCTCGATGCCCATCTCCCGGCAGGTGGCCATGACCGTGGGGAAGCGCGCGTCCAGGTCGAGCTTGGCCCGCAGCGGGGCCAGGTCCAGGTACATGCACACCTCGCCGCTGCTGGCCATCTCCTGGAAGATGGCCCGGCTCACCACATCCCGCGGCGCCAGTTCCATGCCCTCCGGTGCGTACTTGGCCATGAAGCGCTCGCCGAGGCGGTTCACCAGGTGCGCCCCCTCTCCGCGCAGGGCCTCGGTGAGCAGGGTGCGCGGCTTGCCCGGCACGAACAGGGTGGTGGGGTGGAACTGCAGGTACTCGCAGTTGACGATCCGGGCGTTGGCCCGGTACGCGGCGGCCAGGCCGTCGCCGGTGGCCGAGGCGGGATTGCTGGTGTGCAGGTACAGGTAGCCGAGCCCGCCGGTGGCCAGCACGGTACGCTTGGCCAGGCAGGTGCGGACCTGGCCGTCCGGCTCCAGCAGGTAGGCGCCCCAGACCTGGATCGGATCATAGACGGCCCGGGGGTCCCGGCTGTGGTGCGGCACCGTCACCAGATCCACCAGGCAGTGACCGGTGAGCACCCGGATCCGGGGATGGGCCAGCACCCGCTCGCTGAGGGCCTGCTGGATGTACTTGCCGGTGGCGTCCTTCACGTGGTAGATCCGGCGGGCACTGTGGGCGGCCTCGGCGGTGGGCTCCGGATCCAGGCCGGCCCCCTGGTCGAACGGCACACCCACGGTCTTCCACAGGAATTCCCGGCACAGGGTCGGCCCCTGCTCCGCCAGCTGGGCCACGGCCTCGGGCCGGCACAGCCCGGCGCCGGCGGCCTCGATATCGGCCGCCAGCAGCGCCGGCGAGTCCCCCTCCTCGGCCGGCGGCAGGCCGATGATGCCGCCCTGGGCATAGTGGGTGTTGGAGACGCCCAGGGGATCCTTGACCACCACCACCACGTCCGCGCCCAGTTCCGCCGCGCGCAGCGCCGCGGAACAGCCGGCGATGCCGCCTCCCAGAACGAGGATGTCGCATTTGATCATGTGAGCTCCAGAACGGGCCGCGCCATCGCCCATAGCGGGTCGAGGACGGGGTTGCCGTGTTGAGGGTCCAGCCAGGCCAGGCGTTCAGCCGCCGGCCCGGTGGCGCCGGCCAGGGCGACCGTGCCCCAGGGCGTGGCCAGGCTGTCCCGGAACGGCGCCAGGGCCGCCAGGGCGTCGCCCCACAGTCCGGTCATGCCGCCGGGGTTGTGCAGTTGCAGGTGGTGGAAGCCGCCCGCCAGCATGATCAGCCCCTGCAGGCCGGTCTTAAGGGCGCCGTCGGCGCCCTGCCACAGGGGCTCCAGGGCGTCGTGGCACTCGTGATACAGCGCGCAGTTGAACAGGGCCACGCCGCAGGCCAGGCCGTAGCGCCCGTCCTCGGGCTGGCCCAGCATGGCCAGCAGGGCCACCCCCAGGCGCAGGCTCACCAGGGAGGCCAGGCCTTCCCAGTCCGGATGCGGGGCCCAGCCGCCGGGTCCGGCGACGGCGGTGTCGGGCAGGCGCAGCCGCTGCTCGGCCCAGGCCGCCCCGGGATCCGTCACTCCCAGCGGCCCGAGCATGCCTGCGGCGCCCGCCAGCAGCACCGGCTCGGGAATCCCGTCCGGGTGCGCGGCCCGCAGGGCCGGCGCGCCCAGTACCAGCGGCCAGACCAGCAGGGCCCGGTCGGCGGGCGCGCGCAGGGCCGCCTCCACCCGGGCGCCCAGCACCTTCATGACCGGCAGGGGCAGCCTGGGCTGGCGCTGCCAGAAGACGGGGGCATTCGGAGCGCAACTCATGGTTCCAGTCTGCCCGGAAATCCGGTGAGGGGTCCCATCGGGAATATGGCGATGCGTCCCATCGGGAATATGGCGATGCGTCCCATCGGGAATACAGCGAAGGGTCCCATCAGGGCCCCCGCGCATGGCGCCATGAAGGGTCCAGTGCCGCACGTCATCAAGTAAAGTTGCGCTCCGACAGGCCGATGAACTCCAGGGCGAAGTCGTCCAGCTCGGCCTGCCACTGCTTGAGCGCGCCCTGGAAGAAGTTGTAGGCCATCAGCGCCGGGATGGCCGCCACCAGGCCGATGGCGGTGGCCACCAGGGCCTCGGAAATGCCCGGGGCGACCGTGGCCAGACTGGCGTTGCCGGCCGCGCCGATGCCGTGGAAGGCGTCGATGATGCCCCACACCGTGCCGAACAGGCCGATGAACGGGCTCACCGCGGCGATGGTGGCCAGGATGCCCAGGTAGCTCTCCATGCGGCCCATCTCCACCACCGCGGCCCGCTGCAGGCTGCGCTCCACGGCCTCCATGCTATGGATCTGCGCCTTGGCGCCCGGATGCGGCCGGAGCTGGTAGGTCACTTCCGAATAGCCGGCCGAGAACAGCCCCAGCAGCGGGCTGGCGGTGTAGTCGGCGGACACCGCCTTCAGCTCCCGCCAGTCGGTGGCGCGCCGGAACAGGGCGCGGAAGCGCTCGGTGACGCCGCGGCTGCGGCTGAGCAGCATGGCCTTCTGCAGGATCACCACCCAGCTCAGCACCGAGAACAGGGCCAGGATCAGCAGCACAGCCCGCGCCACCGCGCCGCTGTGCAGCACCGCCTCCCAGAGATCCACCCCCTGTCCCTGGGCCGTCGCGATCATGAGCATGCTTCCTCCTGCCAGTAATTCTATCAAGCCTCGCGGTGCTGCGCTGGCCCGAGTATACTTCCCCGGGGACATGGCGGGCCGCAGTGCCAACAACAACCATGGCCGCCACACTGAGGGTGAAGGCATGCGGATTCTGGTCATCGGTTCGGGGTATGTGGGCCTGGTGGCCGCCGTGGGATTCGCGGAGGGCGGGCATCACGTGCTGGGGATCGACGTGGACGCCGCCAAGATCGCCAAGCTCAAGGACGGCGTATCGCCCATCTTCGAGCCGGGCCTGGACGAGTGGCTGGCCCGGCACCAGGCCACCGGCCAGCTGAAGTTCAGCCTCGACCTGGCCGCGGGGATCGCGGACGCGGACGTGGCCTTCATCTGCGTGGGCACCCCGCAGAGCGAGGACGGCAGCGCCGACCTGCACTACGTGCTCACCGTGGCCGGGCAGATCGGCGCGGCCATGGGCCGCCGGGCCCCGGACGCCAAGCCCCTGATCGTGGTGGACAAGAGCACCGTGCCGGTGGGCACCGCGGGCCGGGTGACGGCCGCCATCGCCGCCGGCACCGACCGGGAGTTCGAGGTGGTCTCCAATCCCGAGTTCCTGCGCGAGGGCTGCGCCATCCAGGACTTCGTCCGCCCGGACCGGGTGGTGGTGGGCTGCCGCAGCGACTTCGCCGAGGGCGTGATGAAGGCGCTGTACGGGCCGTTCCTGGCCGCCAGCGGCGGGGTCTGGCTGCGCATGGACCCGGCCAGCGCGGAGCTGACCAAGTACGCCGCCAACGCCATGCTCGCCCTGCGCATCAGCTACATCAACGAGATCGCCGCCCTGTGCGAGAAGGTGGGCGCGGACGTGGAATGCGTCCGGGACGGCATCGGCAGCGACCACCGGATCGGCAAGTACTTCCTGAACCCGGGCCCCGGCTTCGGCGGCAGCTGCTTCCCCAAGGATCTCCAGGCGCTGCTCAAGGTCGGCCGGGAGAACGCCCAGCCGCTGCGCGCCCTGGAGGCCACGGTGGAGGCCAACCGGCAACAGAAGCAGGTGCTGGCCATCAAGGTCCGGCACCACTTCCAGTGCGAGGCCGGCGACGCCGCGCCCCTGGCCGGTTATCGCTTCGCCCTGTGGGGGCTTGCCTTCAAGGCCCACACCGACGATATCCGGGAGACCATGGCGGTGGAACTGATCGAGAGTCTCACCGCCCTGGGCGCGGAACTGGTGGTGCACGACTTCGCGGCCATGCCCAATGTCCGGGCCAAGCTGGGCGATCGGGTCCGCTACGCCGAGGACCCCATGTCGGCCTGCGACGGTGCGGACGCCCTGCTCATCGCCACCGAATGGCCCCAGTACGCCAAGGCCGACCTGGAGGAGGCGGGCCGCAGGCTCAAGACCCGGCTCATGTTCGACGGCCGCAACCTGTTCCGGCCGGAGGCCATGAAGGCCCAGGGCTGGACCTACCATTCCATCGGCCGCGCCACCGTCGGGCCCGACCGCTAGACTTCCCTTCATTCACCCGCAGGAGCTGCCATGGGCAATCTGGGATTGGGCGAGATGCTGCTGATCGGCATCGCGGTGCTGATCTTCTTCGGTCCCTCCAAGCTGCCGGAACTGGGCAAGGCCCTGGGCAAGGGCATCCAGGAGTTCAAGAAGGCCAGCCGGGAACTCACCGAGGGCCTGAAGGACGACGTGGAAGAAAAGACCGACAGCAGGCCGGACGAGAAGAAGGAGCCCAAGGCCTAGGGCCGGGCTGGCCCCGATCCCGGACCCCGCGCCGATGCCGACGACCCCCGAGCCCGCCCACGACATGTCCTTCTGGGAGCACCTGCGCGAACTGCGGGTGCGGCTGATCCGCAGCCTGCTGATCCTGGTGGCCATGTTCGCCGTCACCTACGGGTTCCGGTTCCGGCTCATGGCCTGGGCGCAAAAGCCTTTCATGGACGTCTACCGGGCCCACGCCGTCCAGCAGGCCCAGGCCCTGCACCAGCCCATCCCCACCGTGTTCGAGCCGTTCGCCTACACCAGCCTGACCGAGCCGTTCTTCTCGCTCATGCGGCTGTCCATGTGGGCCGCGGTGTTCCTGGCCGCGCCCCTCCTGTTCCACCAGCTATGGGGGTTCATCCGGCCCGGACTGTACGCCCGGGAGCGGCGCCTGGCCATCCCGTTCGTGCTGGCCACCACCGGCTGCTTCCTGGCCGGGGCTGCCTTCGCCTACCTGAACGCCTTCCAGTTCCTGGGCGACATCCTGTTCAAGGAGGCCCTGAGCGCCGGGCTGCGCACCAACCTGCACCTGGAGGACTACCTGGACCTGTTCATCTACACGGTGGTGGGCACCGGGGCGATGTTCGAGCTGCCGGTGCTGGTCTACTTCCTGGCCCGGTTCCGCCTGGTCACCGCCCGCTGGATGCTCAAGTACTGGCGGCATGCCACCATCGTCATCCTGTTCGTGAGCGCCTTCCTGACCCCCGGGGACGTGGTGGTCACCACCATCTTCTTCAGCGTGGTGCTGCTGGGGCTCTACTTCGTATCCATCCTCGTGGCCTGGCTGGCGGCGCCGCGGGCGGTGGAATAGGACCCTGGGCCTGGCCGCCGGAGACCTCGCCGAACTGCGGCGGCGGTTCGGGGGCTGAGGGCGTCGTGTCGGCGACGATCATTACCAGACCCTCAGGGCCTTGGCGGCGTTCATCTGCTCGAAGGTCGTGACGCCTTCGGCAGGGTGACCTGGCCCTTGGAACTCACTGTTCTTATCGAAGGTGGAACCCCTTCATGGCCTGGGGCTGCCACCTTCCGCTCACGGCAGTCGCGCATGCGACTGTCCGGGAGCAAACAGGGCGCCGGGGCGGGACACGGAGGACTGTCCTAGAACCCGACCCTGGCCAGCGGATCCGGGTAGACGGAGAAGTCCGGGATCGGCACGCTGCCGGCCTGCAGGTCCACGCCCATGGACCGGGCCAGGGCCACGCCGCCGTCGGCGGGCGCGGCCATGCGGAAGGCCCAGGCCTGGCGTTCGCGGGTGGCGCTGTCGGTGGCCACGTGCACATCCGAGCGCTGCAGGCTGGCCAGCCCCTGGTTCAGGGAGGACCGGGCCTGGGGCACGTAGGCGATCAGCGGCCCGGCCAGCAGGACCACCACGGCCGGCCAGAACCAGGCGGAGGGCCCGGACGCCGCCGCCTCCCGCTCCTTTTCCCGGGGCTGGTTCCAGATGGGGGTGCGCTGCCCCTGGACCACGTCGCTGATCTCCAGCAGGCCCATCTCCAGCAGGTCGGCCACCAGCTTGGAAGTGTCCAGCTCATCGTAGCGGCTGATCTGCAGCACGTCCTGGATGCTGGACGGCTCGGCGAAATAGGTGAGGGTGGTCTCCTGCTCGTGGGTCAGGCCGGAGCCCTCGGCCCGCACCTGCGACCCGTTGCCGTCCAGCACCCGGGACAGATCCTGCTCGATGTCCAGCACCAGGGTCCGGGCGGCCGGGGTCTTGGCCAGGGGGGTCCGGTTGTCCGGCAGCCGCCGCTGCACCTCGGGCCACTCGTCCATGATCCGGGCGGCCTCCATGAGTACCGTGTCCACCGGAATGGCCGGGAAGTTCTCCCGGTCCAGGTCCAGGGGCAGGATCGAGTCGAACCGGTAGTCCCCCTCCACCCAGCGGAAGGTCCGGTAGATGATGGACATGGCCTGGTTGAACAGGGCGTCCTGGAGATCCTGGGGGCTCACCTCGCCGGATTCCAGCAGCAGGGTGCCAAGCCGCTTGAGGGTCTGGCGCTGCAGCTGGATGGCGGCCATGAGCTCTTCGCCGGACAGCCGGCCCAGGCGCACCAGCATGGCCCCGACCCGCTCCTCCATGGGCACCTGGTTGGAGTCGCAGCCGACGATCTCCCCCTGGTCGAAGAAGATCTTCACGAACTCCTGGGCCCGGGACAGCACCAGCGTGCCGCTCTTGCCCTGGGTCTTGATCATGTTGAACAGGGAAAACAGGTCGAAATCCCGCAACGAGCCTTCTAGCGCCATCTTGGTTCTCCCTTCAGGACCGCCGCGGCAGCAGTTTCAGCCAGGAACGCAGGAACAGCACCGCCAGCAGCGCCAGGCCCAGCGGCAGCCAGATGGAGGCCGGGTCCGCCAGGATCTCGCCGGGATACCGGACCGACCGGCTGGTTGCCAGCACGACCCCCAGGGCGAAGCAGAAGAACAGGTTCTCCATGAAGCCGACGTAGGTAGCTCCAATGAAACAATTATCCTGACCCGGCAGGCAGATGAGCAGGAACCGGTGCAGCCAGCGCTGCCACTTCTGGAACGTGGCCACCTCCTCCACCTTCCGCTTGCGGCTTTCGCTGTGCAGGCCGTCCTTGAGCATGAAGAGGTGGTGGCACTTGGAGCAGACCGCGGTGTCGGGGCTGTCGGTGGTGTGGAATCCGTCGCCGCAGCGCACGCACTGCGAGGGGTGCGCCTCGCTGAGACTGTGGCGCAGCCGCAGGGACAGGCCGGCCACGGCCAGCAGGGGCAGCAGCAGGTTGAACAGCACGGGCAGGCCCACCCCGCCGGGACTGGCCGGAACCGGCGCATCGGCCGCGCAGGCCCTGATCCGCTCCGGGGTGTCGGGCAGCGGCGTGGCGAAGGTGCGCTGCTCCCGCTGGGCATGGTTGGCCGCCAGGATCCGGGCGCAGCCTTCGGGATCCGCCCGGTCCGCCGCTTCCTGCTTGTCGGTGCCAAGCTGGCTGTTCATTTGCTTGAAGGCGACCACGCTCTGGTTCAGCAGCACCTCTGCCCGGGCGGGCAGCAGGCTCTCCGCCTGGTCGAAGCTGGCCTGGGCCCCGGCCACGTCACCCTGCTGGAACCGGGCCACCCCCAGGTTGTTCCAGGCCTCGCCCAGATGCGGGTGCTGGGCGCAGATGGCCTGGAAGCGCTGCTCGGCCGCGCGCCATTCCTGGAACTGCAACTGGCGCCAGCCGGTGAGGAAGTCCCGGTCCCCGGGCGCCAGGGCCGCCCAGACCCGGCGGTCCACGGGCAGGGGCTGGGGCCGCAGCTGCAGGGTCACCAGGCTGGGGCTGGGCTGGCCGGAGGCCAGGGGCTCCATCAGCCCCAGGGCCGGATGCACCAGCTGCAGCAAGAGCACGAAGAAGGTCACCCGCACTTCCATGGGCAAAAGGAAGGGGGCCAGCAGCCACAGCCAGAGCATGGCCACCAGGCTGGGGTCCAGGCCCAGGATCACCGGCCAGGTGACCAGGAGCGCGCCCAGCAGCGCCACCGCATGGCGGTTCATCCGCCGGCGCAGCAGCGGCTCTTCCCACCGGTAGCGGAACACCCGCCGGTAGCGCATGGCCATGGTCATGGCCCAGCTCCAGAGCAGCAGGGTCGCCATCAGGCGCAGCCAGGCCAGGTGCTGGAGCATCCACAGCCACTGGTGGACGGGATGGGCCAGCCGCAGCTCGGTCAACGCCGCCACGTCGGCGATGCTCCACAGGTAGCCGTGCACGCCCTGCTGGCGCATGAGGATCACCTTGCTGCCCAGCAGGACCGGATCGTTGGGGGCCCACGGGCCGACGGTCTGCAGCACCTGCAGGCCCAGGGCGGGCCGGCCCTGCTCGCCCAGGGCCCGGGCGTAGACGGCCATGGCCTCCACCAGGGGCAGCACATCCAGGGTGCCGTAGGTGCGGCGCAGCAGTTCCACCTCCTGGACGGCGCCCTGGATCGCCTCGGGGCTGCCGGAGCGGAACGCGGCCTTGAGGTGTTCGGCCCGGTGGCTCAGGGCGATGGCTGGCGCCAGATCCGGAGCCGGGGGCAGCGGACCAGCAGTCAGGCCCATGGCAACAGCCAGCACCAGGAGGCCCACCCGCAGGCACCCCCGCAGACCGCCGTGGCACCACCGCCACCCGGTTGCGGGCCCGCCGGATACAGCGTCCAGGCCGGGCCGCACCCGCCTTGGAACCGCAGCATTCATGATGCCCCCCTAGGTTTGTCGAAGACTATCACAATTTCCGTATGCCCAGGGACCTGCGTCCCGGGCCGTGATAGGCTTTGGGGCGAGTCCAGGTGGGCGTGGGAACAGGGTATGACAATTTCATTTTCCAAAGAAGGGTAATCATGAGCCCAGAGCCGCTTCCAGTGCCTTCGGGCCCCGGTCGGCGCGGCCAGAGCCGTCCGACCCGGGTCAGCCACGGCCAGTGCGCCGTGCTCATCGGGGGCGGGGCCCCCATCGTGGTCCAGTCCATGACCAACACCGACACCGCCGACGCGGCCGCCACCACCGCCCAGGTGCTGGAACTGGCCCGGGCCGGCTCGGAACTGGTGCGCATCACCGTCAACACCCCGGCCGCGGCCGCGGCGGTGCCGGCCATCCGCGCCCGGCTCGACGCCCAGGGGGTGGAGGTGCCGCTCATCGGCGACTTCCACTTCAACGGCCACAAGCTGCTGGGCGACTACCCCGACTGCGCCATGGCCCTGTCCAAGTACCGCATCAACCCGGGCAACGTGGGCCAGGGGGACAAGCACGACGTCCAGTTCGCCCGGATCGTGGAGGTGGCCTGCAAGTACGACAAGCCGGTGCGCATCGGGGTCAACTGGGGCAGCCTGGATCCGGACCTGCTGGCCCGGATCATGGACGCCAACGCCGGCCGGGAGGTGCCCTGGAGCGCCCAGGCCATCATGTACGAGGCGCTGGTCACCTCGGCCCTGGACAGCGCCGCCCAGGCCGAACACATCGGCCTGGCCGCGGACCGGATCATCCTGTCCTGCAAGGTCTCCGGCGTCCAGGACCTGATCGCGGTGTACCGGGAGCTGGCCCGGCGCTGCAGCTATCCCCTGCACCTGGGCCTCACCGAGGCCGGCATGGGCAGCAAGGGCATCGTGGCCTCCACCGCGGCCATGGGCGTGCTGCTCCAGGAGGGCATCGGCGACACCATCCGGGTCTCGCTCACCCCCGAGCCGGGCGGCGACCGCGCCCGGGAAGTGGTGGTGGCCCAGGAGATCCTGCAGACCATGGGCTTCCGCCAGTTCGCCCCGATGGTGGTGGCCTGCCCGGGCTGCGGCCGCACCACCTCCACCGTGTTCCAGCAGCTGGCCAGCCGCATCCAGGCCTACCTGCGGGAGCAGATGCCGGTCTGGAAGACCCGCTACCCGGGGGTGGAGGCCATGCAGGTGGCGGTGATGGGCTGCATCGTCAACGGCCCCGGCGAATCCCGGCACGCCAACCTGGGCATCAGCCTGCCCGGCTCGGGTGAGTCGCCGGCGGCGCCAGTGTTCGTGGACGGCCAGAAGACCGTCACCCTGCGCGGCGAGCACATCGTCGAGGCGTTCCAGGCCATCGTCCTGGACTACGTCGAGTCCCACTACGGGAAACCGCGCAGCGGCGTCCCGGCTTCATGACTGGAAGGGGGAACTGCCTGCTCGCTGCGCTCGCGATGTTCCCCATCCAAGGGCGCATGCGCCCTTGGATATCTATGGACCTTGAACCCCCAGGTGCTCCCCGGGCCGAGCCCGGGAATCACCTCTGACCTCTGGCCCGGAGCACGCATGCGCATCGCGGTGGTATCGGATATCCACGGCAATCTGCCGGCCCTGGAGGCGGTCCTGCGCGATCTGCGCGACCGGGCGGTGGACGCGGTGGTGAACCTGGGGGACAGCCTGTCCGGTCCCCTCATGGCGCTGGAAACGGCGCAGTTCCTCATGGACCAGGACTGGCCCACTCTGGCCGGCAACCACGAGCGGCAGATGCTCCGTCCCGGGCCCTGGAGCCCCTCCGACGGCCGCGCCCTGGCCCAGCTGGGGGCCCCGGAACGGGCCTGGATGGCGGCGCTGCCGGCCACCACCCGGTTCCAGGAGCTGTTCCTGTGCCACGGCACCCCGGACAGCGACCTGGAGGACTTCCTGGAAACGGTGGAGCCGGGCCGGGCCCGGCCCGCCACCGGCCCGGAGATCGCCACGCGGCTGGGGGCGGTGGCCGCCCCGGTGGTGCTGTGCGGCCACACCCACGTGCCCCGGGCGGTGCGAACCGCCTCCGGGCAGCTGATCGTCAACCCCGGCAGCGTGGGGGTACCGGCCCTGGAGGGCCAGCACCCCTACCCGCACATCGTCGAGACCGGTTCGCCCGACGCCCGCTATGCCCTCCTGGAGCAGCGCCACGGCGCCTGGGTCCCGGCCCTGCTGTCGGTGGCGTACGACCACCGGGCCATGGCCGAACTGGCCGCGGCCCGGGACCGGCCGGACTGGGCCCAGGCCCTGCGCACCGGCTACATGGGCTAGGGACGGGACCGCCCCAGGGGCGGACAGGAGCAGGCATGGCCGAGGTACGAATCATCTTCCAGGCGGACAAGCTTTGGCTGCGGGCCGAAGCGGTCGCGCAGATCGCGCCCGAGCCCCCCTTCCACCTGCCGGACGGCATCCTCGTCCAGCCCGAAGCCACCTTCCGCCTGCCGGAAGGCATCCTGGTCCAGCGCGTGGCCGCGGACCAGCCCCTGCCCCGGGGGGTGGTGGCCCTGGGCCTGCGCGAGGCCCATGCCCGGATGGCGACCGGGGCCTGGCTCCAGGCCGGGCGGGCCTACCAGTGGCTGGAATGGGAAGCCGGGCACCGCTTCTGCGGCGGCTGCGCCACCCGGCTGGAGCCTGGCGAGGGCACGGGCCGGCGCTGTCCGGCCTGCGGCCGCCTGGTCTTCCCGGCCCACGCCACCGCCATCATCGTGCTCATCCAGCGCGGGGAGGGCCCTGGCATGGAACTGGCCCTGGCCCGCTCGCCGCATTTCCAGACGGGCGTCTACAGCGCCATCGCCGGCTTCACCGAACCCGGCGAATCCCTGGAGCAGGCCGTGCACCGGGAGGTGAAGGAGGAACTGGGCATCCGGATCCATCGGCTGAGCTATTTCGGCAGCCAGCCCTGGCCGTTCCCCAACGGCCTCATGGTGGGCTTCCGGGCCCACCACCTGGACGGGGAACTGCACCCGGACCCGGTCGAACTGGAGGATGCCCGCTGGTTCCGCCTGGACACCCTGCCCCTCCTGCCCGCCCCCCTGAGCATCGCCCGGCAGCTCCTGGATACGGTGATCCGGGAGGGCGGCCCGGACCTGGGCGGTCGCCCACCGGAAGCGCTGTAGCACCGGCGCCATGGCGGGGAACGGCCCGCCCCGTCGCCACCCGCGGGAACCGTACGCGTCCGGCCACAATGCTGCCTGGGAACGGAACCGGCGATCGCGTCAGCCTGCCCCCGGGGCACAGCCCGAAAGGGCCTGCAACGCGAACGCGCGGTTCGCCGTGACGCGCGCCACCTCCGTTTCCGGCAGCTGGCCCCCCGCCAGGAGCTGTTCGCAGGCCGCCAGGGATTCCCGGTACTGTCCCGCCCAGTATGCGGCGACGGCGAACTCGTCCAGGCACCGCCAGGCATGGAAGGTGTCGTCCACGAACAGGATGTCGCCGCACCTGGGCAGGGCCTCTGGGCCAGGTAGAACTGGTAGCGGGCATTGCCGGGCTCGTCCCGGAGGCCCTGTTCCAGGAGTTCCACATCCTTGGCGTACCGCCATCATCGTCCTCATCCAGCGCGGGGAGGGCCCGGGCATGGAACTGGCCCTGGCCCGCTCGCCGCATTTCCGGGCGGGTGTCTACAGCGCCATCGCCAGCTTTGACCGGCAGGGCCCCAGACTCGCCACCAGCGGAGGACGACCGATGGCATGATGACGGCGGATGGTTGGAGCAACAAGCGGGGCAGTGTCCGGGGTCGGATGCAAGGTAGGCAATGACTGGCCTTAGGTTGTGCCATGGAACCAGAGAACGATTTACCCAAAAACGGTCGCCTCCGATTCCTCCCGAAGGTGGAACACCTCCGCTGCAGGGGGCTGCTTCCTTCCGCTCACGGCAGTCGCGAATGCGACTGACCGGGAGAGAACCGGGCGCTGGTTCGGAACACGGAAGACGAGTTTGGACAGCCTCCTAGTAGAAAAGCCGCGACAGCGTGTAGCTCACCGTCGTGGACAGCCCCACCCCGATGAGCCCGGGGATCATGAAACTATGGTTCAGGAGATACTTCCCGATGCGGGTGGTGCCGCTGCGATCCATGTTGATGGCTGCCAGATCACTGGGATAGAAGGCGAAGAAGAAGTAGGCGTAGCTGGCGGGAATCAGGCCGATCAGCAGATGCGTGGGCAGGCCCAGGGCATAACCGAACGGCAGCATGATGGTGAGGCAGGCCGCCTGGCTTTTCACGAAAGCCGATACGGCGAACATGGCCAGGGCGAAGGTCCACGGCGCCATCTGCACCATGAGCTTGATCTTGCTGATGAGAAATACATGGTTGCCGCTGACGAAGGTGTCGCTCATCCATGCGATGCCGAAGATCGACACCACCGCGATCATGCCCGCGATGAAGACGCTGGAGCGGGCGATCTCCGGTGCCTTGACGTTGGTGGCAAAGAGGATGAAGGCACCAAAGGCCAGCATGACAATCTGCACCACCGTGGTCATGGCCAAGGGCCTGCCGTCCACCATGGGCAGCAGCCGGGGGAACAGGGCCATCGCCACGATGGTGAGCACGCCGCTGAAGAAGAGCAGGACGGACAGTCGGGCCCCCCTGGGCAGTTCCTTGTCCAGGGTCGTGACATTGGCGTCCAGGGCCTTGGCGAAGTCGGGATCCTGCAGGCGCGCGAGGTACTCCGGGTCCTTGTCCAGATCCAGGCCGCGGTTGTAGCTCCAGGCGGCGGCGGCCAGCACCCCGATGATGCCGGCCGGCATGGTGATCCGGAGGATTTCGAACAGGCTCACCGGGGCTCCGTGCAGGGCGGACATGGCCAGGAAGGTGGTCACAGCGGCGGCCACGGGGCTTGCCGTGATGCCCATCTGCGCGGCCACGCTGGAGATGGCCATGGGGCGCTCAGGGCGGATGCGGGTTTTCAGGGCCACATCGGCGATGACCGGGAGCAGGGCATAGACGGCGTGCCCGGTGCCGACGCAGACCGTCAGGAAGAACGTGGAGAGGGGGGCCAGGATGGTCACCTGCTTGGGGTGGGCCCGCAGGACCCGTTCCGTGACCTGCACCAGGTAATCCAGACCACCCGCCACCTGCAGGGTGGCGGAAGCCGTCACCACCGCCAGGATGATCAGCATCACGGCGATGGGGGGTTCCGAAGGCGCCAGGCGGAACCCGAAAGCCAGCACGGCCACGCCGAGGCCGCCGATCAGGCCGAGGGCCACCCCGCCGCGGCGGATGCCGAGCAGAATGGCCGCCAGGACCATGAAGAATTGCGTCCAGAACATCAAGGCTGGAGACATGGGCGACTCGCTTTCAGGCATGAATCCGCGCCGCAGGGGGCCAGGGGGCGGATGGTGGGCAGCACTCCGGATGGGAATGCTTCATGCTATGCGGCGTTCCAGGCGCGCTCCGGGTTCTGGAAGTTGATGGCGCATTATGAAACTAAACAAACCAGGAACGGACCGGTTGGCCGGCCCTTCAGTCGTCCTGAAGAAAGCGCCAGGCCTCCGGAAGGTAGGCCTGGCGCACGGTGTACCGGTGCACCGGCCGCCCCACCGCGCCGTAGCCGTACTCCAGCCTCAGCACCTTGATGCCACACAGGAATTCGCAATACTTGCGGACGGAAACCCGGGAAATCCCAACCTGCCCGGCGACCTCCTCGGCGGTGAACCAGGGCGTCTGCGGGGGCCAGGCGAAGAGCACCGAACAGATCCGTTCCAGGGTGACCCGGTCGAGCCCCTTGGGCAGCGGCGAGCCCCCCCGGGTCCCGGCAGCGCGGCGTCCCAGGCAGGCGTCCAGTTCAGTCTGGCTCACCGGCTGGTCCTTGCCCATCTGGTGATGGGTTTCCCGGTAGTTCTCCAGGGCCTGCTTGAGCCGCTCGAACTCGAAGGGCTTGATCAGGTAGTCCACGGCGCCGAGTTTCAGGGCCCAGCGAATGGTCCGGGTATCCCGGGCGGCGGTCACGAAGATGACATCCACATCCAGGGCCTGGGCCCGGATCTCCGCGAGCATATCCATGCCGCTCTGCCCAGCCATGAAGATGTCCAGCAGGATCAGATCGACCTCCCGCTCGCGCAGGACGGACTGGGCCTCCTGGGCACTCCGGACCGAAGCCACGATCTGGAACCCCTCGACCCGGTTGACGTACAAGCGGTTCAGTTCCGCCACCATCGGATCATCCTCGACCAGCAGCACGCGAATCAAGCGGGAACCTCCTCGGGAAACGGCAGGGAGGCGTGGAAGCTCGTGCCGCCGCCCTCCCGAGGCTCGGCGGCCAACTGCCCGCCGAGCGCTGCCACCCGCTGGGCGGCATGGAACAGCCCGTAGCCGCGATCCCCGCCCTTGGTGCTGAAGCCCCGCTCGTATAGCAAGGCCAGATGTTCCGTACGGATGCCTGGTCCGGTGTCCGCCACGGTGATCTCCAGCCAGTCCGAATCGTAGTCCAGGGCCACCAGGATCTCCCGGCGGACCCCGTCGCCGATCGCCTCCACGGCGTTTTCCAGCAAATTGCCCAGGATGGTGACGATGTCATGGGCCAGCGGTTCCCGGGCGCAGAATGGCACCAGGGATGTCTCAGCCAGCCCCATGGTCACGTTCTGTTCCCGCGCGGCGCTAAACCTGGCCAGCAGGAAACCGGCGATCATCGGGTCCTTGATCCTTTGGACTACGTGGCCCACCTCGTCCTGGAGCGACCCGGTGAGCCCGGTGATGAAGCTGGAAAGCCGGTCGAATTGTTCCAGACGGATCAGTCCGAGGATGACGTGGAGCTTGTTCATGAATTCGTGGGTCTGGGCCCGGAGCGCCTCCGCGTAGTGCCGGACCCCCGAAAGCTGCTCTGCGAGCATGCTGACTTCCGTCTTGTCCCGGAAGGTGGCCACGGCGCCGCTGATCTCGGCACCCGCCATGACGGGCACCACGCTGGTCACGATGGGCATGCCGTTGAGGACGAGTTCCTGGTCAAGTTCGGCCCTGCCGGTGTCCAGCACACCCGTCAGCCCCGAACCCGGCAACATCAGGTCGGCCTTCTGCCCTACCAGCTCCCCGTGGATGCCGGCGAGCCGGAACAGCCGGGAGGCCTCCTCGTTGACCAGGGTGATCACCCGGTCCCGGCCCACCGCCACCACGCCTTCCCGCACGGAATGCAGGATCGAGTTGCGCTGCTGGAGCAGGGTGGCGATCTCGGAGGGTTCCATGCCCATCAGGATCTTCTTGATCCGATCGGCCACGTAGATGGCGCCCAGCACCCCGGCCGCGAAACCGATCAGGACCCCCAGCAGGATGCGTTTGCGCACGCTCACCAGGGTCTGGTCCACGCCAGCCAGGAGGATGCCCACGGCCACGGCGCCGATCTGCCGGCCGTCACCGGGATCGAAGACCGGGGTGAACGCGCGCATGGCAATGCCGAGAGTGCCCTTGGCCACGGAGGTGTAGGACCGGCTCTGGAAGACCTGCCGGTCATCCCCTCCCTCGAACGTCTGGCCGATCCGGAAGGACTGCGGGTGCGAAAGCCGGACCCCTTTCATGTCCATCACCACGACGTAGTTCACCTGGGCCCTGACGCGCAGCCATTCGGCGAAATTCTGGATGGTTTCGGGGGGGTGGTGTCCCAGCAGGCCCTCGACCACGGGCTCGGACCTGGCAGCCATGCCGGACAGCAGGACCGCCTTCTCCGTCAGGGTAGCCCGGGTCTGCTGCTCCATCTTCCAGCTGACCATGGCACCGGTGACCCCCAGCACCACCAGGAGCACCGCCGAGACCAGCAGGGTGATCCGGGTGCGCAAGCGGAAGGCGGGCAGCGGCCAGGGAATGGAGGGGGGATGCATCGGGCCAGCTCTTTCATGGGCCCGGCCGGTCAACGCAGGGCGCCTGCGGTCACGCGGCCCAGGCCCTGGGGCAGGCCGGACCCGCATAGTCATAAATGGTCAATTCAAGAGACGTGATCCCTGGTTATTGCTGAAAACCACTATAGCGCAAAGTGTCGTCGCCCGCCTTGCGGGCCAATGCACAGGCCCGGCACGCAGGGCACGCCGATCCGGGGAAAGGCCGGCCGGGTTCAGCCCCGGCCCAGGGGGTCCTCCAGGACGATGCGCGAGCGGCCCAGCCCGACGGGCTCCACCCGGATGCGCGGCAGGGCGCTTTCCTGCAGGGACTCCACGTGGCTGATGATGCCCACCTGGGTGTTGGCGTGGGTGAGCGAGCCCAGCAGGCCCATGACTTCGCCCAGGGTGGCCCGGTCCAGGGTGCCGAAGCCTTCGTCCAGCAGCAGGGTCTCGATGGGCATGCGCACGGTGCGGTAGTCGGCCAGGGCCAGGGCCAGGGCCAGGCTCACCAGGAAGGCCTCGCCGCCGCTCAGGTTGTTCACCGACCCCACGGCGTCGGCGTGGTCCCGGTCCTCGATGGCGAAGGCCAGCCGCTCGACCTGGTCCCTGTCCCGGGCCGGGATCAGCCGGTAGCGGGGCCGCAGCCTAGCCAGCCGCAGGTTGGCCCTGGCGAGCAGGTCGCGCAGGTTGAGCACCTGGGCGAACTTGCGGAAGGCTTCGCCGCCGTTGCTGCCGATCAGGCCGTTCATCCGCACCCACAGAGCCTCCTCCCGCTGGGCGGCCTGCAGGTCGGCCATGGCCGCGGCGTGGCGCTGGAGGGCCTGGGCCTGGGCCTCCAGCCGGCTCCGGGCCGATCCGGCGGCCTCGTCGTGGTGCCGCTGCGCCTCCAGGGCCGCGGCCAGCTCCGCCTGGATCCGGACCTGCAGGTCCGGCCGGTCAATGCCGCGGGTTCGGTTAGCGCCGTCCAGTCGGTCAACGGTGTCCGGCCGGTCAGTGCCGCCCGGTCGGTCAGCAGCGTCCGGCTGGTCAGCGCCGCCCGGTCGGTCAACGGCGTCCGGATGGTCAGTTCTGCCCGCTCGGTCAATGGGGTCCGCCTGGTCAGCGCCGTCCGACCGGCCGATACCACCCAGGCCGTCCAGCCCAAGGGGCCGCTGCTCCCGGTGCTCCCGGACCTGGTCCCGGACCGCGGCCAGGCGCGCCTCGGCCCGGGTGCGGGCGGTGTCCAGGGCGGCCCGGCGGGTCTGCAGGGCGGCGACCCGCTCGGGCGGCAGCTCCTGCCCGGCCAGGGCCGCTTCGCCGCCCCATGGGACCAGCAGCGGCGCCAGGGCCTGCTCGGCCAGGTCCCGGGCCTGGATCGCCGCGTCCCGCTCGGCCAGGGCCGATTCGCCCAGGCCCTGGGCCCGCTGGCGCTCGGTGCGCACCGCCTGGATGGCCTGGTCCAGGCGCTGCCAGGCCTGCTCGGCGGCCGCCAGGGCGGCGCGCAGCCCGGCCTCCACCGGGTCCGGATCCTGGCCGCCCAGCACGGCGGCGGCGGCGGCCTGGGCCTTACGCAGCGCGTCCCGGCGGGCCGTTGCCTCCGTGGCGCGGTCCACCCGGGCCTGGGCCGCCGGGTCCAGCCCGCTTCGAACCGCCTGTTCGGCCTGGACCGCCTGGTCGTGCCCGGCCAGGGCCTGGGTCTGGCGCGCCAGGGCCCGGTCGTAGCGGTCCACCCGGTCCCGCAGGGCCCGCAGGGCCTCCGCCAGGGCTTCGGGCAGGGGCTCGGGCCGGGCGTGCGCGGCCAGCTCGGTCCGCAGGGCCTGGCGCTCCCCGTCCAGGGCGGCGGCGGCCTCGGCCCAGCGCGCCCGGCCCTGGGCGGCCCAGGCGCGCTGCTGTTCCAGCCCGGCCCGGGCGATCTGGAAGGCCGCCTGCTGGCCGTCGGCGGCGCGCTGGCCCTGGTTGCAGGCCTCCCGGGCCCGGGCCAGATCGGCCTCGGCCCGGGCCAGGCGGGCCTGGGCCGCCTCCAGCCGGGACAGCCTATCGGCCAGCTCAGTCTGGGCCAGGGCCAGCTGGTCGTCCTGGCCCGCCAAGCCGGCGGCCATGGCCGCCGCCTGCACGGCCTGATCGCAGGCGGCCAGGGCGGCCTCGGCCGCCCGGCTGCGCCGGGCCGCTTCCAGGCCCTGGATCTCCGCCTGGTCCGCGCCCCGCAGCAGCTGGGCGTGCCGGGCCAGGGCCCGGTCCAGCACCGCCTGGGCTTCGGCCATGCGGGTGTCCAGCTGCCGGCATTCGGCCTGGAGCTGCCGGTCCCGGGCCTCCTGCTCCGGGTCGCCCAGGGCCGGGTGGTCGGTGGCCCCGCACAGGGGGCACGGGGCGGCGGGGCTGAGCCGGCCCCGCTCCTGGGCCAGATCCCGGGCCCAGCGCATGAGGTCGAGGCTGCGGGCGGTCTGCTCGGCCTCGCTCCGGGCGGCCGCCAGGGCGGCTTCCGCCTGGCCGGCCTCGGCCCGGGCCGCGGCCGCCCGGGTCGCGCCGGCTTCGGCTTCGCCCTGGGTGTCCCGGGCCGCGGCCCGGGTGGTCTCCGCCTGGGCCAGCCGGCCGCCCAGCTCCTGCAGGCGGCCGCGCTGCTGCTCCAGGGCGTTCCGGGCGGCCTCGGCCCGGCGCCGGGACTCCGGGGGGTCCGGGGCGCCGGCCAACTGGGCGGCGCAGTCCCGCAGGCAGGCGTCCAGTTCGGCCTGCAGCGGGACGCTGGCGGCCTGGGCCGCGCCGGCGGCGGCCTCCAGCCCGGCGCAGGCGGCGGCCGCGGCCGCGATCTCGGCCTGCAGCTGCGCGCCCCGGAGCCGGTCCGCCTCCAGCTCCCGGTCCCGGTCCAGGCAGGCCTGGATCCGCGCCTCCAGGGCGCCCCGGGCGGCCGCCAGCTGGGCGAAAGGGGCCTGGGCCAGCTCGGCCTGGGCGGTGTCCAGGGCCTGCCGGCGTCCGGCCAGCTCGACCTGGGCCCGGGCCAGGCGCTCCCGGGCCTGCTGCTCGGCGGCCTGGGCCTGGACCAGGGCGGCCTGGGCCCGCGCGTCCTCGCCCTGGGCAGTGACGGCCAGGCCCCGGAGCAGCCGGGCCTCCTGCAGCTCCGGTTGCCGGTCCAGCAGGTCCTGCCGGGCGGCTTCCAGCGCCACGCGGGCGGTCTGGAGCGGTCCTTCCTGGTTGCCCAGGCGGGCCTGCAGCTCGGCCAGGGTGGCCTGGGCCCGGGCCAGGGCGTCGGTCCGGGCCTGGGCCCGGGTCCGCTCGGTCCGGGCCCGGCGCAGGGCCTCCAGGGCGGGGCCGGCCGCTTCGTGCGCGGCCAGTCCGGCCAGCTCCGCCGCCGCCTCCCGGAACCCGGCCTCGGCCGCGGCCAGTCCGTCCTCGGCCTCGCGCTGCTGGCGGACCAGGGCCCCGGCCTGTTCCAGCCAGGCCAGCCGGGCCTGGGCCGAGGCCGCCAGGTCCCGGGCCGCCCGTGCCTCGGCCGTGTGCGTTTCCAGGTCGGCGCGCAGCTCGGCTTCGGCCCCGGGCTCCAGCAGCTGGACGCCGCCCAGGGCGGTCCGGGCCTGGAGGGTGGCCTGCCGGGCCTGGGCGCAGCGCTGGGCGGCCCGGGCGCCGATCTCCTGGTAGACGCCGGTGCGGGTCAGCCGTTCCAGGATCGCCGAGCGTTCGGCGTCCGAGGCCTTGAGGAAGGCGGCGAAGTCGCCCTGGGCCAGCAGCATGCAGCGAGTGAAGTCCTGCAGGGTGAAGCCTTCCAGCACCCGGTGCAAAGTCGCCTGGTAGTCCTGCCGGCCATTGGGAAACTCGTTGCCCAGGGCGGTCCAGGTCCCGTCGGCCGCCTGGCCTTCCAGTTTCCGGTAGGGGCCCTGGAGGGTCCCTGCGGGATTCGGGTGCAGCTTGTTGCCGCGCCAGACTTCCCAGGTGGCCCGGAAGGTCTGGGCGCCGCCTTCGGGGCTGCTTTTCCGGAAGGTCAGCTCGGCCCGGCCGTAGGCGGTGCCCCGGGACAAGGCCAGCTCGGGCTGGGCGTCCAGGCGCTCCTCGCGGCTGCCCTGGTTCCGCAGCCGGGGGGTGTAGCCGAACAGGGCCAGGGAGATGGCGTCCAGGATCGTGCTCTTGCCGGCCCCGGTGGGGCCGCAGATGAGGAACAGCGGCGCCTCCCGGAGCCCCTCCACGAAGTCCACCACCTGGGGCCCATAGATGGCGTTGATGTTCTCGATCTCCAGCCGCAGCAGCTTCATTCCACCACCTGGGCGGCCAGCAGGGTTTCGAAGGCGGCCGCCAGTTCGGCGTGGGACTCGCCCCGGGCCTCGCACAGCATCCGGAACACGTCCCGGGGGGTCAGCTGGTCCAGGCGCTGCGGCACCGGCTCCGGCACTCCGTCCACCCCTTCTCTCACCCGGGTCTGCTGGATGGCCACCAGCACCGGCCGCGGCTCCAGGCCCTCCACCAGGAGCCGCAGCTCCTCCTCCACGCCTACCTGCTGCGCCTCCACCCAGACCTCGGCCCGCACCAGGGGCGGCAACGGCTCGGTCCAGGCCAGGGCGGCCAGCTGGGCCCGTACCGTATCCAGAGGGCCGGCGCAGACCATCACCTGGCGGGTGCCGGGGATGATCCGGGGCGTCACCGCGACCGTGCCATCCGGCGCCAGCTCCAGGAGGTTGACCCGGCGCGGGCTGCGGCCCTCCCGGGCGTTCATGGCCAGGGGGGTGCCGCTGTACCAGGCCCGGGTCCCGCCCACTGGGTAGCTCCGGTGGATGTGCCCCAGGGCCACGTAGGCGAACCGGGGATCGAAGATCCCGGTGGGCAGGCCACCCAGCGATCCGATCAGGTGGATCTCCTGTGGGGCGTCGTCCTTCTCGCTGCCCGCCACGGCCAGATGGCCGGTGGCGATGAGCGGCACGCCGGGCCAGCGGGCTTGGGCACGGTCCGCCAGGTCGGCGTACAGCTGCCGGAACGGGGCCCCCAGCTGTTCCTGCTGGGCCTGGGGCTCGCCCTCAGCGGAGCGGTAGCCCAGCCGCCATTCGTGCACGAACGGCACCGCCAGCACCACCAGGCGCACCTGGCCGTCCGGGTCGGGCACCGGGCACAGGCAGCGGTCCAGGTCCTGGGCCCCGGCCAGGCCGCCCACCACGTGGACGCCGAAGGCGTCCAGCAGGTCCCGGGGCGCGTCCAGCCGGGACGGCGAGTCGTGGTTGCCTCCCACCACCACCGCCTGGCGCAGGCCGGTGCCCTGCAGCCGGTGCAGGAACCGGTAGTACAGGGCCTGGGCCTCGGCCGAGGGGGTGGCCGAATCGAACACGTCCCCAGCCACCAGCAGCAGCTCGATGCGCTCCTCCTGGATGGTGGCCACCAGCCAGTCCAGGAACTGGCGATGGTCGGCCTCCCGGGACACCTCCTCCAGGAAGGCGCCCAGGTGCCAGTCGGAGGTGTGCAGCATGCGCATGACGGCTCCCGGGGACACGAGCTTCCAGTGTAGGCGGGAATCGGACCAGGCCGCCGCAGGGCAGGCCGTCGGCTCTCGGTCGCGTTTGGCTTCATTTCACAGGGGTGCCAACCGTGCCCTGGAAGAGGGAGCCTATACTCATGGCTGTTCTCTCCAGGAGGCCAAACACCAACTCCTGATGGCCATCCTGGACGCCGCCACCATGCAAGCCAGCCACTGACCCACCCCCAGGAATTCAATCATGCAACCCGCACCAGCCTTCTTCGAACGGCACGAGATCCGCCGGGTCTACGACGAGGCCACCGAGACCCGGTGGTTCTCCGTGGTGGACATCCTCCAGGTGCTCATCTACCAGCCGGACTATCAGGCTGCCCGAAACTACTGGAAGGTCCTGAAAGCCAAACCCGGCAACGAATCGGAGGATGCCGAATCCAGGTGACCTTATGATCCGCTCCCGAAGGAAAACCGCAATCTGTGCCCACACCACCTCAGCGTCGGAGAAGGCCGACAAGGCCGAGGCCCATCGGCGAATCCGCCGCGAGGTGGGCGAGGTCCTGCGCAAGGATCCGGGCGCTGAGAAACTGCCCCACGAACGGGAACTGAGCGATCCCTGGGACATGGACAAGGACGGCATAAGGCGGTTCGATCCGCAGGCGTTTCCCAAACTGATGAGGAACTGATTCCGGGATGGCCAGCCGATCCTGACGTCAAGTTTTCCCGTTTTCGGGAGGAGAGCACCCTACGCCCACCCCCTGCGGGGGCGGTCTCCTGGCACGCCAGAATCGTCCAAATACACTCCTCAAGCAGGGTCCGGATGGCTCGATTGGGAAACTGGCGGACGCACAATGTACGCCCTTGTTTCCCAATCGGCCATCCTCATGCCTATCACAGCCGCGCTAGTACAGCGTCCCCTAAATACATTTAGTAATGATCC
>Ga0302279_10000476_pt1 | contig 58406 bp, 52 predicted proteins | sample III_Bog_N3_3_FD_194541 | JGI IMG/M metagenome (GOLD analysis project Ga0302279, IMG submission 194541) | Peat permafrost microbial communities from Stordalen Mire near Abisko, Sweden - III_Bog_N3_3 | ecosystem: Environmental > Terrestrial > Soil > Wetlands > Peat | place: Sweden: Abisko... | reverse complement strand
CATTGCCGTTATCGACGAACTTCAACTGCGTGGGCAAAGTTCCTGTTTCCGTAATTGTTGGCAGCGGATAGCCCGTCGTCGTGACCGTATAGGTAAATGGCACCGTTTGAACCGCGAGGGCCGTCGCCGCGCTCGTTATTGACGGCGCCGAAGCGACGATGAGCGAGAACGCCTGTGTGGCATTCGGAGTCAAACCGTTATTCGCGGTGACGGTCAACGGATAACTAGCGCCCGTTCCGGTGGCGGTTCCAGCGATCGTGGCCGTGCCGTTGCCATTGTCCGTGAAAGTGAGACCAGCGGGCATGGCCCCGACCTCGGTGATCGCCGGAGCTGGGAAGCCGGTCGTGTAGATCGTGTAGGTATAGGGCGTGCCAACAATCGCCTGCGGCGGTGCCGAGCTCGTGATCGTCGGTGGTACCTGGTCGGTCAATGTGAGCGTCGCGCCTGGTGCGAGGGTGTTCCACGCGGACTGTGTGCCGCCGTACGGAGTTCCGTATGACGCGGTTCCCTCCAAGGTGCCCAGTGGAGCAGTCACGGGTACCGTGACCGTCGAAGTGGAGTTATTGGTGACGGTCACCACGCCATTCGTTTCGGAGTCACTGATCTTGCCTGAGCTCAAGGCACTGGCCCAGTTGGATTGCAGGAGAAGTGTCGACGCGTCAGTGGCGTCAGTTACCTGCTCAAGCGGCGTCGTGGTCCAACTGCTGTACTGCGACAACATGGAGTTGATGAGGCTCAAGATCGTGTAGCCAGTCGCCGCTGGACCGATGAGGTCAGTCTGGTGCGCGTAGCCGACACGAGGATCGTTGTTCAGAACGTGGCTGAGCATGATGCTCGACTCCGAAGCCAGGAGTGTTGCCTCGGTGGCGGGCGTGGTGATACACGTCGTGTCGCTCGAGGCCGCGCAGTGTCCAGTCTCACTGGGATAGGCGGCGTCACCAATGGAATCACCGGGAGCCACGTAGAGCGTGTTGTACTCGTTGAGCTCATCGGCCCAGTTGGAGGCGTTGTAGTAAATATTGCTCGGGTAGCGCGGTGCCGATTCAGCCACGTTGGCACCCGAAGTCAACGAATACTGCTGCGGTTGGCGAGACGCGTCGGTCGCGAAAACGTTGACGCCCACGCCAGCCAAAGCCGACGGCATGTTGGGATTCTCGATGCCGGAGTGCTCGCCCGTAATGACGACTGCGGGGCTGTAGTTCGTCAAACCATTCGCTTTCGCGAAGGCCTGATCCCAGGCGATCTCAGTGTCGATCGAGGAGTCGGTGTTGCCCGTGTTCACTGCTTCCCAACTGCCAGCAGCGGAAGAGCAGTCAATGCCGGGATTGGTCGCCGTCGGATCGGTGGCGGTGCTCGACGGTGAACCACCGGGCGTCGTTGCGCCAGTGTCGGTGAAGGTGTAACTCGTGGTCGCGCCCGTGGGGTCTTCGGCAACCTGACCAATGAGTCCGAACGTTCCCGTCGGCGTGTCCGAGCGGTACACGTTGTAGCCCCAGAACCCGGTGCCCCCAGTGTGGTTCGCTTCTTCTAGCGCAAGCGTTGGTCCGGGCCCGGCAGCGCCGGTCCCGTTGGTGGCATCCGGCCACTCCAGGGTGACCGATCCATTCGTGACGACGGTTGCCGTTTGGACCGCCGATGGTTCAGATTCACCGTACGCGGTGGCCGCGGTTATTTCGTACGAGTAACTACCCGCCGCGAGTGTTCCAGCCGTTGCATTCGGAGTGGCCGAAGTCAGTGCTTGCGGCTGCGCAACATTGCATCCGAGGAATTGGTGACTCCACGTGTGAGTCGTCCAATTGAAGCTGGCTTGAGCTGCGAGGAGCGCATTGACGAAGGCCGCGTCGTTCGGTGCGGTCGCATCGTCAGACGTAAAGCCTGGATCGGTGTAGGTGGTAGTGCCATCAGTCACCGAGCCGGTGCAATTCGCACTTGATTCGTTTGCGACCGATGAAGCATCACACGCGCCGAGTGCATTGAACGCGAGGTTCAATTTGATTCCCGTTGACTGTTCCCAGGCAACAACGTACGCAACGTCGGCCGCACTCATCTGCACATCGGGCGGTGTGTCCGCAGGATTATTAGCGACGCCGGCAGGACACGTGAAGTCACTCGGATTGGTCGCCGCCGGTGTGCACTGGTACTGCGAACTCCACTCGTTGTCCGCGATGAACGTGTCGTCGATGTCTTGACCGAAGTAGTTGCGGTAGAGACCAAGGTGTGTGTCTTGCGTAACCCAGTTGATGAGACCGGGCGACAAAAGGAGCCAATCGAGTGACGTGGAATTGTAGTCAAAGTTGAGAATGAGTTCCGCCACACCAGCCTGAGCGTCGCCACTCGGATGTTGATACACACCTGCGAGTACGTTGCTCGTCGAAGTGGACGCAACGGTCAGCCACGGTGTGAATGGTGCTCCGGCGTCAACTGTCGCGCCATCACCGAGTGTGCCGACGTCGAAAGGCACCGGTCCCTTCAATGCGGGCAATGCGGCGAGGCCGGCCGCATTCAACGCGCCCGTCGTGCCGGCGATCGATCCCGACGTCACGTCGGTTTCACCGAGCAGCGGCGAAGGGTACGCGTACGCGTCAATCTGGCGAATCTGAAACTGTGACTCGAATGCGAAGAGTGAGGCCAATTGTCCGGACGCGAACGCGAACGGTGAGTCGGCGAAAACGACACCGTCGAAATTGGCCGTCGTACCACTGGACAACGTTGGCAACGTCAACGTCTCGGAACCGTACGCACCGCTCGGCGCGACGAGCGTGTACGCAACGCCTTCACTCGAGAGCGCTGACTGCCACGCCGCGGTCGTGGGCGAAGGTGTGACTCCGCCGATGAGAAGAACGTTCAGATCGAGCGTGTTGGGCGTCGCGGCTGACGCGACACCACTTGCCAAGGGCGCAACCAACGCGCCACTCATTGCGATGACGGCACACGCCACTTTTGTTAACAACCACTTCGTCGGCTTCATTCGTACTCCTCGGTTCGTCGAACCCAATATGGGTTACGTCCTTCGCCGATATTAAGAACGCGAACGTGCTTCGCACTACCCCAGAATTGGCTTATTCATAAGGGAATAAACCCCTATGAAATCGAAATGACCCCCCTGCATTACCCAGGTGACACTGACTTGTATCGCGTCATTCCCGACCTCGCCGACAAGAAAATTGACAGTTGCTTCCTTGCAAAAGCGCCACGTTTCGTTCACCGGACTGACACGAGGGTGTTTCTGAGTTGATACAAGGGTCCGACCTTGGTTCACAAGGGTTGTCGGTCTGATTTTCGAGGATGATCGCACTTCCCTGAATTCAAAGTTGTGGGTAGGCGCGGAGCCTGGAATCACATACCTTTCACCTGATGACTTACGTCGAACCAACAACCACGGATCAGGAGCACGAGTGCCTTCGCGTCGCTCTGCTGACTGAGGGCACGTACCCGTACCATCCGGGTGGCGTGAGCGTGTGGTGCGACCAACTCGTTCGCGGAATGGCGCCGCATCGCTTCACGATCTATTCGATCGTCGCGGCATCCGACCTTCGTCCAACGTGGGAGCTTCCGGAGAACGTCGACGCGCTTCACTCAATTTCGTTGTGGGGCGATCCGAAGTCGAAGGGCTCTCGATTCTTGAAGCGCGTTCGCAAGACGTTGGGTCACATCGGTGACGCACTCGTCGAAGACAAAGAAGCCCCCGGACTCTTCGCGGCGCAACGTCGGTCGGCGAGCGACACCGCAACTCCGCGTCGACTGAGTTCCTCAACAAAGACACGCCGCGATGCTGACGCCCATGACGCGTTCGAATCATTCGCGTGGTCCATCGGTGATCCCGACGGTGGCAGTGACTTCCTTGAAGGTCTGCACCGACTGTTCGACGTATCACGCGGCGCACCGCTCATCGACTCACTGCGCAGTGCGGAGTCGCTCGAGGTACTTCTTCTGGTGATGCGCAAAATGCAACTGGACGATCGTTCCGCAGCGTCGGCGGCAACAGAAGTGACGGTGGCCGACGCGTGCCTCGCGCTCGACTTGATCGAACGACAACTTCGTCCGCTCTTCGAACCACCGCCCGTCGTCGATCTTTGTCACGCGACGTCGAACGGCTTAGCGGTACTGCCCGGACTCGGCGCGTACTGGACCTACGGCACGCCACTCATCATCAGCGAGCACGGCATCTATCTTCGCGAGCGCTACCTCTCCATCAATGCGTTCACGTACTCACGCCCCGTGCGAAGCATCTTGTTGAGTTTCTTCAAGCACCTCACGTGGGCCGGCTATCAAGTGGCGAAGGCGATGGCGCCCGGCAGTGAGTACAACGTGCTGTGGCTCGAAGCCAATGGGTGTGACCCCAGTCGCATCCGTCCGATCTACAACGGCGTCGACGCGGCGAACTTCATTCGCAGTAGTTCCAATCCCGACGTTCCGACGCTCGCGTGGCTCGGTCGCATCGACCCGCTGAAGGATGTCGAGACGTTGTTGTACACGTTCGCGAAAGTTCGTGAGGTGAAGCCGGAGACTCGACTCCGAATCTTCGGCACCGCGTCGAAAGAGAATCGCGGTTATCTAAAAATATGTGAAGACCTCGCCCGCGACCTCAACCTCGGTGACTCGGTGACCTTCGAGGGTCACGTCGAATCGGTGCTCGACGCGTATCACGCCGGCGACGTGGTTCTCCTCACGAGCATCTCCGAAGGTTTCCCCTACACGTTGATCGAAGCGATGGCCGCCGGCAAGGCGACGGTCGCTACCGACGTCGGCGGCGTACGCGAAGCGACCGGAGGCGCGGGCATCATCGTTCCGCCTCGCGATCCCCAGCGCATGGCCGACGCGTGCCTCATCTTCCTCAACGACATCGGACTGCGCAATCTCGTGGGCCGAGCCGCGCGTGAACGGATCTTGTCGCGTTTCACCTTGGACCAGAGCCTGGCCGTCTTCGGTGACCTCTACCGAGAGGTCACCGGCAACATCACCAGCGCCCCGATCCTTGAACGCAATCAGGTTCGCACCGAGGAGGACATGCTCGAGCAGTTCGTCATGCACCTCGTCGAACGATTCCTCGGTCCCACGGTTGAAGAGATTGAAGTACGCGGCGCCAACGGAACGATCCAACAGATCCCCGAAGAGAGGTCGTTCGCGTGACCACGCCTCGCTCCAAGAAGCCCGTGTCGAAGGTCACGTCAATCGACGGTGCCCGACGCAAAGCGTCGGGCACGACCGCCGAGATGCTCCCGGACGTCCAGGGACTACTTGACTGGGTGCTGCGCGATCCGCGACTCGTGGAGTACTGCGCGTCCGCGGTCGACCAGTTTGAAGTGGCCGCGCGACTGGAGACCTTTGGTCTCAGTGCTCGCGTCGTGCGAACCAGCTTCGGGTTCTCCGACGTGTTCGCCGCGGCGGCGGTCGTCTTCGAGTCGATCCCTTATATGGACGTGCGGCCGGAAAAGAAGCCGGGACCCAAGATGGGGAACGCCCAGGACCTCCTGCGCGGTGCGCTCTACGCCGTACCGGCGATCTTCGTGTCGGTCGTCATCCTCAGTTTTCACCTCAGCGCCTTTTGGTGGCTGCTCCCGGTCGGTCTCACGGTCGCCTGGGGCACCACGCAGGCCTTCACCGTATTGAGTTGGTCGCTTCGTGACCGCAAGGATCACCGCAGCGACGCGGTCCTCGCCGCCAGCTCGATTGTCTTCACGGCCGTAGCGTCACTCGTCGTGTCGCTCGTTGTGCGCGCGCTACTTGGCGGCAGCGCGACGAGTGTCGAACTGGCGGTCGCGCTGAGCGTCTATATCGCCGCGAGCAGCATCCTGATCTTCCACGCCGCGGAACGCCTGTTGTTGCTCTGTCTGTCCCCTGGTTTCATAGGTTCGGTCCTTTCATTGGACACCATCTCGGATAAAGACGCCACCTGGTGGATCCTGGCTTCGGGCGTCCTCGTGGTCTCCTTCGCGCTCGGACCGGTTGTCTCCAAGTCCTGGCAAAGGCCCACGTTCTCCTCGAGTACCAAGCGCCAGGCCGGTAAGTTCTTGTTGTACGGCCTCGGCTGCGGTCTGCTCACCTCGGCCGTCATTGGCTTTGCGACCCACAGCACACGGTCTTCGGGGTCCGTTGCAATCGCGGCCGGTCCGCTCCTGGTGACGCTCGGACTAATGGAATGGCAGTTGCGTTCGCTGCGCAGCCGTACGGCACTGGCCTTGCGTGAAACGACCGATTTGCGCAGTTTCTCCCAGAAGGCCCGCAGCGCCATGGTGCGGTCGATGACTACATATATAGGTGTCCTCATGATCACCTCGGTGATTGCCACGACCATCGCGCTGGTTCGTCACGAGACGATGGCGCCACTGTTGATCCTGACGGTTGACGCAATCGGAATCTGCTTCTTCCTCGCCTTGATATTGGTGTCGGCCGGGCTTATCAATCGGGTCCTGCTCTCCTGGCTCGTGGCCTTCGGGGCGATGACGATCGCGCTCTTGAGCGAGTGGTCGGCCACCGGGCATATCGCAGCGGACTTCGGCATCGTGGCTGTGCTGATCTCATCGTGCGCGGCGATCGCCTCGCTCTCATTGCTCTCGCGTCGCGTCCTTCTCTCGCCCCTCAACTTCGAAATCCAATCGTGAAAGTGGACACACAACCATGACAAAACAAACAATCGCTGTAACTGGTGCGGACGGCTTCATTGGTTCCCACGTCGTCGAGACGTTGGTCACCTCGGGCTACCACGTTCGCGCCATGGTGCAGTACAACTCGACGGGTTCGTGGGGCTGGATGGAGGACGCCCCTCCCGGTACCCACGAATCCGTCGAGATCCTCTCGGGCGACGTGCGCGACCGCGATTCGGTTCGCGCCCTCATGGAGGGCGCCGACATGGTCGCGCACCTCGCCGCCCTCATCGCGATCCCCTACTCGTACCAGGCTCCCTGGTCGTATCTGGAGACCAACGCGGCGGGGACGCTGAACGTCCTCGAGGTCGCGCGCTCCCTCGGCACCGCTCGCGTCATCGCGACGTCGACGAGCGAGGTCTACGGCACGGCCCAGCGCGTTCCGATGGACGAGTCACACCCGCTGCACGCGCAGTCGCCGTATTCGGCGTCCAAGATTGCGGCGGACAAGTTCGTCGAGAGCTACAACCTGAGCTTCGATCTGCCGACCGTGACCCTGCGTCCCTTCAACACCTACGGCCCGCGTCAATCGGCCCGCGCCGTCATCCCGACGGTGATCAGTCAACTCGCGAGCGGCAAACGCGAGATCTCGCTCGGTTCAGTGACGCCGACGCGTGACTTCACGTTCGTGCTCGACACCGCGGCGGCCTTTCGTGCGGTCCTCGAGGCGCCGCTCGAACAGGTCGTCGGACGGACCTTCAACGCCGGGTCGGGCAACGAGATCGCCGTCGGCGACCTGGCCCGACTCATCGCCGAACTGATGGGCGTCGAGATCGAGATCCGCACCGAAGACCAGCGCAAGCGTCCGGAGAACTCCGAAGTCGACCGACTGTTCTCGGACTCGTCCGCGATCAGTAGCGCCGCTTCGTGGAAGCCGAGTCACACCCTTCGCGAAGGACTTCTCGCCACCATCGAGTGGTTCTCACAACCCCGCAACCTGGCGCGCTACAAGCCCGACCAGTACAACGTCTGATTAGGAAGAGGCAGTGATATGACACAACTCGACTCCCGCAATCTCAATCGCCGCGAAGTCACGACCGAGCTCCCGCACGTCGTCATCGTGGCCGGTGGCAAGGGCGTGCGCCTGCGTCCCTACACCACGGTCATCCCCAAGCCGCTGGTGCCGATCGGTGACCGCTACTCGATCCTGGAGATCGTCATGCTGCAGTTAGCCCAATGCGGCTTCAAGCGCGCGACGCTGGCGATCGGCCATCTGGGGCACCTGATTCGCGCTTACGTGGGCGACGGTTCGCAGTGGGGCCTCGAAGTCGACTACGCCGAGGAGCGCTCGCCGCTCGGGACCGTCGGTCCGGCCCTGATGGTCTTGGAGAACCTGCCCGACCACTTCTTGCTCATGAACGGCGACATCTTGACCGACATGAACTACGCCGACCTGTTGAAGTTTCACATCGAATCTGACGCGCCGCTGACCGTGGCGACCAACGAGCGCGTCCACCAGGTCGACTTCGGCGTCCTCGATATCCAAGACGGGCGCATCACGTCCTTCACCGAGAAGCCACCGCTCACCTACACCGTGAGCATGGGCGTCTACGCCATGAGCAAGCGTCACCTGGAGAACTACACCAAGGGTCTCCCCTACGGCTTCGACGAGATCATGTACGACTTGATCAACAAGGGCATGTACCCGCAGAGCTACCCCTTCGACGGCTACTGGCTCGACATCGGACGACCCGACGACTACGACCGTGCCAACGAGGAGTTCGAAATAATGGCTCCACGACTGCTCCGTGGAGTTCGGTGACCACTTATCTCGTTCTGGGCGCGAGCGGCTTCCTCGGAAGTCACGTTCACGAGGCGATCAATCGCTCCACTACGCCTCCAGCGATAGTGGCGGTGAGTCGCAACCCACCACGAATCCCTTTGCCCGGCAACAGCAGCTGGGTACCGATGGATCTGACGCGCGCCTCGGTTGAGGAGCTCATCGTCCTCATCCAAGCCAGTCGCCCCGACGCCTTGATCAACTGTGCCGGACGCACGTCCGGCACTTCGGAGCAACTCTGGGAGATCAACACGACGTTCGTGGACAATCTCATTCAGGCGCTGCGCGTCGCGGGTCCGACCCCGCTCGTCCACTTAGGTTCCGCGGCCGAGTACGGCGTCCAGCCCGAGGGCGTACCGATCACCGAAAGCGCCAAGCCCGAGCCGGTGAGCAACTACGGCCGTTCCAAACTGGCCGCCACGCGAAAGATCATCGCCGCCACCAATGACGGCGACATCGCCGCCACCGTACTTCGCGTGTTCAACCCGATCGGTCTTCGCGCGCCCGCGGACTCCCTCGCTCGGCGCGCCATTGATCAGTTGATCCTCGCCCAGAAACACCGGCGCCGATCAATCTCACTCGGATCTCTTAATTCCAGTCGCGACTTCGTCGCCGCCACTGACGTCGCGAACGTGGTACTCCAGACGACCAAACTGGTCGAGCACGACCCCGTCATCAACGTGGGTAGTGGTCACGCACTTTCTTGTCGCACGCTCGTCGACATGCTCGCCGACGCCGCCGGCTTCACCGGCGAAATCATCGAAACGAGTGACGGCTCCGAACGCTCGACCGATGTGCACTGGCAACAGGCGGACGTGTCGTTGCTCGCGCGCAACTACAACTGGGTCCCCAACACGCCGATCGCCCAGGTGGCCAAGGAACTCTGGAGTGCAGCGGACGTCTAGGACGATTCGTTGACTACTGGCAGGGACTGCGCGACCCGTTCAACGCGACCGGGAAGTACGCCCCATTGATGCCCAGCGCGTCGTCGTTCGCACAGAACTGGCTCGTTGGAATGTTGTACTCGGCGTTGAAGATTGCCTTGTGCCCGAAGTACGAACTCAGGGCCGCGCACGTGCCGTACTGATTGCACTGCTCGGTGAGCACGCCGTCGGCCAACGGTTCCATCGTCGCGGCGTAGTTGTCGCCGGTGTCGTCCGGGTTCTTGATGATCCAGGCCAGACCGTCGCGGTGCATGTAGTTGGCCAGCGTCGTCATGTACGTCACTTCGTCGGCTTCGGTGAGCGTGAAGCCCGTCGTGCCGTCACCGCCGGCGTAGGTCTCGTCGAGGTCGGTCTCGACCGCGTCGAAGCCCTTCGCGGCGCACTGCTGATTGATCATCGCTTCGGTGATCGAGACCGTGGCCGGTGAGTTGATGTTGAGGAAGTACTCGGGATAGCCGGACAGCTTGTCGCCGAGGACCCCGGCGGCTTGGTACTGCGCGTAGTACGTGGTCGCGGTGCCCTCGTCGGCGGCGGAGTAGTAGTTGCCGGCGGTACCAACCTCGATATAGCAGATGGCGTGGTCGCCCTCGGCGTGCAATGCCGACACGGTGGCGGCCGTGTTCAAGATGCCGTCAATGTCGTAGACCACCGGAGCCGGAGCCGCCGAACCGTCGGGCAGGGTGTCGTTCGTGCCCATATCCGTCGCGGAGTTCACGTTCAGCGGGTGGTCGATCTCCCACTGCCAGGGCAGGGCGCCGGTGGGCGGGTGCCACCATGAACCACTGCCACTCGGTGCGGGTGCCTGCGTGGTGGTCGTCGCCGGCGCGGTGGTCGTCACCGGCGCGGTGGTCGTCACCGGCGCGGCGGTCGTCGTGGTTGTCGTGCGGCTTGGTTGCGTGGTCGTCGACGTCGCCACGGTCGTCGTGGTGGTCGCCACGGGCGTCGTCGTGGTGGTGACGATAGGCGAATAGATCACGAGTGTCGTGGTCGTCGTCGGTCGGGGCGTGGTCGTCGTGGTCGACCGGGGCGTCGTGGTCGTGGCGACGGGAGAATCGGAGACCGGAGCCGTGGTGGTCGTTGACTTGCGCGGTAGCGTCGTCGTGGTTGTCGGACGATGTTGACGGTGACGCCAGTTGCGGCCCAGCACGACGTGCTGGCCGGCGGCCGGCCGCGGGAGAGCCCCAGACGGATTCGAAGTGGCGAGGACGAGTGGCACGCAGATGAGCATCGCGGCCAAGGCCAGGCAGGCCTTGCGACGGGTTCGCCACTGATTGACGATTGCGGCCAACGAAATGAATGAAGACGAACCAGAAGTTCGTTCGATACGGATGGAGACCGATCGGCCCCTTGCGTGATTTGTCATGAACGTAAGTATTCGAACCTGGTGTCAAACGCTCCCCTTCGTGCCCTCAAAAGTCAGACAACGGTGAAGTATTTCCATAAGACACAAGACGAACTACATCGTCATGTATTTGAGATGTTCGGCTCTACGCAATTGGACGTTTCGAGAGCGTCACCAAATGCGTTGCGGACCTTCGACGCTTATTGGCAGGGACTACGCGGCCCGTTCAGATCGACCGGGAACAGTGCGCCATTGATGCCGGCCGCGTCGTCACTCGCACAGAACTGCGCGGTCGTCAAGTTGTACTCGGCGTTGAAGATCGCCTTCTTGCCTTCGAAAGCCTTGTACAGCGAGCACGAGCTGTACTGGTTGCACTGTTCGGTGATGACGCCATCGGCAACGTTCATCATGTCGTTCACGAAACTCTGACTGCCGGTGTCGTCCAAGTTCTTCGCGATCCATCCCATCCCGAGTCCGTGCATGTAGTTCGCGAGAGTCGTGAGGTACGCCTCTTCGTCGGCTTGGGTGATGGTGAATCCCGTGGTGCCTTCGTTGTTGTTGAAGGTCTCATCGAGGTCGGTCTCGACGGCGTCGAATCCTTTGGCGGCGCACTGCTGGCTCAAGATGCTCTCCACGATCGCCACGGCCGACGGCGCGTTGATGTTAATGAAGTACTCGGGGTAGCCACTGAGCTGGCTACCCAAGTCACCCGCAGCCTGTAATTCGTTGTAGTACGTCGTGTACGCGCCGCCGTAGTTTCCCGCCGTACCGACTTCCATGTAGCAGATCACGTGCGCTCCTCTCGCCTGCAGCGCCGAGACCGTGGCGGCGGAGTTGTCGATGCCGTCAATGTCGTACACCTGGGGCGCCGGGGCGGCCGCGCCGTTCGGCAACGTGTCATTCGTGCCGAGGTCGGTCGCGGAGCTCACGTCGAACGCCTGGCCGATTTCCCATTGCCACGGCACAACACCGGTCGACGGAGTCCACCACGGCCCACTCTTCGGCGGCACCGTCGTCGGCGGCAGCGTCGTGGGTGGCACCGGACGCGTCGACGTCGTTGTTGGCTGCGAGGTGGGCGTCACCGGAGGCGTCGACGTCGTCGTTGGCTGCGTGGTGGTTGAAACTTGCGTCGTGGTCGTTGCGGAACCGGGCGGATCCGACGGATCGGACGTTGAGGTCGTGGGACGATGCTTGCGCCGCAACGTGGTGGTGGTCGAGTGTCGCTTCGGTCGAGTCGTCGTGGTCGGGTGAGAGTGCCGAGTCGTCGTCGTTCGATGAGAGTGCCGAGTCGTCGTCGTCGTCACTCCGCGAATCGACGTCGACGTCGACGTCGACGTAGGGGTACCGGATGAGAGACCGGTGATCCACAGCAGAAGAACGACGACACAAACAGCGACGAACCCCGCGAGGACCCCAAACCAGAGGCGCTGTCGTGAAGCCATGACGTTTGGTCCCTACTTGGCGACGCGCGGACTCATCGGTCCTCGGACCACGTCGGTGCTATTTCGTCGTTGCTGTAGTCCGCAACGTCGATCGGCGACTCCCCCAACACTTCGGCCAATTCGAAGCGCGAGGTGACGCCCAGTTTGCGATACGCCCTCGACAGGTGACCTTCAATCGTCTTCACGTTCACGAAGAGTTCGTCAGCGATCGCACGGTTGGTGACGTTCGCGGCCGCCATGTGCACGGCGCGCAATTCCGCGGGTGTGAGAGAGTCCACGCCCGTCGAACCCAACCGACGAGGTCGCGCTCCGGCCGAGCGAAGATGCGAACCGGCGATCTCGACGAGTCGTTCCGCTTTGCAGGCCGAGGCCAAGGTCGCACCCTGTTGGAGCAAAGCACGCGCCCCTTCCATGTCACGCCGCTCGACTAACGCCGCGCCCAAGTCGACCATGGCAGCGGCCGTCTCGAGTTTGGCCGACGAGCCCTCCAACACCTTCACCGACTCGATGAGCCACTGGACGCGATCGCTGAGGTCCTGGGTGGACGCCGCCATCGCGCGAAGCGCCGTGCCCAGGTTGCGACGTGCGCCGAAGGCTCGGGCCGCGCTGAGGTGATTGCTCGCCAAGTCCTTCGCCTCGTCCCAGCGTCCCAGTGACGCGAGGGCCCAGGCAGTAGGTGGTCGCCACGCCACCAGAATCTCGTTGTTGATGCCCGCGCGTTCGGCGGTCTCACTGGCGCGGTGATACTCGTCCAACGCTTCGTCGGTACGCGCGACCGCGGCGAAGAGCCGACCGCGCTCGACGTGCGCGGTCGCGCGGTCGAGGGGGTCATCGAAGCGTTCAAGTTCGGTCGAGCCGAAGCGCTGGAGAGCCTCGTCGGTCCGGCCCTGGGCGATCAAGAGGTCTGACGCGCCCACCATGTGGCGCATGGAGATTGAGTCCCCGAGTTCGTCGTGTCGACGACAGGCCTCCTCGGCCTCGTCGAGCGAACCCTGCCAAAGCTTCGAGAGCACCACGAGTCGCAGGGCGTCATCTTCACCGGCCATGTCACCGAGAGAGCGCGCGCGCCATCTCGCCATCTCGAGGATGAGGTCCACGCGCACGAACTCGTCGGCGCTGAGCAACATCCGACAGGCTCGCGCGAGGATTGCCTCACTGGCGAGATCACCCACGAGCATCTGGTCCGAGTCGAGCACCGAGCCGAGGATCTCGACGATGTTGGCGGCCGACACGTTGGGGTCGTTTTCAAATCGGTGGAGATCGAGGAAGATTCGCGCGGCGCGTGAGGCCTTGGAGCGCTCGTCCGACGTGGCGACCAACGTCTCGATCCTCGCGACGCCGTAGCTGCGCTGGGCCGGGTGACCCGAGAGGAGCGTGAGACCCAATTCGAACTCGAGTTGCAGTGCCGTGTCGACGACCGCCAATCGCGACGACACTTTTTGCAGCGTGGCGACGCCCTCAGAACGAAGCTCCGGCCATTCACGTAGTGCCGCCATGAGGCCGACCGCGACTTGGATGACGGCCTCGTCATCGAGGACGCCGAGCGTCAGGGCCTTTTGGAAGGACGACAGCGACGTTCGAAGTCCGAGTTCGATTTCGCACTGCGCCAAGTCGAGCCAGAGTGAAGGATCTTGCTGCGTGACCGGGCTCTCGTTGAGCGAACGACGCAGACATCGTGCCGCGAGTCGCACTTCGCCCTGCTCCAACAGACTTCGTCCGGCGATACTCAGCTTGGTCGCCACGTCCTTATTCCACGCGGGCTCCGTCGCGAGAAGATGCGCCACGACCAACGTCTCGTCGGCACCGATCTGCACCAGGAAGTCGGCACAGCGCGCGTGCAATTGCGAACGGCGCGACGACGGTATGTCCTGGAGGATCGCCCACTGCACGACCGGCGCCACGAAGGCGAGCGGGCGGCCCGGTCGCAACAGCTCAGCGTGCACCAAGCTGTCGACGGCGCGGTCCGACGCGTCCGGTTCGATGTTGGCGAGGTGAATTACGGACGCGACGTCACTCAATTCGCCGTAAACGGCACATGCTTCGAGGAGGTCACGGGCGGCCGGCGCCAGGCGATTCAGTCGCACGAGGACCTTCTGGGAGATCCGCGGTATGGCCAGACGATCAAGGTCACTGACCACCGAGGCGCTCGGCGCAATGCGCTCGTCGCGACAGGCCTTCGCGAGTTCGACAACGAACTCCGGCCGGCCGCTCGTCGCGTCGAGTACCGCGGCGGCGAACTCGGGGTCCGGTTCGATACTGAGTTGGGTGGCCAGGATGATGCGCACACCCTCGAGGCTCAGCGGCGCCAATGAGAAGTGACGAACGTGCTGATTGACGAGCAAGTGCTCGATGGCGAGGGGTCCGGCGCCGGGGAGGCGCGGTGGCGACGTCGTCAAGAGCCAGATCTGTTGATCGTCGATGCGGTGGTACACGTACTCGAGGGTCGTCATCGTCGCGTCGTCGACGAGATCGGCGTCGTCGATCGCCAACAATACGGGACCGAGGTTGCGCACGGCCAGCAAGAGAGCGTAGAAGGCCGCGCCCAGGGAGCCGAAGTTTCGTTCCCCTTCGCGATTGATGAAGTCGAGAACCTTTTCAATCTGTTCGACGATCTCCTCGTTGGCGTTGCGCAACGATGCGATACCTTCGATGATTCGCAGCAGGGCGCCAAAAGACGCGCCGCGCTCCAGGTTCCCGCCGCGCGCGCGAAGTACGAGGCAACCCGCGCTTTCGGCCGTCAAGCAGGCTGCGTTGAGCAGCGCGGTCCGTCCCATTCCCCAGCCACCCTCGATTGAGAGACAGCCGCTGTGGGACGGTACCGAGCTTGAGAAGATTGATTCGAATTCTTGAAGAAACTGGTTTCGATCTACAAGAGGAAATCTGCTGTGGGCAATTGGGCGTTCCGACAAGGCCGACTCTTCGGTCTCAATCATCGCGAAAAATCCTCCTGTCTTCGAAATCGACGATTGCCCTATTGAACGCGGTTAGGCCGCGCTCACATCGACGAAGAGTTTTAAGCATTATGAAAATACCACTGTGAATTCACAAGGACCCAACGAATAACGACCACGTGGGTACTGCCAGGCGATGCTGTCATTCGTAACACCTTCCCCTTGCTATGCCCAGGTTCGAGTTACGGGTCGAGTTTTAGTTGAATTCAGTGAAATATGTATAGGAAATCAAAAGCGTCCTGCGAAGTCCTTACGATAGCAGTCACCTTCAGATTTTGGGAGAAAAACTTACCGGGGTTTTTCTCAGTAATCGCAATTTCCTTGACTATCACGAACTTTACACCCCTCTGACGAAATACTCAACTGGTGCAATTTTGCTACATCGGCCACTCATCGTGGTGGCGCTCGACGTAGGCGTTGTCAAAAGCCCACCTCGCGTTGGCGATGAACTGTCCGAGGAGCACGGGATCTTTCTCACCGACCGATTTCTCGACGCCGGCGCGCACGTCAACACCCCACACCGGGTAGTTCTGCACGATATCGACCACGTTCGAGGGCGTCAGACCCCCGGAGGCGATGATCGGCGTTCGAACTTCTTGATCACTGAAGAGCTCCAGGCAGTCCATCAGCGAGTAGTGATCGTCGGACTCCGGCACCACCAGATAGTCGATGCCCGAAAGAGCGCTCACCAAATCGTGGTTGGCGGTGCTCGGCAGGCTTCGCAGCACGGTGTTGACGCGCTCGGACACGTAGGCGATCTCCTCACTCGCCACGGCGCCGTCGATTTGCACCGCTGAAAGTCCCAGGGTGTTGGCGATCTCCACGATGCGCTGGGGCATCTCGTTACGAAAGACGCCCACGGAGATCGCGCCGACGGGAAGTCGGCGAACAATATCGTGGGCCGCGTTGACCGAGATCTGGCGCGGCGTCGGTCCGAAATCGAAACCTACGGCGCTCGCCCCGAGGCCGATGGAGAACAGCGCGTCGTCCTCAGTGGTCACTCCGGAGACTTTGATGAATATGCCCTCTGTATTCAACCGCACGTGTCGACTCCTTGGCCCCCACGTTAACGGTCCGCCCCGTTCCGCGTCAGGCAATCTCCTCGACGGACACGTCCGTGGCGAGGAGGAGTTCCTCGCTCGCGAGCAGGCTCCGGTGTGCGAAGCCGAGACCGACGACGGATTCGCCCCGACGCGTCGAGGTCGTGAGTCCCGCAGTGCCGGACGGACCCTTCGACGTGAGCACCTCGTTGAGGCGCGCTTCGCTCGGGCCGCTCGCGCGCACCATTCGCCAGGGAACACTCGAGCCGCGCGCGTCGAGGCGCCCCACCAACTCTTGTCCGGTGAAACAGCCCTTCGTGAAGGACACCGTCGAGGCGACGAAGGCGCCACCGAAGCACTGGGGCGTGAGTCCCCGGGCGAACTCCGCCGGACCGGGCCGTCCCGCGTCAATCTGTTCGTCGCGCGTGTCGTAAGGTCCGTGATCGAGTTCGATCAACTCCAGCGTGCACGCCGTGCGAAGTAGGAACCGTCGAAGGCGCGCGAGTGCGACGTCGCCCAGTTCGCGCGCGAGCGACAGGGTGTAACCATCGGGTATCGCGGCGACGTAAATCGACGTGATGACGATGCCGTCGGGCGCGAGCAGGAGCGACCACACGCCCGCAGGGCCAACCGTAGTGATGTCTTGACTCAGTTGTCCTTGGAGGAATGACGCGGCGTCGGGTCCGCCCACGACGATGCTCGACCAGCGAGGCATGGTGTCGAACTTGCGGTCGGTCATTGATTCCATCGACCATTACAGTATTCGCCAGCGCGCGAGACGCTCCCAACCCGAAGGACCACGTCGATGAGCATGCAAAACGAACTGAACACGATCACCTCGACCATGAACGAGTTGTCACATCGCATCACCGCGCTGGTCGAGACCGAAGGTGCCGCGATGCCGCCCGACATCTACTCAGAACTCGTTGCGGCTGAGCGAACGCTGGGCGCGCTGCTTCGTCGTCTCAATCGCGTCGTCGGTCGGATCGCCTGACGCGCCGGTAACCTGCGCTCATGACCGATTCGTGGCAACGCAGTCATTCGCTGACGCCCGAACGTCGACTCGAAGTTCTGAATCTCCTCAACCGCACCGAATCACTGTTGGGGCGCGAGGCCATCGACGAAGGACGTCGTCGGATCGTCGTGCACGGATGGCGGGCCGAGCACTGGCTGTTGTATCACGAAGGTCTTCTCCTCAAGTACGCCATGTCGACGGGCGCCGAGCACGCGATGGTGGAAATGTGCGGCGGCGGCATTGACGAGGATCTCTTGCAGAATCTCTTGGCCCATCACGAGTCCCTCGATTGGTGGACCCGGGGCTCGATGGTCCCGGTGCATTCCCAGTGCCAGGTCGTTCGAACGCTCCAACTCATGCAGGTCGCCCTCCCGGTGGACACCGTTGACGTCCCCCCGGGTGCGACGCTGCGTAATTACGAGCCGGGGCGCGACGAAGACGCGTGGCTGGAACAGAACAACGCCGCCTTCGCCGACCATCCCGAACAGGGTGCCTGGCTGCGCTCGGACTTGGACGAGCGCGCGAGCGAACCCTGGTTCGACCCTTCGGGATTCTTGCTCTTGGAGATCGACGGACGCCTCGCGGCGTCGTGTTGGACCAAGGTGCACGAACTGCACCCGGACCGTTTCGGCGAGATCTACATCATCTCGGTCCACCCGGACTTTCAGGGACGCAACCTGGGACGCGTCATGGTGACTCAGAGTCTCGACGTCCTACGAAAGAAGGGCGTATCGACGGCGATGCTCTTCGTCGAGCAATCGAACGTCGGGGCGCTCAAGCTCTACGAGTCACTCGGCTTCAAGGTCGTACGCGACGACCGGCTGTTGCACTTTCACCGCAGCTAGTGGTAGCCGACGAGTCGGCCGATGCCGAACGTGACGGCCGCGGCTAACGCGCCGACCAGGACTTGACGAAACGCCCACTTGAAGATGCCGTTGCGCGTGAACCAGCCGATGACGCCGCCCACGACCGCGGCCGCTAAGACGGCCAAGACGATGGACCACACGACGGGATTGCCGGTCGAGGTCACGATCCACGGCAGTAAGGGCACGAACGCGCCGATAGCGAAGGAACAGAGCGAAGAGATCGCGGCACCCCACGGTGAACCGGTCGCGGAGGGATCGACGCCCAACTCTTCGCGAGCGTGCGTCCGAAGCGCCATCTCCGGGTCACGCATCAGGTCGACCGAGAGACGCTTCGCCAGTTCCGCTTCAATACCGCGTGCGACGAAGAGTTCGCGCAGTTCTTCTTGCTCTTGGACCGGCGACTCTTCGATCGACCTGCGTTCGACGTCAATCTCGTACTCGAGTAACTCCTTTTGGGCCCGCACCGAGATGTACTCACCGCTCGCCATTGAAAAACCTCCGGCGACGAGACCGGCGAGGCCCGCCAGACGCACGATGTTGTGACCGGGATTCGCCCCGGCGAAGCCCAAGATCAGCGACGCGTTCGTGACCAGACCGTCACTCACGCCAAAGACCGACGCGCGGTACCAACTCCCGGCCACGTTGCGGTGCTTTTCGGGGTGGAAGCTTTCGCTCATCGCCCAATCCTAGGACGCAGTGAAGACAATTCCCTCGAAGAGTCCTTTGTCTAGAGTTGAATCTGGAGGTTTTCTATGACGACGCACGTGAACAGCATCGAAGAGTTGACGGCACTCGTGGGCACGCATCTGGGCTACAGCGAGTACCGGGCCGTGACCCAAGAGCAGGTGAACCTGTTCGCCGACGCCACCGGTGACCACCAGTGGATTCACGTGGACCCCGAACGCGCTAAGGGCGGACCCTTCGGTGGTCCGATCGCGCACGGCTACCTCACGCTGTCGTTGATCCCGGTGCTGCTCGGCGGCGTCATGAAGGTTGACGGCGTCGCGATGGGTGTCAACTACGGCACCAACAAGGTCCGATTCACCAGTCCCGTGCCGGTCGGCTCCGAGATTCGTGCCGGCGCGACGTTGGCGTCGGTCGATGAGGTGGCCGGCGGCGTACAAGTCGCCCTCGACGTCATCGTCGAGGTGAAGGACGCGCCCAAGCCGTCGTGCGTCGCCCAAGTGGTCTTTCGCTACTACCGCTGAGTCCGTTGTCCACTCCCCTCCCCCAAGGCGAAGAAAAGACCCGTCAGGTCCGTGCGATGTTCGACGCCATCGCGTCGAGATACGAGTTGGTCAACAAACTGATGACCTTCGGTCTCGACACGCGCTGGCGACGACGGGCCGTCAGCGATCTTCGCTTACCGCACCAGAGCATCGTTCTCGATGTCGCCGCGGGCACCGGGGACTTCACGCGCGAACTGGTGCGACAGGGACATCGCGCCGTCGCCACCGACCTGAGCTTCGGAATGTTGCACACCGGAAAACGGATGGACGAGCGGGTTCAGGCCGACGCCTCCTCGCTCCCGTTTCGAACGGCCGGCTTCGACGGCGTGACCTGTGGGTACGCGCTGCGCAATTTCAGCGATCTGGCGGCCACCTTCGACGAGATGGCCCGCGTCGTTCGCCCCGGCGGTCGCCTGTCACTCCTCGAGGTGGCCGAACCACGTTCGGGTATTTGGCGAGCCGGTTTTCGGGTGTGGTTCCGCCGCGTCGTGCCCTTCATCGGATCACTCGTCTCGGACCGCGCCGCCTACCACTACCTCCCCCAATCCACGGCGTACCTGCCCACGAGCGCAGAGATCGTTCACATGTTGAACCATTCGGGCTTCGCCGCGGTCAATCACCGTCGAGTGATGGGTGGACTCTCCCAACAGTTCATAGCGACGAGGACGTCGTGAGGATCCTCCGTCAACGCATCGCGACACAACCCCTCAACGCACTGCGCACTGTCGGTGCGCGCGACGGCTGGCTCATAGAAACCGCCGACGTCATTCGGGTCGGCTTCGGTGATGCGGTCGAACACGTGATCCTGGAACAGGGCTTAGAGGCGACGTTCGACGCCACGTCGTCGCTGCGCCGCCACGAACTAGTGGGCGACGACGGCCCTCCCGGGTCGGGCGTCGTCGCCTTCGGCGCGTTGCCCTTTGATCGATCGGCGCCGAGCCAACTCGACGTGCCGCGCTACTGCATCACCCAAACGAGCAATGGTGACGCCTGGATCACGAGCCCCGAGGGCTCGGATTCGTGGAGCGGACTACTCGCGGGGACGACGGCACCGGTGCAAGAGACCCAGAGCCTGCGCTCGCTCTCACTCCAGCCCACCCCTGATGAGTACGCGCACAACGTCGCCCTCGCCGTCGAGATACTGCGATCCAAAGAGATCGACAAGGTCGTACTGGCGCGTTCGGTGCGCGGCACCGTGCCCGAGGCCATCGACGCCGCCGCCGTCGCGCAACGACTTCAACACCGTGAGCCGCTGTGCACGATTTTCTCCATTCCCACCAGCGATCAGCGACGCTTCGTGGGAGCGACGCCGGAGTTGATCGCGCGTCGCACGGGCGCCACGCTGCAGTGTCACCCGTTGGCTGGAACCATCGCTCTGCCACCGAACGTCGAGCCCGAGGACTACCTGACATGGTTGCTCGGCAGCACCAAGAATCTGCACGAACACAACGTTCCCGTCAACGAGATCGTCACCGCGCTCGAGGGCGTGTACGACGACGTGCGAGCCGACGCCGGTCCGTCGATTGTGGCGCTGCGAACGCTGGCGCACCTCGGCACGTGGATCGAAGCGTCATGTCGTCGCGTCGAGGACGCGCCGGACGCGCTCGAGGTCCTGCGTCTGTTGCACCCCACGTCTGCCGTCGGCGGGGTCCCGCGCCAGAGCGCCTACGAACTCATTCGTCGCCTCGAACAGATCGACCGTGGCTACTACGCCGGACCCCTCGGCTGGATCGACGCCAACGGCGACGGCGAATGGTGGATCGGATTTCGTGGCGTGCTCGTCAAGGGTGCGCAGTTCGAGGCGTGGGCCGGCGCCGGCATCGTGAGTGAGTCCGACCCCATTGCCGAACGCGAGGAGACCAAGGCCAAACTGGCCAGCTTCCTTTCGTCGGTCCTCGTCGACGCCGTTCAGTGAGCGCCGCGGCCGAAGGGCCGCTCCAGCGCCCACTTGGTCACGAGCCACAGGGCCTCGACGACGATGGCCCGCGACATCTTCGATTCGCCCAATTCGCGGTCGGTGAATGAGATCGGCACCTCGATCATCGACGCCCCGGCCCGCTTGGCGCGGTACGTCATCTCGATCTGGAATCCGTAGCCGTCGGCACTCACGGTCTCGAAGTCGATGAGCTCGAGGCCCTTCTTGGAGTAGACGCGGTAGCCGGCGGTCGAGTCGGCCACGCCGAGTCCGAGCATCAACGAGGCATATTGATTGCCGCCGCGCGAGAGCATTCGGCGAGAGAGACTCCACTGCGGGATGTGACCGCCGGGAATATATCGAGAGCCGATGACGACGTCGTGGTCTTTCGCCGCGCTGAGCAACATCGGCAACGCGATCGGGTCATGGCTGAAGTCGCAGTCGATCTCGACGAAGTGGTCGTAGCCGTGTGCCAGGCCCCACGCGAAGCCGGCCCGGTACGCACCACCGAGTCCGCTCTTCATCGTGCGCCGCAGCACGGTGATCTGACCGACGTCCCCACCGACCTCTTCGGCCAGGTCCGCCGTACCGTCGGGGCTACCGTCGTCAACGACGAGCACGTCGCACTGGGGCACGACTTTTCGGAGTGTTCGCAGCATCAATTCAACGTTCAAGATCTCGTTGTACGTGGGCAGAACCACGAGCGTACGCATTGGTCGATTCTACTTTGGGGCGCACGGACGCATCTGGCGGCCGAACGTTTGGAGCATCCGCGAGGGCCCGTTTAAGGTACTCGTATGCCCGAGCCGGTCAAGAAGAAGCGATTCGCGCTGCCGCGCGAGGTGCGCATCATCTTAAGCGTCGGAGCCCTGGTGTTCGTCTTCGAATACTTCGTGCTTCCCCAGTTCGCTTCGGCGCGCAAGTCATTGCACCTGCTCTCGACCGTCAATCCGGTGCTCGTGGCGGTCGCCGTGCTCTTGGAGATGGCCGCGATCTACGCCTACGTCGAGTTGACGAAATCGGTGCTCTACCCCTACGCCCCAAGTCGTTACAACTTGCTGCGCGTGAACCTCGCCGGCCTCGCGATCAGTCACGTCGTTCCCGGCGGCACCGCACCGGCCGGCGCGTTGTCCTATCGGATTTTCAACGAACTCGGCGTTCCCAAGGAGACCAACGCCTTCGGCCTCGCCGTCCAGGGCACGGGATCGGCGGTCGTGTTGAACATGATCTTCTGGTTCGCACTCGTGATCTCGATTCCCTTGCGCGGTTTCAACCCGGCCTACGGCTTCGCCGCCCTCGCCGGCGTCTTTCTATTGGCGGCGTTTTTCGGCACGATTCTCCTGATCACCCGGGGTCAACGACACGCCGCCAACTGGCTTCGTTGGATCGCGCTTCGAATCCCCGCGGTCAACCCCGACAGGATCAGTGCCCTGATCGCCAAGGTCGCCGACCGCATCACCATGCTGGTGAACAATCGTCGCACGCTGTGGTCCGCATTCATGTGGGCGTCACTGAATTGGCTCCTCGACGCCGCGTGCCTGTGGGTCTTCATCTGGTCCTTCGGTCGCGTGATCTCGCCCATTGACCTGCTCGTCGCCTACGGACTCGCCAACATACTGGCGGCGATTCCGATTACTCCGTCGGGACTCGGCATCATCGAAGGAGTCCTCATCGGGACCCTCGTCGGATTTGGTGTGCCCCACAGCCAAGCGATCCTCGCGGTGTTGTCCTATCGCCTCATAAACTTCTGGATCCCGATTCCCGTCGGTGGCATTTCCTACGCGACACTCATGTGGCGCAAGGAGAACGGGCTCGCCCCTAAGCGAGAGCCCGAGACCGGAGCAACGCCAGCCGTTTGAACTCGCTCTGGGCCGAGAAGTTATTGACCGGCTGCAGACGGCGCCACCGGCGATCCGTGCCGAGCACCCACGTGAAGAGATCGTCACGCCAGGTGACTTCGAAGGCTTCGAGCAGCTCTTGTTGGAGCGTGCGATTCTCAATCGGCACCTGCACCTCGACCCGCCGGTCGAGGTTGCGCTCCATGAGGTCGGCCGAACCGAGCCAGGTCGAGAACTCCGGCTCACCGGGCGTGCCGAAGATGAGGACCCTCGAGTGCTCGAGGAACTCCCCCACCAGGCTGTGCACGGTGATGTTCTCCGATAGTCCGGCCACGCCGGGACGAAGCGAGCACAGCGTGCGGACTTCGAGTCGGATCTCGACCCCGGCCGAGCTCGCTTCGTAGAGGGCGTCGATGATCGTCGGGTCGGTGAGCCCGTTGACCTTCACGGCGATCCGACCGGACCGACCTCGGTCGCGCTGAAGGTTGATGAGCTCGATGACCCTCGTGCGCGTCGACAGCGGACTCACCATGATCTTCTTGTACTTGCCAATACGCGAGAAGCCGGTGAGGAAGTTGAAGAGCTCGCCCACGTCGTCGGTGATCGCCGGGTCACAGGTCAACAGACCGAAGTCCTCGTAGGTTCGAGCGGTCTTGCCGTTGTAGTTGCCGGTGGCGATATGGACGTAGCGCGCCGTCGTATTTCCTTCGGCGCGCAGCACCAACGCCGTCTTGGAGTGCGTCTTCAGGCCGACGATGCCGTAGACCACGTGGACGCCCGCGTCTTCGAGGGCCTTCGCCCATTCGATGTTGGCCGCCTCATCGAAACGCGCCTTCAACTCGACGAGCACCGCGACTTGCTTGCCTTGCTCCTGAGCGTGGAGGAGCGAAGCGACGATCGGCGAATCACCGGACGTGCGATAGAGCGTCATCTTGATGCCGACCACTTTGGGGTCGGCCGCGGCCTGCGCGATGAACATCTCGACGGAGTCGGTGAAGGACTCGTACGGGTGGTGCAACAAGATGTCGTCTTCGCGTATCGCGGCAAAGATATCGCCAACGTGCTCACCGTCGAGGAGCCGGCGCGGCGTGATGGGCGACCATCCTTCGCCCTTCAGGTCCGGTCGATCGATCGCGTAGAGGCTCCAGAGGTCGTGCAGACCCAGCGGCGCGTCGGTGACGTACACGTTGGAGCGATCGAGTTCGAGTTGGTCGACGAGGAGCTCTAGGAACTCCGGTGACATCCCACTTTGGATTTCGACGCGTAGTGCCTCGCCAAAGCGACGGCGACGCAGTTCGACTTCGAGCGCCACGAGGAGGTCGTCGGCTTCGTCCTCTTCCAATGAGAGGTCCGCGTTTCGCGTCACGCGAAAGAGGTCGGCCCGCCCGACGGTCATGCCCGAGAACAGTCGACCCAGGTTCGACGTGATGAGGTCTTCCAACAGGCACCACTGCGTCTCGTTGGCCTGGAGGAAACGAGGCAGTGAATTGGGCACCTTGACGCGCGCGCTACGTTCCTCACCGGTGACGTCGTCGCGTACGTAGACCGCAATGTTCAACGAGAGATTCGAAATCATCGGGAACGGGTGCCCCGGATCAACGGCCAGCGGTGTCAAGACTGGATAGACGTTCTCGTCGAAGTACTTCGTCATCCGTTCGTGGTCCTCGGCGCTGAGCGAGCTGAAGGGTACGACCGCGATGTCCTGCTGCGCCAGTTCTGGCAAGAGCACGTCGAGGACCAGTCGGTCCTGGCGTTCGACGAGGGCGAGGACACGCTCACGGATCGACTCGAGTTGCTGTCGCGGTCGAACGCCGTCGATCGACGGCGTCTGGACGCCGGCGGCGACCTTGTCTTCGAGACTTACGACGCGCACCTGGAAGAACTCGTCGATCATGTCGGCGAAGATAGCGACGAACTTGCAGCGATCAAGGATCGGCAACATATGGTCGTCAGCGAGGTCGAGTAGTCGCGCACCGAACTCGAGTCGCGACAGTTCGCGGCTCGAAAACCTCTCGGGCCCGAAGGAACGGACGTCGATGACGAGCGCGCCCGATTCCTCGGCGTCGATGAGATCCATTCAACCATCGTAGGACTACAGTTGATTCGTGGCGAGACACGCGAATACCGCTGTAGCCCCGGCCAAGTTCTCATCCGTCACTCAAGTGTCACAGGGACGCCTCACAGAGCTCAGTTTGATGATTCTCGCGTGGGTGATCGTGGGGTCGTATTACGTACTGGCATCGCTCGGTGCCAAGGGCCACTTGCCCGACCGACTTGGTGTGTTCCTCACGACGATCATCGCGATCTCGCTCGCCTTACACGTGTGCGTGCGCTTCCTCGCGCCGAACTCCTCGCAGGTCCTCTTGCCGATCGCCACGCTGCTCAACGGCGTCGGCTACGTCGAGATCGCTCGGTGGTACCCACCGGCCGCGGGCTTTCAGGCGCTCTGGTTCCTGATCAGCGCCGGCGCACTCGTCGTGACGCTAATCCTCGTACGGCGGGTGCGCGACCTCGACCGCTATCGCTACCTGACGTTGCTGGCGGCGCTCGCGCTCCTACTACTGCCGCTCGTGCCCCACGTCGGACAGGACATCAACGGCGCGCGCCTCTGGGTCAAAGTCGGTCCGATTTCCTTCCAGCCCGTCGAGATCGCCAAGATCTTGTTGGTCTTCTTCTTCGCGTCGTACTTCGCCGCGAATCGCGAATTGCTGTCGACTCCCACGCAGCGAATCGGTCGACACCAAATCGTTCCTCCGAAGGTGTTGTTGCCGATACTCTTCGCGTGGGGAATTTCCATGGCCATCCTCGGCGCCGAGAACGACATCGGATTCGCCCTGTTGCTCTTCGCGCTGTTCATTTCGATGCTCTGGGTCACGACCGGACTCAAGACCTACGTCGTACTCGGCATGGGACTGTTCGCGGGAGGCATGTACGTCGCCGCGCGGTTCTTCACGCAGGTGCACTTGCGTATCACCGACTGGCTGAATCCGTGGGGCGCCTGTGCGACGCAGGGAATTCATCAGACCTGTCAACTCGCCTGGGGTCAATATTCCCTCGCCGCCGGCGGCATGACGGGCACCGGTTTGGGGCTCGGACAATCAGGCAACATTCCGTACCTCACGTCGGACATGATCTTCGCGGCGATCGGGGAAGAACTCGGTTTCCTGGGGATCATCCTCGTCGTGTGTCTCTTCGCGGCCTTCGTCGGCGAAGGATTTCACATCGCCCAGCGCGCGACGTCGGACTACGTCCGACTCGCCGCCACGGGGCTCACGGCGCTGATGGGCTTCCAAGCGTTCTTCATCATGGCTGGGGTTCTGCGCGTTCTCCCCTTCACCGGCATCACGTTGCCCTTCGTCGCCTACGGTGGCAGTTCGCTGTTCGCCAACTATCTGGTCGTGGCGTTGCTCCTACGAATCTCGGACGAGAACAGCCTTGATCGACGCGGTGGCGAGATCGTCGCCGTGAAATTCAAGAAACCGTAATCAATTTTTTGCCGGCACGGGTCCGGGCGGTCCCTACCATCGTAGGAAGACCACCGAATCCACTGGAGCAGCATTGGCCCACGTCCGCTCGCTCATCGCCACAACGATCGCGACGGCGCTCTTGATGAGTGTCGTCTTCGTCGCTACCTTTCGGGCCGATCGAGCGTACGCGAACGCCGTTGGACAATGTCAGGAAACGCAGTTGGACGTGAAGTGGGTACCGGACGGCGCCGGACTCGGCCACGTGGCCGATCTCATTGTCGTCACGAACATCAGTGCGGACACCTGCACGTTGTCGGGCTACCCCAGCGTGAAGATGACCGGCGCGGCGAAGACCGCGTCGGTCGTGGTGGCGAGGAAGACCCAGAACGGCTACTTGGGAGGGCTGGGCGGCACCGGCGCGGCGCTCGCGCTACCGGTGGTGAAACTTCGAGCGCACGGCGGCATCGCGTCCAGCATGGTCGAAGGTGATGACACTCCCCCCGGCAACGCCGTCACGTGCTTGCTGTTCACCAAGGTGTCCGTAGCGATCCCACGCCTCAGTCCGACCTACAGGTTGACGATCAAATTCCCCGGCTGCATTCGGCCCGAAGTCCACCCCATCGTGAAGGGAACGAGCGGTACGTCGGTGAAATGAACCCCGCGTCGCTCTTGATTCCTTACGCGTAGAAGGCCTGGAGCACCGACTCCGCGCACAGGACCGGCGCGCGGACGCCCTGGCGCGTCGCGAGTATCAAGGCGTCGCTCGTGCGACAGTCGAAGATCTCGTGCCCCCTCGAGGTCATGAGGTCGAGCTCAGCGTAGAAGACCCCCGCATCGTAACGGATGATCCGCGCCGCGACGATGTCGGCATTCAGTCGTCGCAGGACCTCGGCCATCACTTCATGGGTGCCCGGACGCCGTCCGTCGATCTTGTCCAGGGCGTTGTGCAATGCCACGGCCTCAACCAGAGCGATGGGGATCGCGAGGTACCGGTACGGCGTCTCCTCTTCGATCAAGTGCACCAGGGGCGAGGAGTCCGACAGATCAAAGAGCACCGATTCGATGCTCATCACGTTGAACTTCAACGTGTCGGGATCGACTACTTCAACCGGCTCGGCGCCTGGCGTTTCGGACGCGAGCCTTTCGGTCGGTTCGTCGCTCGCCGGCGTTGGTTCGTCGCTCATCAGGGGTCCAGCCTAATTGCCGGTCCGCCGCGAAATAGAGAGCACCAGTCCACCGGCCGTGAAGAACACCAGTGCCGAGGACCCGCCGTAACTCAGCAGTGGCAGGGGAATGCCGGTCACGGGCATGATGCCCATCGTCATCCCGATGTTCTCGAAACAACTGAAGGCGAAGAAGACGAATACGCCGATGCAGATGATCCGGCCCATCGTGTCCTTGGCCAGGCGCCCGATTCGAAAGAGCCGAAACGCCACGAAGGCGAGCAGCAGGATGATCAGCAGCGACCCGACGAAGCCCAACTGCTCCCCGATGGCGGTGAATATGAAGTCCGTGTGCTGTTCCGGCACGTACCCGAGATTCGTCTGCAGACCGTTGAAGAGCCCGACGCCGTGGAGGCCACCCGAGCCAATGGCGTTCTTGGCGTTGTCGACGTTATAGATGTACTTCGCCCATTGCGGGCTCGTCGAGTCCTGATGGAGGAAGGCCGCGAATCGGTCAATGGCGTAGCGCTGCACGAGGTCAAGATAAAACGCGACGACGACGCCGGCTAGTCCCAGTACGGCGAGCAGCGTCAACAGTCGAGGCGGCACGCCCGCGACCACCAACATTGCACCGACCGTCAAGATGATGATGATCGATGTGCCGAGGTCGGGTTGTAGGACAATGAGCAGCAACGGGACGGCCGCCATCACCAGTAGCCGCACCACGTCGTACATGGTGAGCCCCTCCGGTCTTCGCTGACAGAACGTCGCCACCGCGAGAATGAGTATCAGCACGGTGAACTCGCTCGGTTGTACCTGCAATATGCCGAGGCTGTACCAGCGCTGTGCCCCGAGGGCCGTTTGACCGACGAAATAGACACCGACCAGTCCCAGCAGGGAGCACACGTAGAACGGCGTCGTCAAGATCTCCAGCCGTCGATAATCGATCAACGAGACCACGTACATCACGATGATGCCGATCCCGACGAAGAATCCCTGTCGCTCGAGGTAGTAGTGCGGGTTGTAGCCGGCGTTGATGAGTCCCTGACGCGTCGCGCTGTAGATCATCACGACTCCGGTGACGCCGAGGGCGATCAGTCCGCACGCGAGACCGAGGTCCAGTCGGTCCTTCGAACGAATCCGTGACGACATCGAACTGAGCGTGTCGGTCATGAAATGGCCTTCAACAGTTGCGCGGCGTCAATGGGGACGTCCCACCACCACTGCAGCTGCAGCGCCGCCTGGTGGGCCAGCATGCCGAGCCCGTTGGCGCTCGCGCACCCCGAGCGTTCGTGCAATGCGCGCCAGGCGGACATGCGCGGTTCGTACGTGATGTCGACGGCGATCGTGTGCGCCCCGACACCCTGCATGACGGCGGCCTCTTCAACTCGACCGGCGATCGGCGTGGTGTTGACGATGAGGTCAACGGGCCGGTAGGTCAATGAGAAGTCGTAGACGTTCTTGTAGCGTGCGACGAGCTCTTCCACCCTGACTTCGTTTCGGCCGTGCACCGCCACCGACGCGACGCCGTGGCGAACCAGTCCGTCGACGATGGCCCTCGCCGCGCCCCCCGCGCCGAGGACGACGACGTGGAGGCCCTCGGGACTCGCGTCGAACTGTCCGCGCAGGGCGTTCACGAATCCGTCGCCGTCGGTGGAGGCGCCCAGTAGCTTGCCGTCACGCACGAGCAGTGAATTGACGGACTGGGTGCGCGTCGCCACTTCGTCGATTTCGTCGCAGATCTCGACGCCGAATGACTTCAACGGCATCGTGATCGAAAGCGCATCGAACTCTTTGCGCATCACCTTGTTCAGTTTCGCCTGGTCCTTGGGGCCTAATTCGACACGCCGCGACGAGCCTTCGAAGCCGGTCATGGCCAGGGCGGCGTCGTGGAGCTGGGGCGTGAGCGAGTGCTCGATGGGCGAACCCGCGACACCGAGTCGCCACTTCATCCGATGCCCCTCGACTCGGCCAACTTCTCCTCTTTCAACTGCTGGGCGAAGGTCGTCGAGAACGCCATCTGGCCGTCTTCGTTGATCAGGGTGAAGTAGAGCCAGGTGCCGACCGGCGGGTGCAGCGTCGCTCGCATCGCGATCGTCGAAACGGCGCAGATCGGCGTGGGCGTGAGGCCGGTATTGAGATACGTGTTGTACGGCTCTTGGGTCTGGAGCATGGTCGGGGTCACCGTGCCCCCGTCCATGCCGAGGTAGTAAAGCACCGTTGCGTCCATTTGCAACGGACCTCCGCGCGCGAGTCGGTTGTAGATCACCCGCGCGACCTTCGGCATATTCACAGGGTAGTAGCCCTCTTTCTCCACGATGGAGGCGGCGATAACCAGTTGGTACGCGTTGAGTCCCTGCATCGTCGTCGACGGCGTCAGGCCGACCGACGCGGCCTGTTCGACGAATCGCTTCGCCATGGTCGCCGCGAGCTGCGCCGGCGACTCTCCGGGCTTGATGATGTAGAGACCGGTGCCGATCAGACCTTCGAGCAGACCTGACGAGTGAAAGGGGCTCGGCGTCACGCTCGCCGTCGCGACGGCCACGAACTTGTCACCGAAGGAGTTACTCTCACCATTTGCAATGAGGTTGACGGCCACCTCGTGCAAAGTCTGGCCCGCGAGCACGTCGACCGCGATGACGTTGGGCGGTGCGTTGAATATTGAACGGACGTGCGAGAACGACGAACCCTGCGCGATCTCGTACGAACCCTGCGCGACTTGATACGAGCCGAACAGCGCCGTGTCAATTGAGAAGGCCAACGTCGAGGCGATAACTCCCTTGGCGTGCAACGCGTTCGCGACCGTCGACAGCGACTCACCGGCGCTCACCGTGACGATGACATTCTTGCCCTTGCCGTGAAAGATGGGATCGACCTGGAGCGCGAACCACGTCACCATGATCACGATGACGATGACCAGACCAGCAACAATCCGGCCCAGCGGCTTACTCAGCATTGAGCCCATCTAGATAGTTTTGCAGCATGATGACGGCGGCCGCGCTGTCGATACGATCACGGGACTCCTTGGTCGTCAATCCGGCCTCTGACAACGACTTTTGCGCCTCGCGCGTCGTCAGTCGTTCATCCCACTGAATGACCGGGACGACCACGTGTTCGCGCACTTGCGAGAAAAAATCATCGGCGTCGGTGGTGCTCGATGTCTCGTTCCCTGAGAGAGCGAGTGGTCGACCGATGACGACGCTGCCAATTGACTCGTCTTCGATCAGTTCACTGAGTCGCGACAGCGTCAAGTCATCTCGAGCGATGGCCGGCCGCGGAAACGCCATGGTCTGCGCCGAATTCGTGATGGCGACGCCGCAGCGTTTGGTGCCGGGGTCAATGCCGAGGACTCGTGTCATCGAGAACTACAGCGCCGCGGCCGCCGAGAGAACGGCGTCGATGCCATTGGGACTGCGCCCCCCGGCGAGCGCCAGGCGTGCGGAGCCACCGCCCCCACCGCCCACCAGTGTCGCCAGCTGCTTGACCACGTTCGAGGCATCGAGGGTGTCGTCGCTCGCCACGGCGATGGACACCTTGCCCTCCATCGCCCCGACCAACACGACGACGCGGCGACCACGACGTTGAAGGTCCGACGCGAGTGTTCGCAACTGTTCACCGGGATAGCCATCGACCCTCGCGACCAACACGTCGGAAGAGACTTGCGCGTGCAACTCCTCGGCGAAACGCGACAACTGTGCCTGACGAAGCGACGAGAGTTCTTTCTCGAAGTCGCGCTGTCGCTCCATGATTCGTTCCAACGCCGGCACGACGTCCTCGACCGAGGACTTCAATATGGTCGCCACCGAACCGAGCGCGGTTTCCATGTCGCGGCTTCGCTGGTAGGCACCCATGGCGCTCACGCCCTCGATACGGCGAGTATTCGAGCCGATCGAAGACTCGCTCACGATCTGGATTTGACCGATGTCGCCCAGGCGATCAACGTGGGTGCCGCCGCAGAACTCGAGGCTGTGCGCACCGGCGCGCACCACGCGCACGCGATCCCCATACTTGTCACCGAAAAAGGCGATCGCCCCCATCGTCTCGGCGTCCTTCTTCGTCGTTTGAATCGTATTGACCTCTTCGTTGGCGACTACGTCGGAGTTCACCAAGGTCAGGATCTCGGCGGTCTCTTGGGGTGTCACGCCGGCCCCGTGGGAGAAGTCGAAGCGCAATCGGTCCGGTCCGACGAAGGATCCCTGCTGGCGAACGTGGTCGCCCAACACCGTGCGCAGTCCCGCGTGCAAGAGGTGCGTGGCCGTGTGGTTTCGCCGCGTCGCCTCGCGTCGCTCCGGATCGATCGTCGCCACCGCCGCCTGACCGGGCAGCAGTTCACCGGTGAGCAGACCACGGTGAGCGAAGAGGCCACCCGCGACGTTCTGGACGTCCAGCACCTTGAAGCTCCCCGTCTCGGTGACGATCATCCCGGTGTCGGCCACCTGGCCGCCCGATTCTGCGTAGAAGGGCGTCGAATCGAGGAAGAGTTCGCCCACGCCGTCCTTGCCGACGAGTGAGGCCAGGACCTCGGTCTCGATGCTGTAGCGCGACACGTCGCGTCCGACGAACTCGGTCGTACCGCGACTTTCGATGAGGTCGCGATACTGCGCGTCGTCGGCCAGGTTCAGCGTCTTGGCCTTGGAGCGGGCCCGTTCACGCTGTTCGGTCATCGCCGCGTCGAAGGCGCCGCGGTCCACGCTCAGTCCCGACTCCGAGACGATCTCGTCGGTGAGTTCGATGGGAAAGCCGTGCGTGTCGTGGAGCTTGAAGGCCACGTCGCCCGGGAACACGGTCGCGCCACTGGACACGACGTCGCGTTGTGCCTCTTCTAGGAGCGACAGACCGGTCTTGAGCGTCCGGGCGAAACCGGTCTCTTCACGTTCGAGGACTTCGACGATGAGGTCGCGCTCCTTCACGAGATTCGGATAGGCGACACCCATCTTCTCGATGGTCGCGTCGACCAAGGATGACGTCAACGCTCGCTTCGCACCCGAACGCCGCGCGGCGAGTATGGCGCGGCGGATGATGCGACGCAGCACGTAGCCCCGTCCCTCATTGGAGGGCAGTACACCGTCGGCGACCAACATGGTCATCGCGCGACCGTGCTCGGCGATGCGTCGAATCGCGACGTCGGTCGTTTCGTCGTCGCCGTAGCGCTTGTCGATGGCGCGCGACGCGGTCTCGAGCAACGGCGCGAAGAGGTCGGTCGCGAAGACCGACTCCAGGCCGTTGAGTATCGCCAGGACGCGTTCGAAGCCGGCACCGGTGTCGATGTTCTTCTTCGGCAGTTCGCTCAGCGTTCCGTCGGCGCCGCGGTCGTACTGGGTGAAGACCAGATTCCAAAATTCGACGAATCGATCCTCACCACCGCTCTCGGGTCCACCGTCGGCCCCGAAGCGCGCACCCTTGTCAAAGAAGATCTCCGAACTGGGACCGCACGGTCCGGTCGGTCCCATCTCCCAGAAGTTGTCCTCACCGAGACGTTGGATGCGACTGGCGGGAACGCCAATGAGGTCGCGCCAGAGCTCTTCGGCCTGGTCATCCGAGGTGTGCACGGTGACCCAGAGGCGTTCGGGGTCCAGGCCGAAACCCTCGGTGATCAGGCCCCACGCGAAGCGGATGGCGCCCTCTTTGAAGTAGTCGCCGAAGGAGAAGTTGCCCATCATCTCGAAGAAGGTCAGGTGGCGCTGGGTCGTGCCGATGATGTCGATGTCGAGGGCGCGAAAGCACTTCTGCACCGACACCGCGCGCGGGTAGGGCGCGGGTTCTTCTTCGGTGAAGTACGGCTTGAAGGGGACCATGCCGGCGACGGTGAAGAGCAGGCTCGGGTCATAGGGGATCAGACTCGCCGAGGGCACGACCGTGTGGCCGTTGTCAGCGAAGTAATCCAGGAAAGTTGAACGAAGTTGAGCGGCTTCCACGGCCCTTACTCTACCGGCGCCTCGGAATTGACCTCGTCCTCACGCTGCACCGTCACGCGCCACTGATCGACCAACGCCTTTTCTCGACCGTACTCGCTGGGGTCGTAGTAGCGCTGACCGACGAGCGCGTCAGGGAGGTACTGCTGGGAGACCCAGCCACGTGCAAAGTCGTGCGGATACTGATAGTCCGCGCCGAAGCCCTGCTCGGACGCGCCCCGATAGTTCGAGCCGCGAAGGTGATCGGGGACCTCGACCAGACCGCCCTCTTGCACCGCGCGCGTCACCGCACCGAGTGCTCGCGTGACCGAGTTGCTCTTGGGCATGAGGGCGAGCGTGATCGTGGCGTGCGCCAGCGTCAGGCGTCCCTCGGGGAGTCCAATGAACTCCACGGTTCGCGCGGCGGCGTCGGCGAGGACCAGACCCATGGGGTCGGCGAGACCGATGTCCTCGCTCGCGAGAATGACGAGCCGCCGCGCGAGGAACCGTGGACTCTCGCCGCTTTCGAGCATCGTGACCAGCCAGTAGAGGGCGCCGTCGGGGTCCGATCCCCTCACCGACTTGATGAACGCACTGATCTGGTCGTAGTGCGTGTCGCGTGACTGGTGATAGAGACGACCGTCGCGGGCCTGGGCGACGTGCTCGACCTCGACCAGGTCCGGCGACGTTTCATCGGCGCGCGCGAGCACGATCGCGGTATCGAGCGTCGTCAAGGCGACGCGCGCGTCACCGTCGCTAGCCGACGTGATGGCTTCGATCGCCTCGTCGGCGATGGCGCTCTGGCGAAGTTCGACTCCCCTTCGCACGAGTACCTCGAGGTCGTCAGCCGACAACGGGTACAGGCGCCACAACGTGGAACGGCTCATCAGCGCCGCATTGACCTCGAAGTACGGGTTCTCGGTCGTCGCGCCGATGAGCACGACTTGGCCGGTCTCGGTGGCCGGCAACAAGAGATCCTGTTGGGACTTATTGAACCGGTGGACCTCGTCAATGAAGAGCACGGTGCGCTGGCCCTGTTCGCCGAGTCGATCGTGTGCGCGCGTGAGAGCCTCGCGCACGTCCTTCACGCCACTCGTGACGGCCGACAGACTCTCGGTCGCGTAACCCGCCGAATTCGCGAGGATGCGCGCCAGCGTCGTCTTACCGGTGCCGGCCGGGCCCCACAGGATCATGGACGTCAGTTCTCCCGCCTCGACGAAACGCCGTAACGGGCCGTTGGGCCCCACGAGGTGGGCTTGGCCGACGAGTTCGTCCAACGTGCGCGGTCGCAGGAGATCAGCGAGTGGCGCGACCTGTTTCAGGCGCTGAGCGACGGCGTCGTCGAAGAGCGACGTAACTCACGAACCTTTCGGCGTGATGGTGATGCGCAGTTCGCGCATCACCTTGGGCGACACGCCCTTGGGCGCGCCGGTCATCAGATCGGCGCCCGACTGGGTCTTGGGATATGCGATGACCTCGCGGATGTTCTCCTCACCCGCGAAGATCGCCACGAGTCGGTCGATGCCGAAAGCGAAGCCGGCGTGCGGTGGCGCGCCGTATTTGAAGGCCCCGAGCAGGAACCCGAAACGGCTCTCGGCCTCTTCTTCGGAGATCCCCAACGCGCGAAAGACCCGTGACTGGATGTCGGCGCGATGTATTCGAACGGATCCACTGCCCAGTTCCCAGCCGTTCAGGACCAGGTCGTAGGCCCGCGAACGGACCTTCAGCGGATCGGTCTCGATCAGGTCCATGTCGTCGGGATGCGGCATCGTGAACGGATGGTGGGCCGCTTGAAGGTTGCCGTTCTCGTCGACACCTTCGAACAACGGGAACTCCGTGACCCAGACGTACTTATGCGGTCCCTCGCCGACCGGGGGCGAGCCGAGTGTCGTACGGATCGCGCCCAGGACGTGACAGGCGTCGGCGTACTCGTCGGCCACGCAAAAGACGATGTCACCGACTTCGGCGTCGTCGACGGCCGCGACGGCCGCACTCTCGGTCTCGTTGAGGAACTTGGCCAGCGGGGAGTCCAGTCCGTCGGCGGTGATGCGGAACCACGCGAGTCCCTTCGCGCCGAGGCCCTTGGCCTGATCGGTCAGCTCGTCCAGTCGGGCGCGCGAGAGGCTCGCGCCCCCGCGCACACGCATCGCCTTCACGGTCGGCGCCGAAAAGGCCTTGACCTCGGTGACGGCGAAGATGTCGGACAGGTCGTGGAGCAGCATCTCGAAACGAAGGTCCGGCTTGTCGGTGCCGTAGCGGTCCAGGGCCTCGGTCCACGTCATCGACGGGATGTCGTCGGGCCGTACGCCGGTCGCCGCTTCCGCCGCGTCCAACACCGCGACCGAGACGAAGCCGAGGACGTCATCTTGATCGACGAAGCTCGCTTCGATATCGAGTTGGGAGAACTCGAATTGGCGATCGGCCCGCAGGTCCTCGTCGCGCATGCATCGCGCGATCTGGTAGTAACGATCGAACCCGCCGACCATCAAGAGTTGCTTGGCGATCTGCGGGCTCTGGGGCAGCACGTAGAACTCCCCGGGTTGCAGACGTGAAGGCACGACGAACTCGCGCGAGCCTTCGGGCGTCGGGGCCCAGAGCAGCGGCGTCTCGACCTCGCAGAATCCCTGAGCGTCCATCGCCCGGCGCAGCGCACCGTTCACGACCGCGCGAAGGCGTAGGTTCCGCTGCATGTGTTCGCGACGTAGGTCGAGGTAACGGTAGCGAAGACGAACTTGCTCGTCGATGTCCACCCGATCATCGAGTTGAAACGGCGGCGGTTCGGCCGACGCCAGTACCTCGACGACACAGTCGGTCAGTTCGACCGACCCGGTATCGAGTTTGTCGTTGACCGTGCCCTCGGGTCGTCGCGTCACCGTGCCGCTCACTCGTACGACGTACTCACTACGAACGTCGACCGAGCCCTCGACGACTGCTTGGATGATGCCCGAGTGGTCGCGGACGTCGAGGAAGGCTAAGTGTTCGCCGTGTTCTCGGCGCTTGGCGACCCAGCCGCAGACACTCACCTGCGTGCCGACGTCGCTCTCGCGAAGCGACGCGCACAGCAGGTCACGCATGCTCGTGGATTCCAGATTCTTCGACATTCTCAGCTCTTCGTCAGTAGTTCGGCGACCACGAAGACGACCTCGCTTCGGGCGACACGGCGTTGCGTCTGCTCGAAGTCGTCGCTTCGCAAGTCTCTAATCGTAACCTCGCCCGCCGACATCTCCTGGGGGCCCACCAAGAGGGCGAAGCGCGCACCGGATTTATCGGCCACCTTCATCTGGGACTTCATCGACCGGTTGTCGTAGGCCCGAGCGACGGCGAAACCGGCGGCGCGCAACTCATCCACCAGTACCGTCGCGACGTCTTGGTTCGTCGTGTCGATCACGAACAGGTCCAGTGAACGACCTATGAGGTTACGTGGTTCAACGCCCTCGGCCGCTCGCGTGAGGAGCAGTCGCTCGATGCCGCTACCGAAGCCGATCCCGCTCGTGGGCTTACCGCCAAGTTGCTCGGCGAGCTTGTCGTAGCGTCCACCCCCTCCGATCGCGTTCTGCGCTCCGCCGAGGGCGTCGGCGACGAATTCGAACGTCGTACGGGTGTAGTAGTCGAAGCCCCGAACGAGTCGCGGGTCAAGTTGGGACTCGATACCGATTGACGTCAACCCGGCGACGACTTTGTTGAAGTGGGCTCGACAGTCGTCGCAGATGTGATCGATCAACATCGGGCCTTCGCCGGTCACCGCGATACAGGCCGGGTCTTTGCAGTCCAGCACGCGCAGCGGATTCACGGACCACGTCTTTTGGTGTTCGTCGCAGAGCCGATCGACGTTCGCCTCCAGGTGCGCGCGCAACAGTTCCACGTAGGCCGCGCGACAGACGTCGTGGCCCATCGAGTTGATGAGGAGACGAAATTGCCTCAGGCCCAGTGCACGGTAGAAACGCTCCGCCAGGGCGATCACCTCGACGTCGACCGCCGGGTCATCGGTGCCGAGCACCTCGACGCCGAGTTGGTGGTGCTGGCGATAGCGCCCGGCCTGGGGGCGCTCGTAGCGAAAGGCCGGTGTCACGTACCACGTCCTCCACGGCGTCGTGGGATTGTGCTGGATGAAGGCGCGAACGACGGGCGCGGTACCCTCCGGGCGCAACGCGTAGATCCGATCCCCGCGGTCTGAGAACACGTACATCTCTTTCTTGGCGACGTCGCTCTCTTCGCCGATGCCCCGATTGAACACGCCGACGTCTTCGAACATCGGCGTGATGATCAACTCGAAGCCGTAGCGATAGGCGAACTGGGCGAAGGTCGCGACGACGCCCTCCCACTCGGCCGAGTTCGGCGCGAGTACGTCGTGGGTCCCGGTGGGGGCTTGAAAGGGTGTGACGGCGTCGCTCATGAATTCTTGTTCTGTCCCGGTAGTTGTCGGAAGGCATCGAAGACGCCGTCGACGCTCTTCAGCGCCGCCAACAGGCTACTGAGGTGCGTCGGGTCCGCGAGCTCCACGTCGAAGACCATTCGCACGATCCTCGAGCCCGACGTCGACGTCGAACTCGAGATGATACTGAGGTGATACTCGGCCACGACCTTCGAGACGTCGAGCAGGAGTCGCGACCGGTCGAAGGCCATGACTTCGAGCACCGCGCGGTACTGACCGCTGACCGATCCGTCCCATTCGACGTCGATGATGCGCTCCCCCAGGCGTTGGGCCAGGGCGACGGCGTTCGAGCAGTCGTCGCGGTGCACGGACACCCCTCGACCCTGCGTGATGAATCCCATGATGCTGTCACCGGGCACCGGCGAACAGCAGCGCGCCAGGTGGATCATGACGTCGTCGAGTCCCTCGACGTAGACGCCGGCCGTACGCCGAGTGGTGCGACTGGTGCGCGGCATGCGCGTGACCGTGGTCGGCATCTGTTCGGTCTCGCCGCCGCCGCGCAGTTCGCGGTCCAGGCGCTGGACCACGGCGAGCGCCGAGATCTGACCGCTGTCGATCGCCATGAAGAGCGCGTCGATGTCCTCTAAGTTCATTCCCGTGATGACCGCGTCCAGCGCGCTCGACGAGAGCGACGTGGCGATCGGGAGGCCCTCGCGTCGAAGCGCCTTGGTCAGCTCCTCGCGGCCTCCCTCAATCGCGTCCTCACGACGTTCTCGCTGGAACCACTGGCGGATCTTCGATTTGGCGCGTGACGATTGGGCGATCGCGAGCCAGTCGCGTGACGGACCGGCGGAGTCGCTCTTGCTGGTCACGATCTCGACCACGTCGGCCGAGCGCAGGACCGTATCGAGGGGCACGAGGCGACCGTTGACCTTGGCGCCCACGCAGTGGTGGCCGACTTCGGTGTGCACGGCGTAGGCGAAGTCGATCGTCGTCGCACCTTCGACCAACGCGATCACCCGGCCTTTGGGCGTGAAGACGTAGACCTCGTCTTGACCGAGGTCGAGCTTCAACGCTTCCAAGAACGCGATCGGGTCGTTCTCTTCTTCTTCGACGTCGGCGAGACGCTGCATCCAGGCGACCTCTTTGCTCGACGCGCCCTCCTTGTAGCCCCAGTGCGCGGCGACGCCGAACTCGGCGCGCCGGTGCATCTCGAAGGTCCTGATCTGCACCTCGACGGACTTGCCCCGGGGCCCGATCACGGTCGTGTGCAGGGACTGATAGAGGTTGAACTTGGGCGAGTTGATGTAGTCCTTGAATCGTCCCTGGACCGGGGACCACAGCGCGTGAATCGCGCCGATTACGGCCCAACAGTCGCGGTCCTCGTCGACGATGACGCGAAGACCCACGAGGTCGAAAATGTCGTCGAACTCCTTGCCGCCGATGACCATCTTCTCGTAGATGCTCCAGAGGTGTTTCGGGCGTCCGCGGACCTCGGCCTTGATGCCGAACTCGTCGAGCTTGGCCGAGAGCGTCGCCATGACTTCACTGAGGTAGTCCTCGCGCTCGGGCTGGCGGGCCGCGACCATCTGTTCGATCTCGGCGTAGCGCTTCGGGTGCAGGGTCGCGAAACTGAGGTCCTCGAGTTGCCACTTGACCTGTTGGACCCCGAGACGGTGCGCCAACGGCGCGTAGACGTCGAGGGTCTCTTGGGCGATCGCGCGCTGACGGGCCATCGGCATAACCGAGATCGTGCGCATGTTGTGAAGGCGGTCGGCGAGTTTGATCAACAACACGCGCCAGTCCTGGGCCATGGCGATGAACATCTTGCGGATGGTGGCCGCCTGCTGCTCCTCCTTGGAGTCGAACTCCAGGCGGTCGAGCTTGGTGACGCCGTCGACGACCGCGGCGACCTGATCGCCGAACTCTTGGGCCAGCCACTCCTTGGTGATGCCGGTGTCCTCGACGGCATCGTGCAACAGGGCCGCGGTGATCGTGGCCTCGTCGAGGCCCAGGTCGGCCGCGATATCGGCCACCGCGATCGGGTGCGTGACGTAGGGCTCGCCGGTTCGGCGCAGTTGGCCCTCGTGCGCCTTAATGGCGGCGGCCCCGGCGCGTCGGATGACCTCGACGTCGCCGTCAGCGTGGTGCTCGAGGAAACGGCCGATTAAACGCTCTATAGACCCGCTCAGCGCGGGGTCAGCGGCGGAGCGAGAAGTGAGACTGACCATACAGTCAGCCTAATGGCGCCCTATCGCCGTTTTTGTTTGCGCGCCCGCGCCTGAATGGTGCCGCGCGACAGCGTGCCCGGGGCACTTCGCGGACGTGGTCCGCTCGACGCCGTGGGACGTGCGAGTCGCTGAGCGCCTTCGCCCGCGTACAACGCCGCCGCGGCCGGCGTGAGCACGCGCTGGTCGCTGCGCAGTCGCGCCCGCTCGGCCATTTCACGGAATCGCGGTTCGCGTTCTTTCATTATCGCGAGCAGCGGACTCGCGATGAAGATCGATGAGTAGGCCCCACTCATGAGACCGACGAAGAGCGCGAGGCCGTAGCTCTGGAGCGTGGTCGCACCGAGGATGTCGGCGCCCACCACGAGGACCGATAAGACCGGCAGGATCGCGACGAGTGAGGTGTTGATGGAACGCGCCAGCGTCTGGTTCATCGAGAGGTTCACCATCTCGCCGTAGCTGAGGTCACCGCTCTTCAAGATGCCGCCGGCGTTGTCACGAACGCGGTCGAAGACGACCACGGTGTCATAGAGCGAGTAACCGAGGATCGTGAGGATGGCGATGACGGTGTCCGGCGTGATTTGCAGACCGAACAGCGAGTAGACGCCCACCGTCACGAGTAGGTCGTGCACCATGGCGATGAACGCGGCCAACGCCATCTTGGGCTCGAATCGGATACTGATGTACGCCACGACCGCGATGAAGAAGACGATGAGCGCTTCCAGCGCGCGATGCGTGATCTGACTTCCCCACGTCGGACCAACGCTGGTGACGGATACTTGGTTGGTACTGACCCCGGCGGTCTTGGCCAAGGAGTTGGCGACCTTGTTGATTAACGCCGTTTGGGAATCAGCGCTCAAAGAATTGATGTCGGCCGTCACTTGGTAGGTCTTGGAGCCCAGCTTCTCGACGGTCGGATCCCTGAGCCCCGCTTTTTCCGCGGCGCTCGTGATGGCCGCGACCGTGGAGTGCGAGGTCTGCACTTCCCACGAACTACCTCCCTTGAAGTCGATGCCGAGGTTGAAGCCCCGGATACCCAGCGACGCGAGTCCGAGCACGATGATGACCATCGAAATGGTGAACCACGTGCGCTTTCGACCAACGAAGTCAACCGTCGTGCGGCCCTGATAAATCCGACCGAGTCGTCCCGGCGTCTTCTCTTCGGTCTCGTCGGTCATCACGTCATCACTCATGGGCACTCACACCTGGCGTGAGGCCCGCGACCATCGAGAGGGCCGACGTGCTGCTGGTGCTGCGCCGACCGAGCAGGATCACCAGCGGCCTGGTGAAGTACCAGGTCATGAAGACGTCCATCAAGGTGGACAACCCGAGGAAGAAGGCGAAGCCGCGGACGTCGCCGACGGCGATGAGGTACAACAGAATTGCGGCCAGCAGACTAACGGTGTCGGCGGCCAACACCGTGCGCCACGCCGAGCGGAATCCCCGGTCAACCGAGGTGCGAACCGAACGCCCTGCTCGGGCCTCGTCTTTCAATCGTTCGAAATACACGATGTAACTGTCGACAGTGATACCAATGGACACAATTATCCCCGTGATACCCGCGAGGTCGAAACTCGGCGCGAAGGCCGTATGGCCGAGCGCCGAGATGATGGCCCACAAGAGCGCGGCCGTCGCCGCCAAGCCCAGCACGATCACGAGACCGAGCGCACGGTAGTAGAGGATCGTGTAGAGCAACACCAGAAGCAAACCCACGAGGCCGGCGCCGAGGCCGGCGACGAGCGAACTGTGTCCGAGGGTCGGTGAGACCGTGACGGTGTCGAGCGGGTTCAGTCGAACCGGCAGGGCGCCGAACTCCATGGCCACTGCGAGATCTTTCGCGGAGCTTTCAGTAAAAGAACCCGAAATTTCTCCCTGCCCATTGAAGCTTGTAAACGCAGACTGACTTGGCAAGATCAAGGGAGCCGACTGGATGACGCCGTCGAGCTCAATCGCAACCTCTGCGTGAAAATTCGCCTCCGCTACTTTGTCCCAGGCGGGGCTACCGGTTTTCGTCAGTGTGTAGTCGACCACCCATTGACCGATTTGGTTCTGCCCCGCGGTCGCCTTCGCGACCGCCGTTCCCGTCAACTGTGCAGGTCCCAAAACATATCGCACACCCGACTCACCGAGATAAGGAAGAATGACTTCGTCTTTCGGGTTGTCCTTGTTCGGCTTTGTCGTCGCGATGTTCGAGAAACTCGGGTCAGGGGAAATATTGTTGCTTGGTTCTCCCGTCGAAGTATTGACATCCAAATTCGCGGCCGAGAATAGATAGCTACTGCCGCATGATGGGAGCTTCGCCACAGCATCGGTCTTTTTGGCTTCGGTCGCTTCACAAAGCACCGGACGAAAGAGCAACTGCGCCGTCTCACCGACCAGCTGCAAAATACGACGGGCATCGGTAACACCGGGCACGCTGACGACCACGTTCTTGCCCTGGAGATTCACCGTGGCCCCCGACACGCCGAGGCCGTTGACGCGGTTGTTCAGAATGGTGACCACTTCTTGCATGTCGGCGGTCGAGGCGTGGGTGGCCGGTTTGTAGACCACCGAGAGGCCACCGGCCAAGTCCAGGCCAAGTTTCGGACCCCATCCCAGTGACAAGGTCGCCACCAGTGAACCGAACGCAATCGCGATCGTGAGGATGAGACTGACGATCAACGATCGTCGAGAACCGACCTGTTGGGCCATTACTTCTTGTCGCCTTCTTCGTCGTGTTCGTCGTCGGTCGATTCAGGCACGGGCGCTGGTGGATCGTATTTTCGAGCGATCGCCGTAGGAACGAAGTCCAGTTCCACACCGCTCGCTCCACGCAGGGTGATCAGGCCGTCGTCCATCTTCACCACGGTCCCGACGAAGCCGCCGATCGTCTGAGCGCGCTCCCCCAGTTCGACTTTTCGTGTGTTGAGTCGAGCGGCCTTCTGCTTCTGGGACCGGGGGCGGATGTAGAAGAAATAGAGCGATCCGAAAATCACGACGTAAATGAGAATCAGATAGCCGCTAAATGACGACTTCTTAGCGGTCGCCAACAGCATGTTCACCGCGAACAACATAGGTAATTCCTCCGAGATATAGACAAAGAAACCCTAGTCGTTTTAAGCGATTGCGTTAGACCAGCCCACCGCCGCGAGGCGTTATTCCAAGGTGTTGATAGGCCCGTTCGGTCGCCACCCGGCCACGGGGCGTTCGAATCAGGAGACCGTCGCGCAACAAAAATGGCTCATAGGCGTCCTCGATCGTCGAGGGCTCTTCGCCGCAGGCGTGCGCCAGGGTCGTCAGTCCGACCGGTTGATTGGCGAACTGCTGACAGAGCAGGCCCAGGATGCGACGGTCAATCTTGTCCAGACCGAACTCGTCGACTCCGAAGAGCGCCAGACCCTCAACGGCGACGTCCTCATCGATCACGTCGTGCCCCTGCACCGCGGCGAAGTCACGAACTCGTCGCAAGAGGCGATTGGCGATGCGCGGCGTACCGCGACTGCGCCCGGCGATGATGCACGCCGCGTCGCCCTTCAGCGTCACGTCGAGCAGACCGGCCGATCGACTGACGATGACCGTGAGGTCCTGCGGGTCATAGAGGTCGAGCTGGCCGACGAAACCGAATCGGTCGCGCAGGGGCGCGGCGACCAGCCCGGTTCGCGTTGTCGCCCCGACGAGCGTGAAGTTGGGCAGGTCGAGTCGGATGGCGCGCGCCGACGGCCCACGTCCGATCATGACGTCGAGGCGTCGGTCCTCCATCGCCGGGTACAAGATCTCCTCGACGCCGCGCGAGAGACGGTGGATCTCGTCCACGAACAAGACGTCGCCGTCTTGTAGGTCGGTCAACAGAGCGGCCAAGTCACCGGGGCGCGAGAGCACCGGGCCCGACGTGATCCGTAGGCCCGCGCCCATCTCGGCGGCGACGATGCTGGCGAGCGAGGTCTTGCCCAGTCCCGGGGGGCCCGCGAACAAGAGGTGATCCGCGGTCTGGTGGCGTGTCCTCGCCGAACCGAGCACGATCTCGAGGTGGCGCACCAATTCGCGTTGTCCGACGAACTCCGCCAGCGTGCTCGGTCGAAGCGACACCTCGGCGCGTCGGTCCTGTTCGTCAGCGACCGGCGCCACAACATTGCGAGTCAACTGCTCGACGTCGATCTCGTGGCGACTCACTGGCGCCTCAACAACTGCAACGCCTGGCGCAGCGCGGCGCCTTCGTCGTCGGAGAGCGTCGTACCACTGAGGGCCTGGCGAACCTCTTGGGTGCTGTAGCCGAGTCCCCGCAGCGCGTCTTCGATGGCGTCGTTCTGCGGCGTGGGTTTGGCGGCGACGTAGGAGTCCGGGACAACGACCTTGCCCTTCAGTTCCAGCACGATGCGACTCGCGGTCTTGGGTCCGATGCCCGGAATCGTCGCGATCGTCTTGGCGTCGTCACGCTCGATCGCCGTGGCGAGGTCACCGGTTGACATCGTGCGAAGGGCCGCGAGGGCGGTCGAGGGACCGACGCCCGGCGTGACCAGCAAGAGTTCGAAGAACTCGCGGTCCAGGTAGCTGGGGAACCCGTAGAGCACGATCGCGTCGTCGCGCACCGCCGTGAAGACGTAGAGATCGACGATGTCACCCACGCGGTAGTCCTCTTGCGAAGCGACACTCACCTCGTAGCCGACGTCGTGCACGTCGAGCACGATGGCGCCGTCTTTGTGATGGTGCAAGACCTGGCCGTGGAGCCACCCGATCACGCGCGGCTCCCCAGTGCGTATTTCTCTTCGCTGCGCACGACCATGAAGTACGTGATCGCCAGCGCCAGGGCGTCCGCGGCGTCGGCCGGTTTGGGGATCTCCGCGAGGCCGCACAGGCGCGCCACCATTGCCTGGACCTGGGCCTTGCTCGCGGCCCCGTAGCCGGTGACCGCCAACTTGACCTCCTGGGCGTTGAACTGTCGAACCGGCACATTGATCGCCGAGGCGAGCGCGACGGCCACGCCGCTGGCTTGGGCGACCGGGATGGCGGTCTTGGCGTTTCGTTGATAGAAGACCCGCTCCACGACGACGGCGTCCGGCGTGGTCTCTTCGAGCAGCGTACGCAACTCGATCAGGATCTGGCCGAGGCGAAGTTCGACGGCGAGTTCGTGGTCGGTTTCGATGGTCCCGGCCCGAATCGCGCGAAAGGACTCCACGCCCTGGAACGATCCTTCGACGAGGCCGTAACCGCAACGGGTCAGTCCGGGGTCAATTCCTAATACGAACATACGTTCGATACTAGACCTCAATCGGTCCAGAAACCGGGAATTATCCCTCGTACGAGCCGAGGATCTCGTCAGAGATGTCGAAGTTCGAAAAGACGTTCTGAACGTCGTCGTGGTCGTCAATGGCGTCCATCAGGCGAAGAATCTTCTTCGCCTCGGATTCGGAGTCGACCGGAATCGAGTTCTGGGGCACCAGCGTCAACTCGGCGCTCAGCACCTTGGCGCCGTAGCCGTCGAGGGCGTCGCGCACCGATCCGAGGTCCTGCGGTTCGGTGGTGACCGTGAAGTTCACGCCGCTGGCTTCGAAGTTCTCTCCCCCGGCGTCCATGACCCACTCGAGGAGTTGGTCCTCGTCGATCGGTCCCTTCACTTCGATGATGCCCTTGCGATCGAACTGCCAGGACACCGCGCCGGGCTCGGCGATCGTGCCGCCGTTTCGCGCGAAGACGTGCTTGATCTCGGCGCTGGTCCGATTGCGATTGTCGGTCAGGGTTTCGACGATCACGGCGACGCCGTCGGGGCCGTAGCCCTCGTAGCTGATCGACTCGTAGCGAACGCCCTCGAGTTCGCCGGTGCCGCGCTTGATGGCGCGCTCGATCGTGTCTAAGGGCACCGACGCCTCGCGGGCCTTTTGGTACATGGTGCGAAGCGAAGCGTTGGTGTCGACGTCACCGCCGCCCTCTCGGGCGGCGACTTCCACTTGGCGAATCAACTTGGCGAAGACCTTGGCGCGGGCGCTGTCTTTGGCACCCTTGCGGTGTTTGGTCGTTGCCCACTTCGAATGGCCGGACATCAAATTCCTCCTGCCCGATTGGGCTCAATCACTGTATCCGACAACTACATAGCGTCGACGAAGAGTCGGTGAATGCGCTCGTCATTCGTCAGTTCCGGGTGGAAGGAACAGCCCCAGATTCGCTCGCGGCGAACGAGAACGGGGTGTTCTCCATCGCCGTGGTCGTGGAACGCGAGGACTTCGAGATCGTCGGACCAGGTTTCGATCTTCGGCGCGCGGATGAAGACCCCGGGTACTTCACCGACGCCCTTGACGTTGACCATTGTCTCGAAGCTCGAGATCTGGCGTCCGTAGCCGTTGCGCCGAACCGAGAGTGGCAACACGTCAAAGCTCCACTGATCGCTTCGTCCGTCCAGGATCTCGTGGGCCAACAGGATCAGTCCGGCGCACGTGCCCAACACGCTCAGGCCGTCGGCGATCTTCTTCTCCAGCACCGGGCGGATGCCCGAGGTCGTGAGCAAGTAGGCGATCGTCGTGGACTCGCCCCCGGGCATCACCAGGCCGTCGAGGTCATCGAGTTGCTCGGCGTCGCGCACGGCGACGACCTGCGCGCCGACACGTTCGAGCATCGAGGTGTGTTCGCGCACGTCGCCCTGGAGGGCGAGGACGCCAACGCGCGCCACGTCTACCAGCCGCGTTCGGCGAGACGCTGCTCCAAAGAGGCCATCTCGATACCCTTCATCGCGGCGCCGAGTCCGGTCGAAACCTTGGCGACCAGGTGCGCGTCGCGGAAATGCGTCGTCGCCTCGACGATGGCCTTGGCCATGCGCTCCGGGTCGTCACTCTTGAAGATGCCCGATCCCACGAAGATGGCCTCGGCACCGAGCTGGAGCACGAGGGCCGCGTCGGCCGGCGTAGAGATGCCACCGGCGCAGAACAGCGGGACGGGCAGTTTGCCCGAGAGCGACACCTCTTGGACGAGCGCGAGCGGCGCCTGCAGATCCTTCGCGAGTGCGAACAGTTCGTTGGCGTCAGCCGATTGGAGTCGGCGCATCTGGGCGTTGATCGTGCGAAGGTGTCGCACCGCTTCGACGACGTTGCCGGTACCGGCCTCGCCCTTGGAACGAATAAGGCACGCGCCCTCGCCGATACGCCGCAGCGCCTCGCCCAGGTTCGTCGCGCCGCACACGAAGGGCACGGTGAAGCCCCACTTGTCGATGTGGTTCTCTTCGTCAGCCGGCGTCAAGACCTCGGATTCGTCGATGTAGTCGACGTCGAGTGCTTCGAGGATCTGCGCCTCGGCGAAGTGGCCGATACGGGCCTTGGCCATGACCGGAATCGTGACCGCGGCCTGGATCCCCTGAATCATCTCCGGATCGCTCATGCGCGCCACGCCGCCGTCGCGTCGGATGTCCGACGGCACGCGCTCGAGGGCCATGACCGCTACGGCGCCCGAGTCCTCGGCGATCTTCGCCTGTTCGGGATTGACGACGTCCATGATGACGCCGCCGCGGAGCATGTCGGCCAGACCGCGCTTCACGAGGGCCGATCCAATGGTTGAAGAATCGTGCGATGAACTCATAGCACTAAGCCTAATTGACCCCTACTACCACTCTTCCAATGCTCGGGCGCGAAGTTCGACGTCGTCAAGATCACTGATGTCCGTTGGTCGATCGCACCAGATGTTGAACCAGATCCAGCGCCACTGCGCGTACGTCGAGCCGGCGAAAAACGAGGTGCTCGAGAGGTTCTCTCCGGCACACTTTCGCAGCGCCCCGGCCAGTCCTGGCGGATAGCGGATGGCCGCGGCGGCGACTTCGTCGGCGCGGTAGGCCAGTCCCTGGCCGGCGAGCGCTCGGCGCGATTCATCGCTCGTCGCGGCGACTGACGCGAGGCTTTCGCGCAGAAGAAGTCCGAGGCGGTGTCGCGCAAGACAGTGCGCCACGACGCCTTCGAGTTCGATCAGTTCGAAGTCGCGCATCAACGCGTCGGTCACGAAGAACGAGAGTCCCGAACCGGTCGGCACCAGTGCGGCGTTGTAGGCGGGGTCGCTCACGATATAGATCTTGATGGCGGCGACGCCGAAGGTGGCGGCCAGGCGGTCCATGACGGTCGCGAGGCGCAGTCGATCCTTTTCGGTACCGCCGACCTTGAACTGATCGAGGACCAGGTTCCCGAGGGCGAGACCCTTGGCTTCGTAGCGCACGAGCGAACGACGAAGGTCCCATCCGTAGGCCAGCGCCACGGCGATGCCCACCAGCGGGACCCACGGTGCCACGACAACGCCGGCCACGAGCAGCAGCACCACGACGCCGACGCCGATGCTCTCCGGAAGCTTCTTGCGCATCGCGAAGCTTCGTACGACTTTTTGATGGTGGTGCTTCTCGGCGTTCGTGGGCGAATACGGACTCTGCCAGTTCGGATCAAGTACCGGCGCCACGTAGCGAGGTCCGCGGTCGCGCGACGGACTGGAGCGCCGAGACCTCGAGCGTTGCTTGGTTGCCATGGGATAAGGCTACCGGGTAGCCAAAAATCGCTCGCGCGCCACTTCGTACAGTTCCTCGTAGCGGTCCGTCAACGATGACATGGACCACTCGTTCGCGTGCGCTGTCGCGTGCGCGATCGACTCCGGGGTCTCCTCCTCGAGCGCGCCTTGAATGGCCCTTTCGAGACTGGTGTCGTCACCCGGCGTGAACATCGTCGCAAATCCCGACGCCGCTTCGCGGTAGCCCTCGATGTCACTCGCCACGACTGAGGTCTCACTCGCCATACCTTCGAGCAGTACCATTCCGAAGCTCTCGCCACCGATGGCGGGCGCGATCAAGGCATTCGCCCGGCGAAGCCACCGTCGCTTCTCCTCGTCGCTCGGCGCGCCCAAGAACTCGATCAAGGGATCGCCCGCGGCCAATGCCTCGAGTGAACGTCGCTGTGGGCCTTCGCCCAGCACGACGAGCCGCCAGGGATCTTCGTCCTTGGCGTTATGCGCACGAACGGCGTTGATGGCGTGGGCGACGCCCTTTCGTTCCTCGTGTCGTCCGAGCACGACCAGCACTGTGTCGTCGCCGCGCTCTCGGGGCGTGGCGACGAATCTTTCCATCTCGAAGCCGTTGAAGAGCACCGTCGCTTCGATCCCGCAGGCGGCTTTGATCGTCGAGGCGGCCGATTCACTGACCGCGGCCGCGGCGTCGAGGTGAAGCGCGAGTCGTCGAAGAAGTGGCTTGGTGAGGCTGAGCGCCGGTCCCCCGCCGCCGCGGTGAAAGGTCGCCACGGCCGGGGCGACGTGCGCTCGAAGCACACCCCAGCCAATGAGTGGCGCGAAGGGTTCGTGAAAGTGCACCACGTCGGGCCCGAAGTGCTCGACGGTGCGTCGAGCGTGTCGCGCGGCCGACGGCGAGAGGGTCAGCGGTGCGCGGCTTCCGTTGGCCGGGATCTTGAGCACCGTGCCGAATCGCGCCACGTGCGCGGGCGTGTCGTAGGTCGCGTGGTCGTGGCCGTCGGGGGCCACGATCAACACGTCGTGGCCGCGACCGACGAGCACTCGACTCATGGCGAGGGCCTGTTCTTGGGCGCCCCCAAAGGCGCTCAGTGCGTAGGACGACAGAATCGCAACGCGCAACTCAGGCACCGTCGAATCGCGGCTGCAACACGTGCCACTGCTCGGGCGCTCGTCGAATCAGGCCCTCTAGCTCCACCGCGAGTGCCTGGGTCACCCTCGTGACGTCCTCGCGTAGTCGCCCAATTCGCTCGGCCGCGATGGGCCGCGTGATGACGGCGAAGTGATCACGTCCCGGTCCGCTGTAGCAGGCCGCCCCCACCAACGTCGCGCCGGTGCGCAGCGCCAAGGTCGCGGGGCCCGCGGGCAAGCGAACCCGCTCACCGAAGAACTCGACCTCGATGCCGTTGCCTTGGATGTCGCGATCACAGAGCAGGCCGACAACGCCACCGTCCTTGAGCGTCTGGAGCAGCACCGTGCCGGCGTGTTCATCCAGTGGTTCGATGCGGATGCCGATCGATTCGCGCTTGGCTTTGAACCACGCGAAGAGCTCTGGCGGTTCGAGGTCTTCGGCGACCGCGGTCATGCCGAGGCCGAGGGAGTTGAGGTACGACCCGCCCCACTCCCAGCTGCCGATGTGCGGCAACGCGATGATCGTGCCGAGGCCCTTGGTCTTGGCGTCGTAGAGGTACTCCAGACCTTCGCCGATGCGAAAACGCGAGAAGACGTGCTCGGGTTTGATGCCCGGCAGTTTCGCGCCCTCGGCCCAGTACTGCCCGTAACTCTCGAAGCCCCGCTCGACGAAACGTGCCAACAGTCCCTCGTCCGGGTCGTGGTCGTCCACGCGCAGCGCGTGCGACACGTTCGTACGAAGGTTGCCTCGAGCGCCGGTGCTGCGACGACCGAACAACGTCGCGAGGCGTTTCGCGATTGCGACGTCGACACGCTCGGGCAGTCGTTCCATGACGGCGCCGAGCGTCTTGAAGAGTGCGACCTTCGATCTATCGCCCACGATTAGCGGCGCGACGTGCGACTTAGCCCTCGACGGATCCGGCTGCTGTGGTGGTGGATACGACCGGCCTGGGTCATCGGTGGATCGGCGCTGGCCGCGATCTGCCAGATCCGCCAGAACCGACCGGCCGCGGTCATGGCCGTCAGCGCGAGCATGATCCAAAGGACCGGTACGAAGATCGGCTTGGCGAGAAGACCGATGCCCAAGAGGATCATCCGCTCGGCCCGCTCCATCAGACCACCCTTGGCGGCGAGCCCGAGGCTCTCGGCCTTCGAGCGCTGGTACGAGATGAGATAGGTCGTCGTGAGGATCGCGAAGGGCAGCAACACGAGTTGGCCGTGACCGTGCGCGGTGAGGTAGTACGCGACGCCACCCAGGATCAAGGAGTCGGTCACTCGGTCCATGACCGAGTCGAAGAACGCGCCACGTTGGCTCGCGCGCTTCGACGCCTTGGCGACTGGACCGTCGAAGAGGTCGTGGAATCCGGTGAGCGTGAGCAGCACAATGGCGATCCAGAAGTGGCCGAGGGCGATCATCCAGGCGGTCGCGAAGGAGAAGACCAGTCCGGAGAACGTGAGGACGTCGGCCGAGAATCCGATGCGCACCAACCATCGACCGGTCGGCAGCGTTACCGTCTCTACCGACTTCCTAAAGTTTCCGTCGAGCATCGATCCTCCGGATCCCGTCACTCAATTGTAACGAACCGTCATATCAGGTTCTCTCAAAAGTTGCCGTGGACTTTTTGCCACGTCGATTGGAGCGATTCGGGTAACACACGCGTTTCGCCAATGGTGGTCATGAAATTCGTGTCCCCGATCCACCTCGGCAGCACGTGACCGTGTAAATGCTTGGGAATTCCGGCCCCGGCGGCCTGGCCCAGGTTCATCCCGACGTTCATGCCCTCGGGGCTGTACGCGGCTTCGAGGGCCACGACGCTTCGGCGCAGCATCCAGAAATAGTCCTCGTACTCGGCCTCGGAGAGGTCCTGCACCGCGGAGACGTGACGCTTCGGCAGGACCAAGATGTGTCCCGACCCGTAGGGAAAGGCGTTCAAGACCACGAAGCTCAACTCGCTCTTGGCGATGACCCCGGTGCTCTCGTCAACCGGCTCTTCGGCCAATTCACAAAAGACGCACGCGCCGTCCTCGCTGGCGTGTCCCTGCGCGACGTTCGCGACGTAGTCCTCGCGCCACGCCGCCGAGAACCGCTCGAGGGCCACTAACGGTCCTCGGGCGAGCCGTGCGTCGCGATCTCTTCGAGCAGTCGTGCCCGAAACTCCGCCACGCTCACGCCACGTTCGGGGTCGTTCGATCCGCGCGCGTTCACACCCAGCGTGGCCTTTTCGACGTCGTCGTCCCCGACCACGAGGATGTAGGGGATCTTCTCGAGCTTGGCCTTGCGGATGCGCGCGCCCAACGGTTCATTCGCCCCTTCGACGCCCGCGCGCACTCCTTCGAGCGCGAGGGTCTCGGCGACGTAGATCGCGTAGGCGTCGTGGTCATCGCGCACGCCCAGGACCCGGACCTGTTCGGGACAGAGCCAGGTCGGCATGTTCCCGGCGTAGTGCTCGAGCAGGATCGCCATGAAACGTTCCACCGATCCAAAGAGGGCCCGGTGGATCATGATGGGCAAGGTGCGCGTGTTGTCGGCCGCGACGTAGGTCGCGTCAAAGCGCTGGGGCGTCTGGAAGTCGAGTTGCACCGTGGACATCTGGTGGGTGCGGCCAATGGCGTCGCGGGCCTGGACCGAGATCTTGGGTCCGTAGAACGCGCCACCACCGGGGTCCATCACGAGATCCAATCCGGCCGCGATCGCGACACTCTCCAACGTCGCCTCGGCCTCGTCCCACTCTTCGTCGGTGCCGACCGCCTTGCCGGGCGGGCGCGTCGAGAGTTCGAGGTAGAAGTCGTTGAGTCCGAAATCGCGCAGTAGATCGAGCACGAACTGGAGCGTGCGCGTCAACTCCTCACCCATCTGCTCCTTCGTGCAAAAGATATGGGCGTCGTCCTGGGTCATGCCCCGCACGCGAGTGAGGCCGTGCACGACGCCGGACTTCTCGTAGCGATAGACCGAGCCGAACTCGAAATAGCGCAGCGGCAGATCACGGTAACTGCGTTGGTTGGACTTGAAGATCAACGTGTGGAAAGGACAGTTCATCGGCTTCAGGTAGTACGTGGTGCCACCGTCGAGTTCCATGGGCGGATACATCGACTCGGCGAACCAGTCGAGGTGACCCGAGATCTCGAAGAGTTCGGACTTGGTGATGTGGGGCGAGTAGACGAAGTCATACCCCGAGACCTCATGTCGCTTGCGCGAGTACTCCTCCATCACCCGGCGCATCGTGCCACCCTTGGGATGAAAGACCGCCAGTCCCGGCCCGACCTCACTCGGGAACGAGAAAAGGTCCAGCTCTTGACCGAGCTTGCGGTGATCGCGCAGTTCGGCCTGGGCCAACAGTTCGAGGTGCGCGGCGAGCGCGGCCTCGCTCTCCCAGGCCGTGCCGTAGATGCGCTGCAACTGCGGGTTCTTCTCATCCCCGCGCCAGTACGCGCCGGCGACGCGGGTCAGCTTGAAGTGTCCGAGGCGTTGCGTCGAAGGGACGTGCGGGCCGCGACACAGGTCCGTAAAGGCCGGCGAGTTGGAGTACGTCGAGACCGAGGACGTACTGTCGACTTCGGCGAGGTCCTCGTCGCTCGGTGCGTGGGCCACGGCGTTGATGATCGCCTGCTTGAACGGCTGATCCTCGAAGAGGGCGAGTCCCTCGTCGATCGAGTACTCGCTTCGGGTGAACGGTTGGTCCTCGGCGATGATGGCGCGCATCTCGGCGTCGATACGAACCAGATCGTCGTCACTGAAATGCGCCCCGCCCGGCAACTCGAAGTCGTAGTAGAAGCCGTCGGTGATCGCCGGGCCGATGGCGTAGTGCGCCCCGGGCCAGAGTCGAGTGACGGCCTGGGCGAGCACGTGCGCGCTCGAGTGACGAATGACCTCGCGACCGAGCTCGCTCGCCGGGGTGACGATGGCGACGCTCGCGCCGGCGGGCAACGGCGCCGTGAGGTCGGTCAACTGGCCGTTCACTTGGGCCGCGAGGGCGTCCTTGGCGAGTCGTTTGCCGATGGCGCTCGCGAGATCCAGCGCCGAGGCGCCCTCGGGCAGCGAGCGCCGACTGCCGTCGGGCAGTTCTACTTCGATGTCAGACATTTCGGCCACTCATTGTCAAATGTTAATGCCTACCAACGAGGTAGCCGGGGCGACGTTGTAGCCCGCGTGCGCGGCGTCGTCGATCGCGCGCAGTGCCGCGGGGCTGTCGAGGTCGTCGTCGAGGGCCGCGCGAACGTCCTCCACGACCGAACTCGGACGACCGTAGGTGAGCGTCGAGCGCCACGTCGCGAGTCGCGACTGCGCCATGGAGAGCAGCTCATCGCGCCACTCCCAGTCGCGGCGGTAGTGGTGGTCGAGCAGCGCCAATCGCACCGCGGCCGCCTCGGCGCGCTGGGCCAACTCGTCGACGAAGACCAGGTTGCCGAGGGACTTGGACATCTTGGTGCCGTCGAGCCCGACCAGTCCGACGTGCATCCAGTGCCGCACGAAGGGCGCCCCCGAGACCGACTCGCTCTGGGCCGCTTCGCACTCGTGGTGCGGGAAGGCCAAGTCGCGTCCCCCGCCGTGCACGTCGAGGGTCACGCCGAGGTCGCGCAGCGCAATCGCCGAGCATTCGATGTGCCAGCCCGGTCGCCCCGCGCCCCAGCGCGATTCCCAGGCCGGCTCGTCCTCCAGGGACGGCTGCCAGAGCACGAAGTCGAGCGGGTCGCGCTTGTTGGGATCCTCGGGACGACCTCCGTGAATCGCCGCGAGCTCGAGCATCGCGGCACGGTCCTCGTGACTCACCTGACCGAACCGGGGGAACTTCGAGACCTCGAAGTAGACCGAACCATCGACCTCGTAGGCGATACCGGCGTCGAACGTGCGACCGATCATCGTGAGGATCTCCGGAATGGCACCGGTTGCGCGCGGTTCACCGTAGACCGGGAGCAGGTTGATGAGTCGCATGTCGCGTTCGAACTTGGCTACCTCCTGGGCCGCGAGGTCGAGGTAGTTGACGCCGAGTTCGCGCGCCTTGCGCAACATGTCGTCGTCGACGTCGGTGACGTTTCGCACGCAGCGCGTTTCGTGTCCGGCGTCGCGCAGTCGTCGCTGGAGAAGATCGAAGCAGAGATAGACGTAGGCGTGGCCGAGGTGCGCCGCGTCATAGGGCGTGATGCCACAGCTGTAGATGGTGACGATCGGGCCGGCCTCGAGGGTGTGCACGCCGCCACGCGCGGTGTCGTAGAGCTGCATCGAGCTAGAGACCCGCCATCTTCACGTAGCTGTGGGCCTTGTGTCGAATGTTGATCGAGATGCACACGGCCGTGAAGGCCTCGATGGGACTGGCGAGGGACATGGATCCCGCGATGACCGCGCGCAACCCACTCACGTGATCGACCATTTCGGCGACCCGTCGACGAGCGTCGTCGTCGTCAGAGAAGATCAGCACGTCCGCGTCGAGTTCGGAGTCGAGGTCTTCCATCTGCGCGGCCGGCAGGTGGTGGAACGCGCCAGCGATCACGCTCTCGGGCAGCGCGTGGGCGATCTGGGCCGCCATCGATCCACGCGACGGATAGAGCGCGACCATCTCGCGACCCTCTCGCGAAAGTGCGTTGACCATCGAGATCACGATCTTGCCCTTGAGCTCTTGACGAAGTGAACTCGTCGTGGCGATCGCTGAGTCCCACGGTGTGGCGACCACGATCAGATCGCACGCGGCGGCCTCCTCATTCGTACCGCCTTCGACGGTGCCTTCGCCGCGAAGCGCGAGTCCTCGCGCGATCCCCTTCGCGCGCTCCGCGTCGCGCGAGCCGAGTACGACGCTGTAACCCGCACCGGCGAGTCGCGCGGCGACTCCTCGACCGGCGGGACCGGTACCACCCAGAATGCCAACTGTTGCCATCGTCGTCCTCGAAAATAGATGTTCGGAAGTAACCTAACAAGATGGCGCTCTTGAATGACCACCGAATTCTCATTACCGGCGTCCTCACCGACGACTCGTTGGCCTTCGGCATCGCCAAGCGCGCCCTGGAAGAGGGCGCGACGATCGCGCTCTCGGGGGCCGGGCGCGGCCTTTCGCTGACGAAACGCACCGCGCGCAAACTCGGCGACATCGGCGAAATCATCGAACTCGACGTCACCGACCCCGACCAAGTTGAGGCCGCCGCGGCCGAACTGACGACTCGCTTCGGACGACTCGACGGGCTCGTGCACGCCATCGGCATGGCGCCACCGAGTTGCCTCGGCAACGGTATGTTCGTCTCCCCCTTCGAGGACGTCGCGACCGCGCTGCACATCTCGACCTATTCACTCGCCGCACTCGTCGGCGCCTTTCGCCCGCTACTGCAAAAAAGTGAGGCCCTCGGCGGAGCGTCGGTCCTCGCGTTGGACTTTGACGGCACGAGGGCCTACCCGGCCTACGACTGGATGGGCGTCATGAAGGCTGGCCTCGAATCTCTCGGTCGCTACGTCGCCAAAGAGGTCGGTCCCGACAAGATCCGCGTCAACATGCTGTCGGCCGGGCCGATTCGCACCGTCGCCGCCAAATCGGTCCCCGGTTTTTCACAATTCGAGGACGCGTGGAGCGAGAAGGCGCCGCTGGGCTGGGACGTGTATGACTCGAGCGCCGTCGCCGACACCGCCGTCGCGATGTTGTCGCCCCTCCTTCGGGGCACGACCGCGTCGACCATCTACGTCGACGGCGGCTACCACTCGATGGGTTAATCCTCTTGGTCGGCGAACTGCGTCTCGTAGAGGACGCGGTAGACGCCACCTTCGGCCAAGAGTTGCGCGTGACTGCCACGCTGAACGATGGTGCCGTTCTCGACGACGAGTATCTGATCGGCGTTTCGAATCGTCGACAGTCGGTGCGCGATCACCAATGACGTGCGCGAGGACATTGTCTCGTCCAACGCGCGCTGCACGGCCGCTTCGCTCTCGTTGTCGAGATGCGCGGTCGCTTCATCGAGCACCACAAGTCGCGGCGCCTTGAGCAAGAGGCGCGCCAGCGCGACACGCTGCTTTTCGCCGCCGCTCAGCCGATAACCACGCTCGCCGACCACGGTGTCGAGGCCGAGTGGCAGCGACTGCACCAACTCCCAAATCTGCGCGGCCCGCAGAGCCGATTCGATCTCCGCCGGGCTCGCCGCCGGTCTCGCGAAAATCAAATTCGTCCGCAACGAGTCGTGAAAGAGGTGCGGGTCCTGCGTCACGACGCCGACCATGGCGTTCAGTGACGCCGTCGTCGCTTGGCGTACGTCGACACCGTTTATCGTGACCGACCCGTGGTCAACGTCATAGAGACGCGACACCAGCATCGAAATCGTCGTCTTGCCCGCACCGCTGTGACCGACCAACGCGGTCATCGTGCCCGGTTCGACGCGGAACGAGACGTCGTGGAGCACGTCGGTGCGCGGCGTGTCGTCCAGTCGCGCGACCGCCTCCAACGAGGCCAGTGAGACCTCTTCGGCGCCGGGATAGGAAAAATCGACGTGATTGAAGATCAACTCCGCCGCTCCGTCGGGCATCACGACGGCGTCGGGACTCTCCTTGATCATCGGTACCAGGTCGAGCACTTCGAAGAGTCGCTCGAAACTCACCATGGCTGACATGTAGTCGATGTTCAGATTCGACAACTGAGTAAGCGGTCCGTAGAGCCGAACCAGATAGAGCGTCAGGGCCACGAGTGTTCCGAGTGCGAGTTCGCCACGAATCACCTCGACGCCACCGAAGCCGTAGGCGAACGCCGTCGCCAATGACGCGGTCAAGGACAGCGCGATAAAGAAGAAACGTTGGTACATCGCCTGGTGGATACCAATGTCACGAACCTGGCCGGCCCGGCTCTCGAAGAACTCACGCTCATCGCGCGGGCGCCCAAAGAGCTTCACCAACATGGCGCCGGACACGTTGAAACGCTCGGTCATCACCATGTTCATTTCGGCGTTCAATTCCATACCCCGCTGGAACAGCGTGCCGAGTTTTCGTCCGACCCGGCGCGCCGGAATCAAGAACACCGGCAGCAACAGCAATGCGACGAGCGTTATCTGCCAACTCAGGACCAACATGGTGCCGATCACGATCGTCACCAGGATCACGTTGCCGACGACGTTCGAGAAGAGGTCGGTGAAGGCCTGTTGCGCGCCGATCACGTCATTGTTCAAGCGACTGATCAGAGCCCCGGTCTGGGTGCGCGAGAAAAACGCGATCGGCATCTCTTGAATGTGGCTGAATACTTTGGCGCGCAGGTCATAGATCAGTCCTTCACCGATCACCGCTGACGTTCGGCGCTCGAAGAGTGAAAGAATTGCGTCGAAGATCGCGAGTCCTGCGCCCACCACCGCGAGACCGATAACCAGGCCCTCGTGTTTGTGCTTGATGCCGATGTCGATGATGGCGGCAAATAACAGCGGAGTGACCGAACTGACCACGGCGTCGAGAACGACGGCGATGAGAAAGACGATGAGTAGCGCGCGATACTGCTTCGCGTAAGTGAGTATCCGGGGAAGCGTTCCCTTCTTTATCTGGTGCTCGAGGATGTTGCGGTCCGTACGCATCGAACGCAGCCCCATGCGGCCGCCCCCGCCACCGCCTCCGCCTCCGTGCATGCTCATTGCGTCTCCATTGCCCAGTCGATTGTAGGAAGGGCGAATGGCGCAGCGAGCGCTTCCTACTCTCCTTCGAGCTGACGCTCAACGCCGCGTCGAGCTTCTAGGTGATGGACACTGGTCCGGCCTCGA
>Ga0302279_10000472_pt1 | contig 58526 bp, 51 predicted proteins | sample III_Bog_N3_3_FD_194541 | JGI IMG/M metagenome (GOLD analysis project Ga0302279, IMG submission 194541) | Peat permafrost microbial communities from Stordalen Mire near Abisko, Sweden - III_Bog_N3_3 | ecosystem: Environmental > Terrestrial > Soil > Wetlands > Peat | place: Sweden: Abisko... | reverse complement strand
CCGCTCGGGGGAAGGCCTTCCCGCGACGGGAGGAGGCCTCCGCCGCTCGGGAGAAGCCCTCCCCTCGGCAAGAAGAGCCCTCCCGTCCTCGCGAGAAGCCCTCCCCTCGGCAAGAAGAGCCCTCCCGTCCTCGCGAGAAGCCCTCCCCTCGGCAAGAAGAGCCCTCCCCTCGTCGACGGTGCCGCGCGGCTCGCGTTCCGCCTCGACTCGTACGGGCTCCCGACTATCGTGGTCGCCGTGAAACGATCCCTCCTCCCCGCCCTCGTCGTCTCCCTCGCCGCCTGCGGTGGCGCAGAGCCCCCTCCGCCGGCGCCTCCCCCGCCCGTCACACCCCCGCCCGTCGCGACGACGGCAGCGCCCGTCGCCGCGGCGCCCGCCTACGCCTACCCCCCGACGCGGCGCACGGACCAGGTCGACACCATCCACGGCGTCCAGGTCGCCGACCCGTACCGCTGGCTCGAGGACGCCAAGCAGGAGGACGTGCAGAAGTGGGTCGCCGACCAGGACGCCTTCGCGCGCAGCTACCTCGCGAAGCTGCCGGGGCGGGACGCGCTCGCGGCGCGCTTCAAGGAGCTCTTCTACATCGAGTCGGCGGGCACGCCGGCGCACTTCGGGAGCCGCTGGTTTTACCCCCGCCGCGACGCCGGCAGGGAGAAGGCCATCATCTACTGGCGCGAGGGCAAGACGGGGCCGGAGAAGGTCCTGCTCGATCCCAACGCGTGGTCGACGGACGGCAGCTCGTCGCTCGGCCGGTGGACCATCTCGTGGGACGGCAAGAAGGTCGGCTACACCGTCAAGGCGAACAACAGCGACGAGGCGACGCTCTACGTGATGGAGGTCGCGACCGGCAAGAAGAGCGAGATCGACACGATCGAGGGCGCCAAGTACGCCTCCCCGTCGTGGACGCCCTCGGGCGACGGCTTCTACTACACGTGGATCCCCCCGAAGGGCACCGTCCCGGACTCGGACCGCTCGGGCTACGGCGAGGTGCGCTTCCACAAGCTGGGCACCCTGCCCGCCAAGGACAAGATCGTCCACGAGAAGACAGGGGACCCCAAGACGTTCCTCGAGGGCTGGGTCTCGAAGGACGGGCGCTGGCTCATGAACAGCCTCGAGCACGGCTGGACGCGCACGGACGTGCAGTACATGGACCTGCACGCGGCGAAGCCCGTCTGGAAGGACCTCGTGACCGGCCAGGACGCCCGCTACGACGTGGACGTCGACCGCGGCCACTTCTTCGTCACGACCAACGAAGGGGCGCCCCACTACCGCGTCTTCAAGGTCGACCCTTCGAAGCCTGCGCGCGCCGACTGGAAGGAGATCGTTCCCGAGCGGGCGGACGCCACGCTCGAGGGCACGAGCGTCGTGGGCCACGCGCTCGCGCTCAAGTACCTGAAGGACGTCGTCACCTACCCGGAGATCCACGACGAGGACGGCAAGCTCCTTCGCAAGGTCGAGCTGCCGGCCATCGGGTCCATCGGCGGCTTCAGCGGCAACGCCGACGACGACACGGTCTACTTCTCGTTCCAGTCCTTCACGTACCCGACCGAGATCTTCGAGGAGAGCGTCAAGACCGGCAAGCGCTCGACCTGGTACACGCTGAAGGTCCCCGTCGACCCGTCGAAGTACGTGGTCGAGCAGGTCTTCGCGACGAGCAAGGACGGCACGAAGGTCCCGTTCTTCGTCGTCCACGCCAAGGATCTCGCGAAGAACGGCGCGAGCCCCACGATCCTGACGGGCTACGGGGGCTTTCAGTCCGCGCAGACGCCGTACTTCTCGTCGTCCATCTACCCGTGGCTCGAGCATGGCGGCGTCTGGGCGGTCGCCAACCTCCGAGGCGGCAGCGAGTACGGCGAGGACTGGCACCGGCACGGGATGCGCCACGAGAAGCAGCACGTGTTCGACGACTTCGCGGCGGTGGGCGAGGAGCTCGTGAAGCAGGGCTTCACCAGGCCCTCCAAGCTGGGCGCGCTCGGGGCCTCCAACGGCGGCCTGCTCGTGGGCGCGGCCATCACGCAGCGCCCGGATCTCTTCCGCGTGGCGCTCTGCGGCGTCCCGCTGCTCGACATGGTGCGTTACCACCAGTTCGGCAGCGGCAAGACGTGGATCGAGGAGTACGGCTCGGCCGAGGACCCGGAGGACTTCAAGGCCCTCTACGCGTACTCGCCCTACCACCACGTGACGCATGGCACGAAGTACCCCTCGACCCTCGTGCTCAGCGCCGACAGCGACGACCGCGTCGACCCGCTGCACGCGCGCAAGTTCGCGGCTGAGCTCCAGTGGGCTTCCTCGGGCGGGCCCGTGCTGCTGCGCGTCGAGAAGCACTCGGGGCACGGCGGCGCCGACCTGCAGCGCGCCCTCGTCGAGCGCCTGGCCGACGAGTACGCATTCGCGCTCGATCAGATGAAGGACTAGCGACGCGCGCGCGACCTCCCGGCAAACGATGCGAAACAATTCCGCTTGAGGTCATCGAAATTCCTGCAAGAGCGACTGGCATCCGCGCAAGCGGCGCCTAGTATGGGGCTCATGACGGGGGATACAGCGACCGAGATCAGGCGGATCATTCGCGAGCAGTTCGAGGTCCCGGACGACCGCATCCGGCCCGAGGCCTCCTTCGTCGACGACCTGGGCGCGGACTCGCTTCGCCTCGTCGAGATGACGCTCGTCTTCGAGGAGACGTTCGACATCGACATCGAGGACGAGGACGTGGAGAAGATCCTGACCGTGCAGGACGCGATCGACTACGTCATGGCGCGCGTCACCGCGCAGCACGCCACGCGCCAGTAGCGATCATCGAGGCAAGCTCGAAGGCCAGCTCCCGCGCCAGCCGCGGAGGACCCAGACCCCGCGCGCCGCCCCGCCGCGCATGATCCACACGGTCTCGCCGAGCGCGGTGCCCGCGAAGTGGGGCGCGAGGGCTCGAACGATCGGGTCGTCGTCGGGCTGCGGCCCCGTGCCCGCGACGAGGACGAGATCGTCGCCCACGCGCGCGAGCCCGGGGTAGGTCGGCCACAGATCGTACTGGTTGCGATGGCCCGAGGGGTCGACCGCGAGCACGCTCGGGTGGTCGGGGAGATGAAACGCGAGCTCCGCGGCGTCCTGGTAGCGGGCGCCTGCGACCCGCGTCTGGGTGCGCAAAGGGAGCGTGGCGCGTGCGGCATCGACGCGGGAGGCAAGCGTGTCCCAGCCCGCCAGCTGCGCGGCAGGGTCCCGCCGCGCAGGGACGAACGCAAACGGCCGGAGGAGGTGCACGAGGAGGACGAGCGAGATCACGCCCGCGAGCGCGGAGCCGGCCACGAGCCAGCGCCGCCCGCCGCTCGTCGTCGGCCGCGACGCCAGCACCACCATCGCGGGGACGTACGCGGGCGCGGGCCAGTTGGCCTCGACCGGGCCCCGGAGGGCGCTCGCCACGAAGGCGAGAAAGACCGTTGCGGCGACCGCTCCGAGGAGCAGCAGCCCGTCGGCCGAGCGGCGATCGCGGAGGGTGCGGGCGACCGCCAGCACGAAGAGGGGAAACAGGATCGGCGAGAGGAGGCCGAGCTGGCCTCCGAGGAGAGCGCCCTCGTTCGCAAGCCAGCTGGTCGGCGACGGCCCGAGCCCGTGCGCGAGCTGGAAGCGAAAGGAGATCCAGCCGTGGGCCGCGTTCCAGAGGACCACGGGAGCGAACATTCCGAGCGCCAGCGCGGCGCCCGCGTAGGGCCCCGGGCCGCGCAGCTCGCGACGCAAGCCCGGACGTGCGAGGAGTGCGACGAGGACGCCGGCCGCCACGAGCACGGCGGTGTACTTCGAGAGCAGGCCTGCGCCGACCGCGACCCCCGCCAGGAGCCACCACGGGAGCGGGCCTGGGCGTCGTTCCGGGCTGCGCGAGACGGCGCGCCAGACCGCGAAGAGCGCGGTCGCCGTGGCCAGGAGCAAGGGCGCGTCCGGCGTCGCGAGCATCGAGCCTACGGCCGAAAGGGGCATGAGCGCGTCGAACAGCGCCACCCACAGCGCCGCTCGATCACCGGCCGCCGAGCGCGCCATGCTCATGACGAGCAGGATGGTCGCGCGCCCCGCGAGGATCGGCAGGACGCGCACGCCGAACGGGGTGTCCCCGAAGAGCGCCGTGCCGAGGCGGATCAGCACGGCGATCGCCGGCGGATGGTCGAAGTAGCCGCGGGCGAGCCGGCGCGACCAGTCCCAGTAGTACGCCTCGTCCGGGACAAGCGGCGTGCGCGCCCCCACGACGAGCCGGAGAACGGTGGCGGCCGCGACGACCGCGAGCGCGGTGTGCCAGGGCGCCCACCGGCGTGGCGCGGGAGCGGACGACGGGGCCGCGCCCTCCGGCCGGGTCATTCGGTGGGGTCCCGCGCGAGCTCGCGGATGGCCCTCGCGCCGAAGTCCGCGGCGCTCTCGGCGCCGCTCGCGCGCTTCGGCCACTCGCGCGAGAGCCACGCGAAGAAGGCAGCGTCTTCGCGGCGCGCCGACCGGAAGTGCCGCTCGGGCACGTAGGGATGGGAGAGGAGCCGGACGGCCGCACCGACGGCGTGGAGCCGGACGTCGCGGGCGACATTGCGCGTGCGCGCGAGGCCGCGTTCGTCCAGGTGCGTCCGCTCGCGTTCGATGGCGAGAAAGAGCTCGCTCCGGGGCATCGCCGCGCGGACCGCGCGCTCGAACGCGCAGTCGAGGATCGCCGCGCCCTCGAAGCAGGGGCTCGACGCATCGATCGGCCCGTCGTCGGCTTCCTCCTCTTGGGGCTGAGTGCCACTCGCCGTGATCGCGATCCGGACCCGCTCGCGCGGCCACGTCAGCGCGAGGTCGGTCGCGAGGCGCGGCCCGAGGATGTCCTCCGCGGCGGCGAGCTCGGCGACCGCGGGGTCCAGAGCGGCGCGGACCCTCCAGGCGTGCGCGGGCCACTCGGCGCGCGCGAACGTGGCGAGATCGCTCCTCGCGGCGTCCGTCGCGAGGGCCGACCGCGCGCACGCGTCCGCTTCGCAGGCACGCAGGAGCGCGAGCTCGGCTTCGTCGATCCTCCCCTCCCGGGAGGCTGCGTAGTCCACGTACTCGCTGGCCACGAGCTCGAACACCGACGTGACGATGGCGAGCTCGGGCGGAAGCATACGCGGGGGCGTGCGCGCCGCCGGCGAGGCGGAGGGCCTCGCGCAACCCGTGACGAGCACGAAGAGAGCCGACGCTCGCACGAATCCCCGCCAGGTCTCTCCCATCTGCCGACGCGAAAGTGACCCGGCCTTGCGCGCGAGGCAAGGCCCACCCCTGGCTGGATGGCGCCCTCCGGACGAGATGTTCTTCCCGGACGCCAACCTGTGCGATCCTCCCCGGACAATGCTCTGCCCCACCTGCCAGGCCAACATCGAGGGAGCGCCCAAGTTCTGTCCCCGGTGCGGCTCCAAGGTCGAGCCTGCACCGATGTCGGCGACGCAGGCCCAGCCCGCGACGGAGGTGCAGAGAGACCCTTTCCTCGGCCAGACGATCGGCGGCCGCTACCGCGTCATCAAGCTCCTGGGCGAAGGCGGGATGGGGGCCGTCTACCTGGGCGAGCAGATGATCGCCGGGACGGCGAAGAAGTTTGCCATCAAGACACTTCACACGCACCTGTCCCACGACCCCAAGATCCTCGCGCGCTTCGAGCGTGAGTGCGGCACCGTGGCGGGCCTGTCGCACCCGAACATCATTCAGCTCGTCGACTTCGGCAAGACCGAAGACGGCACGCTCTACATGGTCATGGAGTTCGTCGAGGGCCGCAGCCTCGCGACGTTGCTGGAGGAGAAGCGCTCGCTCGAGCCGAAGCGGGCCTCGCACATTCTCCAGCAGATCTGCGACGCGCTCGCGGAGGCGCACGGGCACGGCATCGTCCACCGAGACCTCAAACCCGACAACATCGTGCTGACCGAACGGGCGAAGGACTTCGTCAAGGTCCTGGACTTCGGGATCGCCAAGCGTGGAGACGACGCCCTCGCGAAGGAGGAGCAGAAGCTCACCCAGCAGGGCACGGTCCTCGGGACGCCTCCGTACATGAGCCCCGAGCAGTTCACGGGCAAGCCCATCGATCTGCGGAGCGACCTCTACTCCATCGGAGTCATCGCCTACGAGATGCTCGCGGGCCACCTGCCCTTCAACGCGAACACGCCCTGGGAGTGGGCGACGCAGCACATGACGGTCCCGCCCGTGGCGCTGGCAACGGCTCCTTCGGGCGAGCCCATCCCGGCGTCGATGCGCGCGGCCGTCATGAAGGCGCTCGAGAAGGACCCGCTCAAGCGGTTCGCCTCGGCTACCGAGTTCTTCGATGCGTTCGAGAGCGACCCCGTGCAAGCCACGTCCGCTCCGGCGCCCGTGGCGCCGTCGGGACAGAAGGGGCGGACGGAGATCGGCACGCCGCTCGACCTCCCCGCGATGGGCGGGGCTCCGCCGGCGAGTCCGTATGGGCCCCCACCCACGCCCGCGCAGGGGGCGCCGTCCAACCCGGCCTATCCGCCGTACGGCGCGCCGCCGTCCCCCATGCAGGCCCCCTACACGCCCATCGGAGGCAACGTTGCCTTCCCGACCCCGGCAGCAACGCCGCAAGCGCCCGCACGGACCGGAGGCAGCAAGACGGGGCTCGTCGTGGGGCTCGTGGGGCTCCTGCTCGTGTCGAGCGTGGCCCTCGTCTTCGGTTTGAAGAAGGGCGGGCTCCTTGGCGGGGGCGGCGGGAGCAATCGGCCGCCCCCGCCGCCTGCCGACACGACCGAGCCTGCGGCCCCCGTCGTCATCGAGACGGCGACCCCGGTATCGCCCGACGCCGACGCCCCGACCCCCGATACGACGATCGCCCCGTTGACGCTCCCACCCGGCCACAAGCCGCCGGCCCTCGCGCACCACGACGCGGGCGCTCCGCCGCCTCCCGGAGGCTACGACCCGTGCGTGGCGGCCAAGAACTTCATGCGCGTGCACTGGGACCGCGACGCGGCGCACAAGGACATGTTCGCGGGCTTCAAGGCGAAGTGCCTCGCGCAGGGCGGCAAGCTCTAGCGGTCGTCTCAGAAGCGAACGAGAGGCGCCATCACCTGGCCCGGGGATATGTCTCCATAGCCTGCCTTGGGCTTGGCGCTCAGCAGCGCGACGGTGACCACGGTAGCCACCGCCCCCGCTCCCACGACGACGACGCCGGGCCAGAACCACCACTCTTCGGTGATGCCCTGCTGCTTGTGGAGCGTCACGCTCACGTCCTTGCGCTCGTCCTCGACCACCAGCGTCGACCGCGTCACGTCCTTGAAACCCTCGTGGGTCACTCGAAGGTCGTGGCTTCCGGGCGACACGGGCACCTCGAGGGGGGTGCGCCCGACGGGCTTGCCGTCCACGAAGACGTCGCTCTCGTCCGGGGTGGAGGCGATGTGCAGCTGCCCTTTTGCGTCGCGCGCCGCGAGCGTCGCCACGACCGCGAGCGATCCCCCGCCAGGGAGCTCGACCTGCTTCTGAAAGGACACGTACCCGTCCGCCACGACCTCGAGCATCGCCGGCCCCGCGTTGACGGGGATGGGGCTCGCCTTCGGAGTGATCCCGATGACCTGGCCTCGCAGGAGGATGCGAGCGTCCGGCACCGAGCAGCGGACGGTGAGCTTCGCGATGCGGCTCTCGAGCTCACCGCGCAGCTCCCCGAGCTGGGGGACGCGCGCCTTGAGCTCGGGGGGCGCGACCTGCGTGAAGCTCTCGAGGGCCTCGAGGGCTTCGGGGAATCGCGCGAGCGCCTGGAGGGCCCGCGCGCGGTTGTACATCAGCGCAGGGTCACTCGTGAGGGCGAAGGCGTCCGAGTAATCCTGGAGGGCCTCGGCGTAATGCAGCGAGTCCATCTCCGAGTCCGCCCGGTGCTTCAGGCTGGCCGCTCGCGCCCGTTCCCCCGGCGTGACGGCATGCCCGAGGCCCCACGCCGGGCCCGTCGTGAGGACCAGCGAGCAGCAGGTGAGCAGGATCAGCGAGGGACGACGGGCAGGTCCGCGTTGCGCTGCCTTGACTGTCCTCGACTCGATCGCCATTCCTGCTGGAGGTTACAAGTAATGCGGGTTGCCCTGGTTGTTATCCCGCGGCGGGTGGCCGGCCGTCGTCGCAGGCGCCGCCGGGACGGTGGCCGCGGGCTTCTTGGGTTGGGGGCCGCGCGCCCGTGGGATCACGCGCGGTGCCGCGGCGGCGGGCGCGAAGTCCGGGACCGGAGCGCCCGTGGCTACCTCGGCGGGCGGCACGGCGGAGGCAGCGGAGCTCGCGGGCAGGTCGAGCGAACCTGTCACCGCGCTCGCGACGGGAGGAGGCGAAGCCGGCGCGATGGGTGGCGTCGCTTCCGGGACGACCGTGGCGGCGCTCGACTGGGCCGGGCCGCGATCGGCGGCAGGTGGCCTACGTCCGCCATCGAACACGAGGACGACGACCGCCACGACGACCCCGAGAAGGACTCCTACTCCGGCGACCATCGCGGCATGGCGACGCGGGATGCCCGCGAACACGAGCGGCGCCGTGCTCCAGTTCTGCGCCGTCTCCTTCGCCCCCAGCTCGGGAGCGTCTCGCACCGCCTGCATGGTGGGCGCGCTGCGATCCGTTCGCGCTCCCGCCAGAGTGGGCGCGCTCTTGTCGGCTCGCAACGCCGCCACGGGCGCGCTGCGGTCGGCGGTCGGCGTGTCTCCCGTTCCGAGCGAGAACAGCCGCCTGCCCGACGGCGCCGCCGCCGGCATGGCCAGCGTGGCGCGCAGGCGTTTCACCCCCTCCGGCGACGCAAACGCAGAGAGCGCCTCCGCAAGCTCGAGCGCGTCCTGGTAACGATCCGCCGGATTCTTGGCGAGCGCCTTCAGCACGGTGGCGTCGAGTCCGGGCGGCACTTCGCGGCGCAACGAGCTTGGCCTCGGCGACGGGTCCGAGAGGATCGACGCTATCATCGCCGTCGTGGTGCCGGTGTGCGGCGGCCGTCCGGTGAGCAGCTCGAACAGCGTCACTCCGAGCGACCAGATGTCGGCGCGGGCGTCCACGTCCTTCGCCCGGAGCTGCTCCGGCGACATGTACACGGGTGAGCCCATGGTCTGGAGCGGCGACGTGAGTCGACCGTCGATCTCGGACGTGATCTTCGAGATGCCGAAGTCGAGGACCTTGATGAGCGGCCCGTCCGCGGTCCTGCAGAGGAAGAGGTTGGCCGGCTTCAGGTCGCGGTGAACGATCCCGAGCGAGTGGGCCTCACGCATGGCGAGGCTCGCCTGCAGGATGTAGTCGACGGCCCGGTCGACCGGCAGCCTCCCCATTCCTGCGACCTCGTCGTCCAGGTCATTGCCTTCCAGGAACTCCATGACCATGTACGGAAGCGCCCCGTTTCCGCCGGTCTCGACGTCGAGAACGCGCGCGACGTTCGGGCTCCGGAGTTGCCCTGCCGCCCGCGCCTCCCGCTCGAACCGGGCGATCGCCCCCGGCGAGTCCTGCACGTGGGGAAAGAGCATCTTGATAGCCACGCGCTGGCGGAGCCGCAGGTGAAGCGCCTCGAAGACGACACCCATGCCGCCCTTGCCGATCGCCCCTACGATCTCGTACTTGCCACCAAGGACGTCGCCGGGCTGCGGGAGCTTGGGCATGTCGCGGTCGGCCGGCACCGAGTCAAAATAGCGCCCATGGCCTCCGCTGCCCATCCCTCGCACGAGCGGGAGCGCGTTCGTGTCCCACATGTGCGCGCGCCTGCCTTGCTGGTTCCGAAGGGGCGGTGGTATTTGTCCATGATGAGCCGTGCGAGTCTCGGGATCGCACTGGCACTCGCGCTGGCGATGGTCGGCTGCCAGCGGCCGACCGAGATCACGCTCGAGCTGACGACCGACGCGGGGTGCAACGGCACCGTCAGCGTGACGGTTGGTTCTTCCTTGGCGAACATGGCCGCCGACGCGAGCGCGGTCACTTCCGCGTGCGCGAACGGGACCAACGGAACCGTCGGTACGCTCGTCATCGTCCCGAGCGGCGCGGACAACGCCAGCGTCGCCATCGCCGTCACGCTGGACCAGAACGATGGGGGTACGGGGTGCGACGGGGGCCCGGGTTGCATCGTCGCGCTTCGGTCGCTCTCCTTCGTGCCGAACCAGAACGTCATGCTGCCCGTCACGCTGTCGCAAGCCTGCGAGGGCGTGTCTTGCCCGCAGGACCAAACGTGCGTCGATGGGACGTGCGTGTCGTCCGACATCCCGGATCCGGGGGACTGCGCGAGCGCGGGCTGCTCGCTCGAGGGCGGAGCGAGCGACGGAGGAGCGATGGATGGCGGACCGGGAGACAGCGCGCCATCGGATGGGGCGTTCGAAGGGCCACCGCACGATGGGGCGTCGAGCGACAGCTCGTTTGCCGACGTAACACTGAACGACGGCGGCGGAGTAGCCGTCCCCGGTGGGTGGAGTCTCGTTGGTCTCGACAAGACAATGAGCGGGTCGTGCCCGGCGACGTTCGTGCCGTCGAACGTCGTGACTGATCCAACCTTTGGCGCGAACCTATGCAGCTACCCGTGCCCTACGGGCAATCCCCCATCGTGCGGGAACGCGACGCTCGCCTACTCGTTCAGCGCGTTCTCGTCTTGCAACGTGTCGGGAGGTAGCTACGCAGAGTCTGAGCAATGCGGGGCGATAACCGTTGATCTCAATCCGCTTGCTCCGATCCGGTTCACCCCCTCCAGCGTCACGAGCAGTGACTGCACAGCTCCGGGGGTGCCTATTGGAACCGTCGCTCCGAACGCCCTGACTTGTACGAACCCTGCAGCCTCCGTCTGCAACGGTGGGGTCTGTTATCCGAACTTGGGCGTTACGTTTTCGGTCTGCATAGCTCCCACGGCCGGACAGACACAGTGCCCTGCAACTGGCTTCACCAGTGCGGTTTATGTGAGCCAAAGCGGAGACGTCAATTGCCCGCCGGCGAGTTGCTCGCTAAAGACAAACTGCGGTGGGGACGTGAAGCTGTACCCATCCTCCGACTGCAGCGGCACGCCCCTGGCCGTTTCGGCAAACGACATGTGCTTGTCTTTTTCGGTCACGCAGAACTACTCGTCGTACGAGTTCGCGCCCGACCCCGTCGTCTCGTGCGCGATCGGCGCGATCCCGGCACCGACCCTTGCCAACGCGACGATGCTCTGCTGCCAGTAGTGCCCCCGAAAACCGCTCGTTAGGCTGTGGCCAGACACAGCTTTCCGCCCACGTAGCCGGCCACCGTCACGTCGAGGTCGAGCCGCTGGCCCGGCTTGGCCACGACCGCTGCGACGTCGGCGGGGAGCGCCGCAGGTGGCAGGAGTAGCTCGCGGCACCGCACGTGGGCCCCCCCGAAGAGCGTAGCCATCACGTTGAGGACCTCGAGGAGGTTGTCACGCATCTCCTCGGGCAGCTTGCCCGCACGCGCGGCCTCCGCGGCTACCCCGGGGGCGAGGAGCGCCAGCGCTGCGCCCATCGTCGCGCCGAGCGGAAGGTCGCAGATGCCAACGGCGACGAGCTTCCCTGCATCGTCCATGTACGCGCCCACACACATCTTCGTCGAGGAAGGCATGGCTGCGCCCTTCTTCGGCGTCACCGCCTTGCCGAACAGATCCCGGAGTAGACGTGCAACAGCATCGGCGCCAGGCAGAGTCAGCAAGGTGGACATGGTCGGGGCTACCGGGTGTCTGGAAAATGCCGCGCGCCCTGAGGAGCGCCGGAGCGGGAATGCAAGCAGACGACGAATGCCTCCCCGAGAAAGCTGAACCAAACCGCGTGAAGGGCAACGCCTTCACGGATGCTCGGCGAGCCGTGCTCGCCCTCGACGACGAGAGGCAACGAGAGGTTCGTTGGGCCGGGGAGGAGCGCTTTGAGGTTCCCCCCGACCATGTTCGCGATCTCGCCGAGCGCGTCACGCACGTCATCGAAGGACGTCGCTGCCGCCTCCATCTCGAGCATGGCGGCCGCTGCCGCGCGCGCCAGATCGGGAGAGCATTGGATCGTCACCGCGCCGTCCCAAGCACCCGAGATCTGAACGCAGCCCGTCATGGTCTTGCCCGAGAGCCGCACGCTCGCGCCGACAGGCTCACTCGCGGCTTCAATCCGGAGCACATTGCCCCATACGGCACCGGTGATGTCGCGGATGTCTTGTTCTTGGACGATCATTTGTCTTCCTTTGAGCGCCAGCCGACAGAACACGTATCCACAGAGGCGCGCGTCGCCACCGTGGACGTCAGAGCGCGGGTGAGCTGGCTCATGCGCACTCGTCTTCCAGGCCCTCGAGCGACTCGAGCTCCCGACGCAACCGCGCCTGCTCCTCGTCCTTGCCCGGCGTGTCTCGCAGGATGGCGAGCTGCCGCCGAAGGAACGCGCGCGCCTTGGTGAATGCACGTTCCGTCCGGTAGAAGTCACCGAGCGTCTGCACGCTCTGCAGGAGGGAGGCGTTGCTGGGCCCGGCTACCGACTGGCACGTCTCGACCGCGCTTCGCAGGGTCGCCTCAATCTTCGCGTTCATCCCCTGGCGCACGCGCTGCGCCACCGCGATGCGCCTCTCCAGCTCGTCGAAGCGCAGCGGCTTCGCCAGGTAGTCGTCCGCCCCGGCGCGGAAGCCAAGAAGCGTATTCTCGGCGTCGGAAAGCGTCGTCACGATGATGATGTAGCTGTATCTCTCACGGGCCTCGGCCCGGATGTTTTCGCACAGCTCGATGCCCGACATGTGCGGCATGAGCCAGTCGGTGATGACGAGCGGGATGGGTGTCTTTCGGAACAGATCCCAGGCCTCTTGCCCGTCGTGCGCCACGATCACTTCGTGTCGCATCCTTTCGAGCGAGGCGCGGAGGAGTCGGAGGCATACGGGGTCGTCGTCGGCGATGAGAACGCGCATATCTACGACGCATACGGCCTGTCTTGGAGTAACTTTAGTCCTGCCACGCGGCCCACGGCCGGAACGTCACAGCCAGCCGGCAATCTCGATCTGCAAGCCGGCGGTCGTCAGCAGCGCATGCGACCCTCCATCGGAGTGGTGCAGGAGCTCCGTCGTCAAGACAGGCCCGATGCCAAGCGCGATGTTCGGCAAGAGGCGGGCATGCGCGGGAACGTAGAGCGTGGTGGAGACTATGCGATGGTGAAACGTCTCCTCGTTCGAACCATTCGCGCTCGTAGGCGCCTGCGCCTGCTGCGTGGCGCTGACGAAATCAAGCGATAGCCGGGGCCAGAGAAAGACGCGGTCGCCCAAGGCGAAGACGTAGCCGATGCGTGGCGATGCTCCGACGAGGGACGAGCCGTCGCCGTTGTGTGCAAACGTATACGAGAGCGGTACGGCGAGCCCCCACGACATGCGGCGCACCAGGAACGTATCGAGGGCGGGCGTGATGCCGAGGTTGATGAACGTCGCGTAGTTCGGGTCGAGCGCCTGGGAACCGCCAAGGCCCAGACTGCCCCCGAAGGCGAACGAGCCCTGGGCGCCGAAGGGCCGGACCGAGGGATCCGCGGACGCCTCGGCGCCAGCAGCCGTGGCCCCCACCGACGCCAGGAGCACGGCGAGGGTGCTTGCGAGCGGAAAAGGCCGGATGCGGAGCACGCGCGCAGTGTAACGCGAAGCAGTAGACTGCGTCGCACATGCGTCGCTTGCTCGAGCAACCTTTGATTCCCTTCGTCGCCACGGTGGCCGTTCTCGTCGCAGGTTTTACGCTCACCGCCTGCGAGTGTCGTGCCGACGAGGGCGCCGCTCCTGCGATTGCGCGGCCTGGCGAATTCGTCGTCAGCCTGACCCGCCTCGTCCCTCTGGTGGCTTTCCGTTCGACCAAGGTCGACACGTCACTGCCGAACGACGCGGCGCCGACGACGAGCTTCCTCGTGGGGTCCGACCCGACGGTGACCAACGTGTACGACGTACCGCGCCTCGGCTTCGACTTCGTCCTGCCCAGGCGATTCACTCTTGGGCTCGAGGTCGCGGGCATCGCAAGCTTGTCCGGGAGCCCCTCGCTCGGCGATCCGCCGAAGGTTTCCCTGTTCGGGATCGCGCCGCACGTCGGCTACCTCGCAGTCCTGAACCGATACGTGGCGGCATGGCTTCGCGCCGGTGCCGCCTATTACGAGACGTCTTCGGAAGGGGTGAACGGCGCCGGAGGCGCGACCGTTTCGTATTCGTGGACCTGGCGGCAGCTCGACGCAACGGTGGAGGGCCACATGCTCTTCACGCCGCTGCCCCACGTGGGAGTCACCGTCGGCGTCTACGGTGAGCTGCCTCTCCACGGAAGCTTCGAGGAGGAACGTTCGGTGGGCCCTGGCGTGACGGCCAACGCGTCGTCGCTCGAGCTCGGCGTCGTCGCCGGGATCCTGACGTATCTGTGAGCGCGGAGGTCAGCGTTCAACCTTCTCGTGGATGACGCGGGAGCCGTCCGTCGACCACCCGGACAGGAGGATGTAGTCGACCCCGAGGGTCTTGAGCTTCACGAAGATGTTGTAGACGTAGGTATCTGTGCCGGCGATAGGCAGCGCGGACCAGGCGCGGCACGCCTTGCCCTGGCTCTGGGTCTTCACGACGATGTGCCGCTTGGGAAGGGCTCGCAACGCGACGTCGACGCTGCCGCCGTCCGCTCCGTTCGCGAGAACGTGCTCGGATGCGATCCCGTACGCGGCCTCTTCGCGGGCCAGGAGCGGCTCGATCGAGGCCGGGCCCTTCTCGTGCATGCGCCAGAAAGCGAAGACAGGAGTCTCCCCGACCGGCGCGCAGCGCTCGTCGAGGTGCACGGCGTACACGACCTCGTTCTTGTTCTCGCTCTTCGAAATCGAAAAGAGCTCCGTGACGTCGTGTGGGCCGAAATGAAGCGGCTCGGCGGCGACGGCCGCGCTCAGGAGGGAAGTTGCAAGCAGCGTCGCACCGCTCGCAATTCGGCTCCTCCACGTGACCATTGCGGGAGTCTACGCCTCTCGCCCCGACTTGCCGTCATCGTGGCTCCTCGAGGCTGATTCGACCGAGCGACCCGGTCCGGAAGTCGTGAACGAGCACGTCGGCCGCCTTGTGTCGATCCACGATGCCCCCGCGCTTCAAGCAGCCGCGTCGGCGGCCGATCGCGTCGAGGACGTCCGTGGGGGCGATCGTAGCAGAAGACGGCGCCAGCTTGAAACGAGCCTCGACCGTGCCCGGGTACCGGAGGAGCAAGAAGCGCAGCGCGAACAGCGCAACGCTCTCGTAGTCCATGGCGATGTCGGGGATGGCGCCGCCGAGAGCGAGCCGCATCGTGGCCTCGCCATCCTCGATCGTCGGCCAGAGGATGCCGGGGTTGTCCGAGATCGTCATTCCGTTCTTCAGCGTCACCCGCTGCTGCCCCTGCGTGACGGCCGGCTCATCGCCGACTTTTGCGACGGCTCTGCCCATCAACGTATTGATGAGGGTCGACTTTCCGACGTTGGGGATCCCGACCACCATCGCTCGCACGGTCTTCTTGCCGGCGACTCGGTTCGGCGCTAGCCGGTTGCAGAGCTCCGGTATCTTCGAGCGTGCCTCGGAAGGCCGGGTCGTGGTCAGCGCGATGGCCACCACTCTTCCCGCGGCGTCCCCCGCTTCGAAGTGACGAAGCCACGACGCGGTGACCTCGGGATCGGCCAGGTCGCTCTTGCACAGGACCTTGATGCAGGGCTTCTCGCGGCGCAGCTCCGTCAGCACGGGGTTGGCGCTCGCGGCGGGCATGCGAGCGTCGAGGACCTCGAGCAGGACGTCGGTCAACGGCATCGCGTCGGCGATCGTGCGCCGCGCCTTGTTCATGTGGCCCGGGTACCACTGGATAGGCATTGCCACGGCGTGTACCACATCCACCTGAGGTAGCCCGAACCGGCCTCGAACTTGCTTTTCAGCGGTAGTTGAGAAGGAGGACCTCGCGTGCACCGGCTCCGGCGAACCCCTCCGAGCCGATGCACCCGTGAAATGGGCGCAGGTCGTGCGCGCAACTGCAAACGATGCGGCCACCGGGAGGAGGGACACCTTGGAACACGACTCGTTGACAGCGCCGGTCGGCGACGAAGCAACCGAGCTCGCGCGGGAGCACGAGCTTCACGACCTACGTGACCGCCACGGGCGCGCCTCGAGTCTTGCCGACGTCGTCCTCGGAGGGCAGGACGGGCTCGTCAACGTCCTCGGCCTCGTCCTGGGGGTGGCGGCCGCAACGGGCAGCGTCCACGTCGTGCTCGCGGCAGGTACTGCGGCGGCGGTGGCGGACTCGGTATCCATGGCGACGGTGGCTTTCACCTCCAAGCGGGCGGAGGCGTCGCGCTACGTGGCCGAACGCGAGCGTGAATACCGCCACATCCGTAGGTTTCCGGTTCTCGAACGTGAGGAAGTCCGCGAGATCTACCGGCGGAAGGGCCTCCAGGGAGACCTGCTCGAACGGGTCGTTGCCACGGTGACCTCGGATCCGGACGTGTGGGTTGCCGTGATGATGGCCGAAGAGCATGGGCTCGTGCCGATCGGGGCGTCGCGAACGCTTCGATCCGCGCTCGTCGTCGGCGTCGCGTCGTTGGTCGGCTCCCTCGTGCCGCTCGCGCCGTTTCTCATCCTTCCGGTCGCCATGGGTTCGTGGGTGGCCATCGGCCTCGCCGTAGTCGTCCTGTTCGCGCTCGGCGCTTACAAGGCACGCACGACGGTCGGACATCCACTCAAGGCAGGTCTCGAGATGGCAGCCATCGGTACCGCCAGCGCGCTCGTCGGGTACGCGGTCGGCGCGCTGTTCCGCTCTCCGGGATGATGGCGAAGGCCGATTCAGTTCGGGAATGCGGCGACGTAAGCGAAACCCGGAGTGTTGGCGGCGCCGGCGCCCCCTTGAAGTGGCGGATTGAAGGTGCCGCTCAGGACCGAAGGGCCCGGAGTCAGCGAGAGCCGGATGCGTCCCAGCCCTCCCGACCCCCCGCCAGCCAAGCCGCCCCCAGGACTGGCCGCACCTGCGCCACCCGCCGCCGAGACCGTAGCCCCCGCGGCGACCGAGACGATCGCGCCGTCGAGAAAGATGACCCCTCCGGAACCGCCACCCCCACCGCCCCCTGGGCCCGTCCCGCCGCATTGAGGCAGCCCGGGGGACCCCGCGCCGCCCGTTGCGAGCAACTGTCCGGTCGCCGCTACGATGATGGTTGGCCCTGCGATCCGCAGCGCACCGCCACCGCCGCCACCGCCGCCACCGGGCGACAGGTAGTTTCCGGAACCACCGCCGCCGCCGCTTCCTGGGATGAACGTCGACGCGACGGCGAGATCGCTCGCCGCGGCAGACGAGATTCCACCACCACCGCCCCCCGCGCCCGTCTCGGTGCTCCCGCCGTTGCTGCCCCCGTTGCCGAGCTGCCCATTCTGTCCACTGGAACCGTTGTAGACGCCGCCACCAGAGAACTGGCCGCCCGCTCCACCGCTCCAGAACGCCGCCCCAGCTGCGCCACCTTCGGTCCCGGCGCCCGGGCCCCCGAGGAACGAGCCACCTGAGCCTCCGCCACCGCCCGCGTAACCGCCTCCGCCTCCGCCTCCGGAGCCATCCGTCTTGACGGTTCCACCTCCACCGCCGCCGAAATCGCCTCCTCCTCCGCCGATGACGAGACTCGCGTCGGGCTCTTCCATGCCGCTCGAGCCGGGGGCTCCCGTACCCTCCGGCCCTCCGGGTCCCGCCGTGCCATTCCCGAACGTCGGACTGTAGAGAGGGTCTCCCGTTGCGCCCCCGCCTGCGCCGCCAGGAAAGGAACCACAGGGCTGCGGCGCGCCTCCGCCGGAGCCGCTCAGGTTGATGGTGCCCGCGATGAGGACCGTACCGGTGGCTCGCAGATCGAGCGTGCCGGTGCCGCTGGCGGTCACGGCGACGCCCTTGGGGATGTTGATCGTCGTGTAGTTGTAGACACCACTCGGCAAGACGATGCTGACGGTCGGGGAGAACGCGCCGTTGGCACCCGTGCTCGGAAAGGGTGGCGGGTAGCAGGTCACGGCAACGTTGGTAACGGCCTGGTTGGTGATCGACCCCGTCCCGCCGACGACGGAGCAGAACTCGAGGGGAGACGCGGGATTGGTCAGCACCGTTACGTCGTAAGGACTCGTGCTCGCGACTGAAGTTGCGAAAGTGAACGGCTGGTTGCTCGTGATGGTTACGTCGTCCCCGCCGTTGTTTTGGAGCGTGACGGAGTCGCCGGCACCGAGGCCCGTTACCGTGCCGCCCACCGAGAATGTGAGGACCGTGCAGGTCACGGTCACGGTGGACACGTTCGAGCTCGCAATGATCCCGGTACCGTTGGCGACTACGCACGTCTCCGCGGCAGGAGAGCTGGGGCTCGCCGAGACCGTGACTGCGTACGAGGTGCCCACGGGCAGTGGCGTCGCGAACGCGAAGCTTCCATTGGAGCCAATCGAAAGCGACTCTCCGTTGGCCTGCAAGCCGACCGTGTCCCCCGGGGCGAGCCCCAGGACGGTCCCGCCGACGGTATACGTAGCGATGCCGCAGTTGACCACGACGCTCGACACGTTGGCCGCACCCACCGTGCCCGCCCCGGCGCTGACGGAGCAGGTCTGTCCCGAGGGCTGCGTGCTGACCGAAACCATGTAGGCATGACCGCTCGGCACCTGCGTGGGGAACATGAACGAGCCGTTGGCAGTCACGGGCACTGCGTCCCCGCCGTTGTCTTCGAGGACGATGGAATTGCCCTGCGTGAGGCCCGAGAGTGTCCCACCTACGGAGAACGTATCGGTCGTGCAGGTAACCGCTACGCTGGTCACCGCCGCCGACGCGATCGTCCCAGATCCGCCCGAGACCACGCACGTCTGAAGCGGGCTCATCGGCTGGGTCAGCACCGTGACGGCGTACGGTGCACCGCTCGCCACCGTCGTCGGAAAGGAGAACGACCCGTTGGCTGCGACTGCGTGATTGTCGCCGCCATTGTCCTCCAGGACGACGGAGTCGCCCGGAGCGAGGCCGGAGACGGTCCCCCCAACCGCGAAGCTGTCACTCACGCAGCTGACGACGATGCTGGCTACGGTCGCCACCGCCATCCCGGTCCCCTGCGTGACCGTGCACGTCTCGCTTGGTAGGCCTGGCTGGGTGATGACCGTAACGACGTACGTGCTCCCTGCAGGAACGGGGGTCGTGAAGACGAACGGTCCATTGGCAGCGACGACCAGATCGTCGCTGCCGTTGTCGGCAAGCACGACCGTGTCGCCGGAGGCCAAACCGCTGAGCGTTCCTCCAACGAAGAACGTCGTGGGCGCAGCGTCGACGACGGTTGCGTCCTTGGGGATCGCCCCGGTGTCGACAGGGCCGCTCGTGCCCGTATCTCCGGGTGTCCCCCCCGTGTCGAGATGGGCTCCGGAATCGGTTGGTACATGACTGTCGAGGCCGCCATCCGCAGGCAGCGCCGTATCGCCGCTCGGCGCTGCGTCCTCCGGGAGGGGCAGGAATGGGCTGCTGGATCCGCCGGCGACGCATCCTGCAAAAACCAGGAGTGAGAGCGCCACCAGCGCGACAAGGTGGCGTCTGTGAGGGTTGGACATGTCTTCGTCTCCCGAGGATCGCGCAGCGTAGAAGCCTCGTTTGAGGGCCGTCAATGGGCGAAGAACTCGAATCTCGTTTGAGTACCGTGATACGTTCCGGAGAGCGTCATGCTCCGATTTCGCCCTCAGGTCCCAACCATCGCCATCGTGGCTCTCGTTGGTTCCTTGGCTTCGGTGGCGCAAGCGGCAGACGTAGGCGACACGACGGACGCCTTACCGGGGATTGCGCGTGTTCCAACGGCGACTGCCCCCGACGGTACGGGCTTCGCTTTTGCCGGGGCCGCGGGCTACGGCTACACCGAATCGGTGCTGAACCAAGGCGACTCCCACAACCGCGCCCAGGGCTCGTTCGCAGCCAGCTTCCAGCCCACGCCACTATTTGCGGCAGCGTTGATCCTCGACGGTCATTACGACTCGAATTCGGGTGCGGGCGCATCGAGTGGAGGTGTCGGCTACTCGCGGATCGAGGCGCGGATCAATGCACCCCTCGGCGGAGGACTCCGGCTCGGGGCCCAACTCGGTGTGTGGTTTCCCGGCGGCAGCGCTCCGTCCTTCGTCCTGAATTCAACGACCCCGGACATCTCGGGTCTCGCGACGTACCACGCGACCGATTCTCGCTTCACGTTGACGGCCCGAGCGGGCTTCCGCTGGGACAACAGCGCCAACGCCATCACCGACCCCGATCGCTTGCCCCTCGCCGGGAAAGTGACGCTTGGCTACAACCAAGCGAGCGCGGTGCTGCTCGCTCTCGGCACGGCAGTCAGGCTCACGCCGCGCACGGAGCTTCTCGTCGACGCAACGTGGGACCTCCTCGTTGGAACCGGCGCGCCTTCCGCAGGACAGTCTCCAATCTTGGTCGACCTGGGTGCCCGGTATGCGCTGGATCAGGCAGGGGCGCTCCAGATCTCCCTCGTGGGAACCGTGAGCCCGAGCGGGCGGCCGGTGGTGACGACGACTTCTCCGCTGGTCGACATCGAGCCTCGCGTCGGCGCCTACGTCGCCTTCACCCTCAGGCCTGGCCGCCTCGGGTACGTCGAGCCCGTCGCGCCGCCTCCCCCGCCTCCCTCGCCACCTCCCCCGCCACCTCTCCCGCCGCCACCTCCCACGGTGGTCCACGGCAAGCTGATCGGACACGTCGCGACGGAGGACGGGAAGCCGATTGCGAGTGCCCACATTGCCGTGAGGCCCGGGACGCCCCGTGCGCGAACTGTCGAGACCGACGAACACGGCCGCTTCGAGATGGATGACGTGGACGTGGGCGAGGCGTCCGTCGAGATCACCGCGGACGGGTATGCTTCGATAACCCGCGCTGTCACCGTCTCGGAGTCGACCCCCGAGCTGCAGGTGCCCATGGCAAAGGCGCTGCCAAGCGGGCAAGTTCGCGGTCTTATTCGCGACTTCAGTGGAAAACCCGTAGCTGCGACCATTCGCATCGAGCCACTGGGGGTCGAGGTCCACGTGGACCCTGACGGTAAGTTCACAGCCAACGTCGCGCCTGGTACGTACCAAGTCGTCATCCATGCCGCGGGATATTCCGAGCAAAAGCGCCGCGTGGTCGTCGAGCGCGACGGAGTCACCGTCCTCAACGCCGAGCTGCGAACAGGGCGGTGACGTGGGCCGTTCGCGCACCCGGTGGAACGGCAGAGGTGGATGTCCCGCTTGGGTCCGAGCTGCGCTGGTCGTGGTTGCTGCCGCCGTCCTTGTAGTCGGACTCGTCGGCTGCAAGAGCTGCCGCTCCAGCGCCGTCGTTGCACGCCTGGGCGAGCTCCAGGGAACAGCCGCGCGCGAGCTCGCAGCGAAGCACGGTGAGTGGACGCCGGCCGGCTCCGGCTCGACGTTCGAGCTGGGAGACGCAGTTCGAACGGACGCCGCGACGAACGCAAAGGTCACACTCGAGGCTGGGGGCGCCCTCAAGCTTGGACCGAACACCACCGTGCGCTTCGTCCGCGGCACCACACCAGCGACCACGAGCGTAGGCGTGGAGACGGGCGAGGCGGAGATCGAGGCGGGCGGGTCAGGCCTCGGCATCGAGACGACCATCGGATCCGCGCGCCTCGAGGCGGGCTCCCGCGTCCAAATCACGGCGAACACCGCGAACACTGGCTATCTCGTGCTCGTCGGGCGAGCCCTGATCGAGGGCGACGGTGGTACGAAGACGATCGAAGCCGGGGAGCGCTTCTCGGTGAGCACGGGGGCCGCGTTGATCGAGCCCGCAGCGCCCAAGGACGCGGCGGTGGAAGCGGCCGCCCCGCCTGCGCCCGCGGCGGATGCGGCGGCCGACGCGCCTGCGCTTCTCGGCACGCAGGTCGAAGTGCACGGGAGCGGAGTGCGGACCGCCACGTCGGACAAGGGCCCGCTCGTGGCGCTGCCTGCTGGTAGCGCCCAGCTGCAAGATGGAGCGCGCCTCGTCGTGCCCGAAGGCGCAAGCGTCGAGCTCTCGCGCGGGGCCGAGCGTGCGGTCGTGGTTGGCGCCGCAGACGTCTCGATCGGCGCCGCCGGCGGGCCACTCCTGCAGGCCCGCTCGGGACGGGTGACGCTCACGTCACCGACAGCGGGCACACGGGTCGACGTTCCCGGAGGTTCGATCTTGTTGGTCAGCGCGGGCCCGGGAAACGTGCAGGCCCAGGTGATCGTCGACGGGAAGAGCGCGCGGGTCGTCTCCAACCAAGGCAAGCTCGAGCTGCGTGGCCGTGCCGGCGCCGCGACGGTGGGCGCAGGCGAGACGGGGTCACTCGACAGCCGCGGCGTGGCGACAAAGGAAGAAGAGGCACAGCCGAGCGCGGCCGACGTTACGGTCACGGGAAAGGAGTCACCCGTCATCCACAGCCCGCGAGGCAACGCGGCTGTCCGCATCCGATTCGATCACGCTTGTCCCGGCGACGCCGTCGTCGAAGTGAGTGCTGGAACGACGACGCACTCCACCTTTGCCCGAGGCGGCGCGCCGTCGGCCATCGTTGGCCTTCTCGCCGGAGCGTACAAGTACGCCGTGCGCTGCGTAGGGGACTCGGGGCCGGCGCAGCAGACGGGCGTCCTTCGCATTCTGCGGGACTCCGGGGCGGCCCGGCTGGCGCGCATCCCTCCGGCGAACGTCATCGATTCGGACGGGCGGCGTTACAGCGTTCTCTATCAGAATCTGCTCCCGCAGATTCGTTTCCAGTGGCCGCAAGCGCCGGCGGGCAGCCCGGTCTCACTGCGCCTGGAGCGCACGAAGGGGCAGCTCGACACCTACCCTGCCACCTCCGGCGCCGTCGATCTTCCGGCGGGCACTTTGCACGACGGCATCTACCGCTTCTGGTTCGAAGTGACCGGCAAGGCGACTACCCGATCGCCCGAAACGACCCTTAAAATCTCGTTCGACAACGCAGCACCCGCCGCCGAGATCCATGAGCCGGCGGACGGACAGCCGAGCGCAGCAACGATCCACGTCTCGGGTGTGGCCATCGAGGGTGCCACTGTGAGCGTCGCGGAGACGGCGCTCCCGCTGGATCCTCAGCTTCGGTTCGACGGAGACGTCCCCGGTCCCCCCGCCGGTGACCGCTCGCTCGCCATCCGCATCGCGCACCCGGCGCATGGGGTACACTACTATTTGCGCATGATCGGAGGCCCGTGACTCGATGAGTGACCCTGACCCGTTCGTCGGGCGCAAGGTGCTTGGACGCTACCGCATCGTGCGATCGATCGGGCGCGGCGGAATGGGACTCATCTATCTCGCGCGGCAGGAAGGCGCGGCAGCTTTCGTCAAGCCCGTGGTCGTGAAACGAGCCGCCCCGGAGCTCATCGCGAAGGAGAAGTCGCTCGTTCAGATCATGGGTCGGGAGGCGCGAATCATGTCGCACCTTCGCCACCCCTCCATCGTCAGCGTCATCGACTTCGCGCAAGAGGATGGCGCGTATCTGCTCGTGCTCGATTACGTACACGGGTTCCACCTTGGGCAATGGCAGCGGTTCGCCCGCGCAAGCGGGCGCAGCATTCCCGTGGACCTCGCCATCTACATCGTGTGCAAGGTGCTCGATGCGCTGCACTACGCGCATACGGTGCGGGGACCCGATGGCGCGGCGCTGGGGATCGTGCACCGTGATGTGAGCCCGAGCAACGTGCTGCTCGACGTGGACGGCAGCGTGAAGCTCGCGGACTTCGGCATCGCCCGGATGCACTCGGATCACACGGAGGAGACCGGGCAAGCGGGGATGCTGAAGGGGAAGTTCGCGTTCATGGCTCCAGAGCTCATCACGCAGGCGACCCCGAGCCCCAAGACGGATCTGTATGCCGCCGGGGTGCTTCTTCATGAGGTCCTGGCCGGTCGAAACGAGCTGCGCGTGACCGACTCGATCGAAGCTACGATCGCGCGGATTCTCAAGCACGTCCCGTCCGCCATCAGCAAGCTTCGGCCGGACGTGCCGGTAGGGTTGGACGAAGTCCTGGCCAAGGCCCTCGAGAAGGACCCGGAGCGCCGCTTCACCGACGCGGCGGCGTTTGCACACACGCTCCGCTCGCTCAACGGGCAGACCGATGAGGCGCTCGCGCTCCGTCTCCAGGCAAGCGTCGGCGCGGACTTCCGCGATCCGCGAATTGCGGTGGCCCTCGATGTGCCTGATCTTGCGAGCCTCGACCGGTCGTGGCGCGAATACAGCGACGACGGCGTCATGGCCAGCAGCCAGAAGGCACAGTCGGTTTCTCCTCCGACTGTGGTGCATCCGACCGGAAGCCACCCGGGCGCCACGAGAAGCCAGATCGCAGCGAGGCCAAACGGTCCGAGGGGGCGAAACGTGCTCCCATGGGTCGTGGGAGCGCTCGTGAGCCTGCTCGCGATCGGCGGAGGTCTTTGGGTCCGCACCTACCGCGATCGCATGGAATCCGTGGCGCCGCCGCCCGCCGTCATCATCGTGGACGGTCGTGTCTCTGGGGCGGACGGGCTCGTGCTCGATGCGGGCAGCTCCGCCACGCCGCCTGCTTCGACCTCGCAGAGCTCGGCTGACCCTACCCCGCCTCCGCGGACCGTGCCGCCGATACCGCCCACCGCCGTCACGCATGCGCAGAACGGAGGAGGAGGCGGCGGCGCGGACGGACTGACCCGGGCGTTCGCGCGCCAGCAACCGCAGGTCGCCCGCTGCTTCGACGCCAATGCCGCCGAGTTGAGCGGAGCACCGAAAATAGAAATCCGGTTCGACGTCGACGCGTCCGGGCACGTGTCGTCGGCCCAGGTGCTTCCGGCTGCGATCGCTCCGACCCCGCTCGGCGCATGCCTCGCGGGCGTCGCTCGCGCTACGCAGTTTGGCCCCCAGGCGAGCTCGGTCTCGTTTCGCATTCCGATCACCGCTACGGCCCATCGCGGACCTTAGAGCGGCGTGCTGGCGCAAGCCCAAACCGGTCCTCGCCCGTCAGGGACGGGAGCCTACCCAGAGCGCCAACACGATGAAGACGACCTGGAAGGGCAGGCGCAACCAGAGGACGACCGGCGGAAGATGCGTCCCTCCCAGCGGAAGATCATGAAGAGCCATGTTCACGTTCGCCGGGAGAACGACGACGTAGAGCGCCACCAGGCCTAGGGACGCTGCCCTCCGCACGCGCGGCACAAGAAGGCCGACCCCGCCGAGCACCTCGAAGAACCCGCTCACCAGGACCAGGGCCAGCGGAGCGGGCAGAAAGCTCGGCACGATGGCGACGAAGCCGGCTGGCTCGACGAAGTGCAGCACGCCGATGACGATCATGGCGCTGGCCAGCACGACGCGCAGGATCTTGCGAAGCATCGGGCGCCACCATAGCGCGTCCCACGTGCCTCCGCTCCCTGCCTCGGTGCCGCGGGGCAGCCGTCTCTAGACGAGACGGGCCCTTGCCGGGCATCCTGGAGCCATGGTGGACGTGAAGGTTACGGTCATGGTGGGGGCCCGGACGATGCGCATCGACGAGGTGCGCGACGCGCGTATCCGGACCGCCTTGCAGGCCACGGCGAACCAGGTGGGCGAGAAGCTCGGCGAGGTCGTCTGCCCAATACACAATCGCAACGCGAGCGACGTTCGCATCCATTTCGACCGAACTGGCGCGGCCGACCTGAAATACGAGTCGTGTTGTGCCGAGCTTGGCGCGAAAATCACCGCGGCGCTCGGCTGACGCCGGGGCTGCGGACTGAGGCTCGCGCCAGGCTCTTCTCTCGGTTACGGCGTCTCTTCGAACTCGGCGTCGATGACGTCCTTCTTGCCGCCCTTCGCGGCGCCGCCCTCGGCACCACCGTCGGACGGACCCGGTCCGGGAGGAGGCCCGCCGTTGCCTCCCGCTCCCGCAGCGCCCTGGTACATGACGCTTGCCACGCGGTGGGCTTCCTTCTCGAGCTTCTCGATGGCAGCGCTGATCTCGCCGTCGTCCTGCTTCTCGACTGCCGCGCGCCCGTCCTTGATGAGGCCTTCGAGCGTCGTGACGTCGGCGGCGGGAAGCTTCTCCTTGTTCTCGTTGACGGTCTTCTCGAGCGTGTAACAGAGGTTGTCGAGCTTGTTGCGGCGCTCGACCTGCTCGCGACGCGTCTTGTCCTCCGCCTCGTGCTCGGCGGCCTCCTTCACCATCTTCTGGATCTGATCCTCGTTCAGACCCGAGTTCGACGTGATGGTGATCTTCTGATCCTTGCCCGTGGCCGTATCCTTCGCGTGGACCGAGAGGATGCCGTTCGCGTCGATGTCGAACGTCACCTCGACCTTCGGAACTCCGCGAGGCGCCGGCATGATCCCTTCGAGGTGGAACTTCCCGAGGGTGCGGTTGTAGCGCGCCTCGGTTCGCTCGCCCTGAAGGACGTGGACCTCGACGCTGGGCTGACTGTCCGTCGCCGTGGAGAAGATCTCCTTCTTCTGGGTCGGGACCGTCGTGTTGCGGGGGATCATGACCGTCATCACGCCGCCGAGCGTCTCTACTCCGAGCGACAGGGGCGTGACGTCGAGGAGTACCATGTCCTTCACGTCGCCGGAGAGAACGCCGGCCTGAACCGCCGCTCCAACCGCGACGACCTCGTCCGGGTTCACGCCCTGGTGCGGGTCCTTCCCGAAGAACTTCTTGACGGTCTCCTTGACCATCGGGATGCGCGTCGAGCCTCCGACGAGCACGACCTCGACGATCTCCTTGGGAGTCTTCTTCGCGTCCGCCAGGGCCTTGCGGACGGGCTCCATCGAGCGCTCGATGAGAGGCTGCATCATTTGCTCGAGTTTCGAGCGCGAGAGCCGCATGTCGAGGTGGACGGGGCCGCCCGAGGCGACCGTGAGGAACGGCAGGTTGATCGACGTCTCCTGGACGCTCGACAGCTCGATCTTCGCCTTCTCGGCGCCCTCGCGCAGACGCTGCAGAGCCATCTTGTCTTTGCTCACGTCGATGCCGCTCGACTTGCGGAACTCCGCGATGAGCCAATCCATGATGAGGTTGTCGATGTCGTCGCCGCCGAGGTGCGTATCGCCGTTCGTCGAGATGACCTGGACGACGTTGTCGCCGACCTCGAGGATCGAGATGTCGAACGTGCCTCCGCCGAAGTCGTAGACGGCGATGATCTCGTCCTTCTTCTTGTCGAGGCCGTAGGCGAGTGCCGCTGCCGTCGGCTCGTTCACGATGCGCTTCACGTCGAGGCCGGCGATGCGGCCGGCGTCCTTCGTGGCCTGGCGCTGCGCGTCGTTGAAGTAGGCCGGTACGGTGATGACGGCCTCGCTCACCTTCTCACCGAGGTAATCCTCCGCGGCCTTCTTCAGCTTCTGAAGGACCTTCGCGCTGACCTCCTGCGGGCTCAGGGGCTTGCCACGGATGTCAAACGCGCAGTCGCCGTTGGACGCTCGGACGACCTTGTACGGGACGCGCTTGGTCTCCTCGCCGACCTCTTCGAACTTGCGTCCGATGAAGCGCTTGGCGCTGAAGATGGTGTTCTCGGGGTTCGTGACCGCTTGACGTTTGGCGATCTGACCCACGAGGACTTCACCCTTGTCGTCCCACGCGACGACGCTCGGGGTGATGCGCGAACCCTCTTCGTTCACAATCACCTTGGGCTCGCGGCCCTCCATGATTGCAACGACGCTGTTCGTCGTACCCAGGTCGATGCCGATTATCTTGCCCATGGCCATTGCCTCCGAGTTTGCCTCGTCCTGCCGCTGTGCCTGACGCGCTCCGCGCTTGGGGTGGCTTGCGAGCGACCCTGAAGCCTCGATGCGCGAAGAACCTAAGGCTCCCGCGAAGGCGGCGCGAACCAAGCACCGAACTCGAGAACCTTTTTCAGTGTGTTTTTGAACCCATCTGCTGGGTTGCGAGGCCAAGCTAACCACACGAGCCGGCGCGTCAACGGCTTCGGCATGAAACGTGGCACGGGGTCAGAAAAGGCACGCGCCACGATTGCCGCCGGGGGGGTGCTCGGGTAGAGTTTAGAAGCTCGAGTCGTACCCGGATGGTTCCGCCGTGCTATGAATGGGCAGATCATCAGGCTTTCGAGGCTCCTGCCCGTTCCGTTGGCTGGCCATGTTGGCGCCCTGATATCCCCGAGACCCTTACGATGGGCCGCCCAAGCGACCACCTCCCCGCTCCCCCCGAGCTCCCCAATTTCCGCGTAGAAGGAGCTGCTCCTCCCTCCAAGGACCCCGAAGCGCGGCACGCCGGTACCGGTCTGGTACGGCACTCCGCGCCGCTGTCTGAGGAGCTGATCGACGCCGACGCCGCCAAGGTGGTGCGACGGCTGGAGAGGGCCGGCTTTCAGGCCTATCTCGTCGGCGGCTGCGTTCGCGATTTGCTCCTGAGCGGCAAGCCGAAGGACTTCGACATCGCCACGAGCGCGCGCCCCGACGACGTTCGCAGGCTCTTCCGCAACTGCCGCGTCATCGGGCGCAGGTTCAGGTTGGCGCACGTGCTGTTCGAGGGCGGAAAGGTCGTCGAGGTCGCGACCTTTCGACGAAGCCCGCAGACGGAGGTGCCGGACGACGATCCGGTCGACCCGAGCGACGACCTGCTCATCCGGAGCGACAACGTATTCGGGGACGCGCACGAAGACGCGATCCGCCGCGACTTCACCATCAACGCCCTCTTTTACGATCTCGACCGCAAGCAGGTGCTCGACTGGTGCGGCGGCATGGGCGACATCGCGCGCCGCGTGATCCACACGATCGGCGATCCGATGACGCGCTTCCGAGAGGATCCCGTGCGGATTCTCCGGGCCATCAAGTTCGCGGCGCGCCTAGACCTCGGGATCACGCCGGACGTGTACGACGCCATGGTCGCGTGCCGGGAGGAGCTCGCCAAGGCCGCCCGGCCCCGCCTCTTCGAGGAGATCCTGAGGCTCATGCGCGGCGGCGCGGCTCACCGTTCCATGTGGCTGCTCTGGGAGATCGGCGCCATGTCGATCCTCCTTCCCGAGCTGGCGGCCTTCATCGACGACGAAGCGGCGACCGATGGCGGCGGCAAGCGCTTCTGGAACAAGCTGGACGCCATCGACCGGCGCACCAAGGAGCTTGGTCACCCGCTGGACGACGTGACGCTCTGGACGACGTTGCTCCATGAGCCGCTCGAGGAAGCCAGTGCAGGCTCGCGGGATCGCATCCAGGCGACGTTCGAGTTCCTGGAGCCGATCATCGAGCGCATCGCGATGCCCCGCCGCATCGCCGACGCCGTGCGCCGCATCGTGGCCATGATCCCCCGTCTTTCGATGGGCAAGGCCGGACGGCTGGCGCGGACGGAGCTGATTGGCCCGGCGACGGAGGTGCTCGAGTTCGAGCGCATCGCCCGAGGCCAGAGCCTCGACGTAGTCGAGCGATTGCGCGAGGAGATCAGCGCCGCGGGGCCGCCCATCGTCCCCGTGCGGCCCGGTCGCCCCGGACGCTGGAGCCGCGGGGGCCGCTCACGTCGCCCGAGGTAGAGGCCGGGTTTCTGAGCGCCGCTCCGAGGTACTCGTCTAGAACGTGATGTCGGCGTGGAGGCCCAGCGCGACCCAGTCGGGCGCGTAAGAGCCTGCGGCGATGGTGGAGTATTCGAGGTGCGCGCCGATCCCGAAGTGCGGGATGACGCGGAGGTCGAGCGCTCCACCGGCGTCGAGGGCGAGACCCCCTTCGTTGGGGACGTTCGGGTCACCGCTGGCGCGCCACCCGTAACCCGCGTGGGCGTAAAGGACCGGGACGAGCCATCGGCCGGACGAAAGGCGCACACCGCCGAAGACGCGGTTCATGTCCCACGAGTACGAGTTGCCGGCGTCGTCGTTGGCGAAGAGGTGATCGTAGCCGTAGCCGAGCTCGGGGATGAGACGGATCCCGCGCCCGAGTCGGATCTGCTCGCCCACGCGGAGCTTGATGCCGCCTCCCCCCTTCAGGTTGTTGCCGTCCGAGGACTGCGGAATGTTGACGGGCACGGCCCCCTCGACGTCCACGCCGATGACCAGCGCGTGCGAGGCCTCCCGCGGCGGGGGCGGCGGAGGCGCCACCGGGTAGTAGTAAACGGCCCGGGGCGGGGGAGGCGGCGGCGGGCCGGGAACGTAGACGTAGACGTCCGCGTGCGCGGGCCGGGCGTAAAGGACCCCGACACACGAAACGGCGACGAGACCGACGAAGGAAAGGACGCGGCCGTAAGGCTGGACAAGCATCGACACACCTCCCGAGGTTGGACGAGGAGGTCGCCAGTGTATTCGCTCGGGTGTTTCGCCGCCCGCGTCGTACTAGCGCTTCGCGAGCTCTGCCTTGAGCTCCATCGGTGACTCGATGGGGGCCGAGCAGGCGCGCGCTCTGCACACGTACGCAACCGGGCTGGTCCGGGCCAGCTTTCCCTCGGCAAGCACCGCGCATGCTGCGCGCGAGCTCGCGTTCGAGTCGTCGAGCCAGGCGACGTTCCGGTTCGGGAGGTAGGCCGCGAGCGCGACCTGCGCGAGCGCGCGGGTGCGTTCGTCGTCTCGCTTGCCTACCAGCACGACGTCGACGGTCCCGCGCACGAGCCGGTCGAGCGCGCAGATGGATTGGCCGAGGCCGAAAGGGTTCTCGATCGCCTGCGCCGCCAGGGGCTCGAGCACCGCGGCGCCCGGTGCGGTGTACGCTTCGTCGCAGAGCGCGCCCAGCCGAAGAAAGACCGTGGCCGCGATCGAAACGCCGCTCGGGATCGCGTGATCGAACGGGTCCTTCGTGCGGACGATGAGCGTCTCGCCGTCGTTCGGCGTGAAGAACAGGCCGCCCGTACCCTTGTCCCAGAAGCGCTCGAGGATCTCGTCCGCGATGGCGCGAGCCTTCTGGACGTACGCAGGGTCACCGGTCGCCTCGTAGAGATCGAGCGCCGCGCTCGCCACGAACGCGTGATCGTCGAGAAAGCCCGGCCCCTTGACCACGCCGGCCTTGGCGTGGCGCTGGACGCGTCGGCCCGAGACGAGCACTCGGTCCACGTAGGCGAATGCTCGCGCCGCAGCCGCCACCATGGCGGGGTCACCGAGCGCCCCGCCCGCCTCGGCGAGAGCTCCGATCATGAGCCCGCTCCAGCCTGCCAGTATCTTCTCGTCACGGAAGGGCTTGATGCGCTTCTCGCGGGCGTCGAACAGCGCGCGCGCCGAAGCCACGAGCGTCTTCTCCACCTCGCTCGGCGCGACGCCGAACTTCACGGCGAGGTCGCCGAGCTTCGCGCTCTCGTGGAGCACCGTCTTTCCGGTGTCCTCGAAGTTTCCTCGAGGCGAGACGCCGAACCGGACGCAGACGAGATCGGCGCGGTTCGCATCGCCGTCGAGCGCTTCGAGGATCTCGGCGCGATCCCACACGAAAAACTTCCCCTCTTCTCCTTCGCTGTCGGCGTCCTGGGTCGCGTAGAAGCCGCCCTCGTCGTGCGTCATCTCGCGCCGTACGTACGCGTAGATCTCGCGCGCCACCTCGGCCCAGCGCGGCCGGCCCTCCACCCGGAAGGCGTCCGCGTACAGGCGCAGGAGGAGCGCGTTGTCGTAGAGCATCTTCTCGAAGTGGGGGACGAGCCACCGCTCGTCCGTCGAGTACCGGTGGAACCCTCCGCCGATTTGGTCGCAGACTCCCCCCATGCGCATCGCGTCGAGAGCCTTGAAGACCCGCGCCGAGGCGCTCACGTCTCCTTCGAGCGCGCCCCGCCGGAGGAGCACTTCGAGCCCCATCGTGTTGGGAAACTTCGGCCGCTTGCCGAAACCCCCGTTCTCGTCGTCGAACAGCGTCGTGAGCTTGCTGGTCGCTCTCTCGAGCAAGTCCGGTCCGGGCGCATGGCCTCGCGTCCCGTTCTCTGCGGCGTGGGTTGCCCTGAAGATGCCGTCGGCCAATTCCCTCGCCTGGAGCTCCACGTCCCCGCGCCGCTCGTCGTACGCTTCGCGGACGGCGGCCAGGATCTGCGGAAAGCCGGGCATGCCGTAGCGATCCACCGGCGGAAAGTAGGTGCCCCCGAAGAACGGCTTCTGCTCGGGCGTCAGGAAGACGGTGAGCGGCCAGCCGCCGTTGCGTCCCATGAGCTGCACGACGAGCTGGTAGACGTGATCGAGGTCGGGGCGCTCCTCCCGGTCGACCTTGATGCAGACGAAGCGCTCGTTCATCAGGGCGGCGATCGCCGCGTCCTCGAAGCTCTCGCGCTCCATCACGTGGCACCAGTGACACGCGGAGTAACCGATGCTGAGGAGGATGGGCTTGTCTTCGCTCCGCGCGCGAGCGAGCGCCTCCGGACCCCACGGGTACCAGTCCACGGGATTCTGGGCGTGCTGCTGGAGGTACGGCGACGCCTCCTTTGCGAGTCGGTTCCTGGGGCGGGGCTCGGTTGTGTCGCTACGGCTGTCCGTCATCCGGCCCGGGGAGTGTTTTCGAACCGACCTGTGCCCGATGATATTCTCATCATCCGGCCTAGCTCGCGGGCGTGGTGATTTCGACGCGGAGAAGCTTGCGGCCGATGAACAGGTAGTCGCCGTGCGCCAGCTCCTTCTCCTGCTTGATTCGCACGTAGGTACCGTTCCGGCTGTTCATGTCCGTGAGCGTCACCTTGCCTGCGACGTCCTCGAGCTTGCAGTGCGAGGCGCTCATGTAGAGGTCGCTCGGGAAGTTCAGGTCTCCCCCTTCGCGTCCGATCTGGAGGCCACCGGTCCGCGCGCAGACGCACATGCCGGGCGCGCCACCCTGGAGGATCTGGACGACCCGGAAGGGGCTCTGGTGCTTGGGAGAGGAGTAGAAATAGGTGCCGTCCGGGGCCGGACCATCGCTTGCCTTCGGCGTTCCATCGACGCGGAAGACCTGCTCGCCCGCGAGGAAGTGGTCCCCCATCGTGAGATCGACGGTGCCGCGAACGCGCAAGAACACGCCGTTGAGCGAGCCCTCGTCGCGCACGACGAGCTTGGTGTTTCGATAGAAGAGGTTCGCGTGCTTGGGCGAGACGAACGGGTCGTCCGGGAACACCAGCTGGCCGCTCCGACCCACGATGTGCTGCTCGGCGTTCAGCTGGTAGGAGAGCCCCTCGACGCCCTCGCCGCGGATCAAGATGAGCTTCGCCCGACCGGGGACCTGCAGCTGACCGAAGAACTGGGTCCGCGCGCTCAGGATCTCCGGCGGCACGGCCGCGCCGCACCGGCCGCAGAACTTGTGCTGCATCGGAACCGGCGTCGAACACGACCGACATACGAAGTTCTTGGCTTGATCCATGAGCTCCTCCAAGGGCGGATTGGGCGACGGCGCCGGCGCTTGGGCCGGTAACGTTACCTCGGTTATGGCCGGGGTGTGCCCGATCGCTTCACTTTGCGCCCGGGCGGCGCCGCGTGGCGGGCTCCGACGCCGGAGCGGCTGATCGAAGAGGGCCGCGGCGGCCGGAGTGACGTCGACCCGAGACGGCTTACGCTTCGAGGGCGGCGGGGGTAGCGGGTCCACTTCCTCCCGACTCAACGTCGGCGGCCTTTGAGGCCGGGTCGGAACCGTCGACGCCGCGCGGCCGGGCACGGATGGGGGCACGGCAACCGCCCCCTTGACCACCACGGGCGCGGGCGCGGCCGCCACGGGAGCGGGCGCCGGTCTGGCCGGCGCGGGGACCGGCGCGGGCGCGGGCCGCGCGGGCGCCGGCGCGGGCCGAGCGGGCGGACGAGGAGGAAACAACGCGAGAGGATTGCCGCACTTCGCGCAAGCCCCCGTCCCCATCGCGGCGTAGGTGTCGCAGCGACCACAGGCAATCCCGATTTCGAGCGTCTCCATCGGAGACCGGTAAGCTTACCAAAACCCGGATCGGCAACGCGATCTGTTATTTGACCTCTCCCGGCCCTCAGGCGGGCTAGCTTTTCCCCCGTGCGTCCGCACCCCGGTCTCCTTTCGGGCCTCCGCTCCGGTCTTTTGGCTGCCGCTGCGCTCGCCATCGCCTGCCCGGCATGCCAGGACAAGACGAGCAGCGCGTACATCGCCGACGAGTTTGCGGACGCCTACTTCCGGCGCATGGACCAGGACGCCGCCCTGAAGTTCACCGCGCTCGGGGCCACGGAGATGCTCGACAAGGAGATCGAGGCGACCAAGGCCCTCCGCGAGAGCGGCTACACGCCTGCGGAGGCCGCGTCGGCCGTGAGCTTCGTCCGCGGCCCGGCGGTGCCCCGCGACGCACGCGTCGACTTTCACTACCACATGACCATTCGAGCGGGCGATGGCCCTCCGTCGACCCAGGACGCCGACGTGGAGCTCGCGCGGATCGGCGGGGGCTGGAAGGTCGTCAGCGTTCACATCACGAGGTAACGGCCCCCGCGGCGGCGTGTGCGAGGGGAAGCTCGATGGCGACCTCTGCGCCTGCAACGACCCCGCCTTCGAGCACGTTCGTGGCGAAGGCGCGCCCCCCATGGGCCTCGGCGATGCGCCGGACGAGGGCGAGCCCGAGGCCGGACCCCTTGTAGAGCGGCGACCGGGCCAGATCCCCTCGCACGAAGGGCTCGAAAGCGCGCCCGAGGAGGTCCCCTGCGAAGCCCGGCCCCCGGTCCCGGACGATGATCCGCACGACGTCCCCCTCACGGACGATCCGGGCCTCGAGGGGGTGGTCGGCCGGATGACCGTACATCCTCGCGTTGTCGAGGACGTTGTGCACGGCGCGCCCGAGGAGGGCCCCGTCGATCGCGGCGTCCACCTTCGCGTCCTCGACGAGCTCGACTGCGGGGCGGCGGGTCTCCTCGGCGAGCCGGCCGCGGAGCCACGGCCCGAGCGGCCGCGTCTCCTTGTGCAAATCCGAGAGCCCCGCCCGCGTCACGGCGAGCAGATCGCCCAGGATGGCGTCGATGGAGCCGAGCTCGGCCTCCATCTGATCGAGCTGCGGCGCGTGCTTCGCGTCCTCGCCGCCCCGCTCCCGGGCGATCTCGAGGGCGACCCGGGCGCGACCGAGGGGCGATCGCAGCTCGTGGCTGATGGCGCCGAGGAGCTCTCGCTGATCGCGGACGATGGCCTCGATGCGTCCCGCCATGGTGTCGAACGCTCCCGCAACGTGCCTGACCTCCTCGGCAACCCAGCGGGCAGGAGCCTGCGACACCTCCGTGCGTGCGTGGAGATCCCCCGAGCCGAATCGCTCGGCGGCCTGGGCGACCTGCTCGAGCGGGCGCGCGAGCTGACGGGATACGACACGCGCCATGAAGCCAAGGACCAGCAGCACCGCCACGAGGGCCGGCGCCAGGCGAGACCAGATGGGCCGCGGGCTCGTGACGCCCTCGAAGACGACCGCTCCGACCAGCGTGCCATGATGGAGGATGGGAATGAACTCGCCCTCGCCCGGCTCGAATGCGAGCGCCGTCCCCCGCTGGACGGCCTTCTGTACGGACCGGGGCAAGCCGTCCGCGTCGCGCCGAAGCCTCACGGGGAAGCCAGTGTCCTCGTGCATGCGCGCGACGAAGGCGTCCACCGCGCTCGGGTCGTCCCAGAGTCCGTCGAGCTGGGCGGCCACGTTCTTGGCGAGGACCTGCCCCGGTCGATTCGGAGGATCCGCGCGGGTGAGCCACGACACCCCCATCCCGACGACGAAGGCGAGGGCGATCGCCCCGAGCATCCACAGAAACAGGCGGGTCTGAAGCCGCCGAAGCGAGCTCATGGCCTGCGAACCAACACGTAGCCCACGCCTCGCACGGTGCGGATCTGCCGAGGCTCGCGCGCGTCGTCTCCGAGCTTCTGGCGCAGGTGGCTTACGTGTACATCGAGGGATCGATCGACGCTGGGGTCGTACTCGCCGCCCTTCACGGCGACCGCGAGCTCCTCGCGCGGCACCGTCTCCCCGGCGCGACGGGCGAGGGCGACGAGCACCCGGAACTCGAACGAGGTGAGGGAGACCTCCTTGCCGTCCAGCGTCGCGCGGTGCGCGGGGACGTCGATCTCGAGCGGCCCGAGCTTTATCTGCTCCAGCATGGCGGGGCGCGTGCGACGCACCACGGCCCTCATCCGCGCGAGGAGCTCGCGCGGGTTGAACGGCTTGGGGACGTAGTCGTCTGCGCCGAGGTCGAGCCCCACGATGCGATCGGCGTCGTCGCCCCGCGCGGTCAGCATCAGGATCGGCACCGAGCCTCGACTGCGGATCTGCTTGCAGACCTCGAAGCCGTCCGCCCCTGGGAGCATCACGTCGAGCAGGATGACGTCGTACGCCGTCTGCGCGATGCGAACGAGCGCCTCCGCGCCGTTGCCGACGTGCTCGAGCTCCACGTCGTGCGGGCCGAAGTAGTCCGCCAGGAGCCGCGCCAGGCTGACGTCGTCATCAACGAGCAGCGCGCGCATCATGGCCGCCGGCTCAGAGCGCGCTTGCCGCTTGCTCGGCGGCGGCGAGGTAATTGCGGGCGCGGAGCGTCCAGGGCCCGTCGGGGTGGCCCTCGAGCCAGGCGCGGAACGCCTGCGCCGACGCGCCGTAGTCGTGTCGGTGGTAGAGAGCGATGCCCTGCGCATACGAGAGCGGGTACGTCGCATCGATGGCGGCGAGCTCCTTCATCTTGGGAATGAGCCAGCCGAACGCCGCGACGCGCTCTCGGTCGTCGATCTGGGCGCAGGCCTCCGGGGTCTTCGCCTGGGTGCGATCGCCAAAGAGCCCGAGCCGCGTGCTCTCCGGCGCGTGGGGATGCTGGAAGTAAAAGGTGTAGAGGGCGCGCGTCTCGTCGACCGAGAGGGCGAGCTCACCGAGGTCCTCGGCGCCCGCGACTTTGTTCCACGTCTGCTTGAAGGCCGCTCTTCTCTGCGAGTCGTCCAGGAGGACCTTCACGGGCCGGTGGTTCGGCGGCCACTGGGCCGGCTCGCCGGTCCTCTCCCGGCACCACCCGATCCTCATCATGGTGCGGACGAACGTTCCACCGAGCTCGTCGAGATCCGCGGTGCGTGTCCCCGTGCTCTCGAAGCGGCTCACCGCACGGAGAAACTCCTCCATCTGGACGGCCCGGAGCGCCAGGATGCCCTTGGGGCCGGCCGACTTGATGGCGAACGGGAGGGCCTGGGAGATCTTCTTCCGCGCCTCCGAGATCGCCCCTTCGTCCTCACCGAGCTCCGCGGCGTTGAAGGCCCGCAGGGCCGCGCCGAGCGCTCGAACGTCCGGGTGAAGGGGGTTGGCGCGGGCGTCGGCTGCCCGCTGGCCGTCCTGGGCGATCGTCTCGCCCAGGGCTGCCGCGTCGATCTGCGGGAGGGGTAGCTCGCGCGGAGGCACGGGCCGCGGCAGGACGACGAGACCGAGGACGAGGGCCACGAGGAGCGGGACGAGAGCGAGCGCCCGCCCCCGATTTTTGCCGCCCGATCGCAGGCTCTGCAATCTGGATGTGATTCTCATCCGAGGACGATGCTAGCATCGCCCGTGTGTGCGGGCGTGACGCTCCGTCCGCAAGGGAGGTCCCTTGGTCGAAAAACGGGTCGCCGCACGCTCGTCCATTCACGTCGCTCTGGAGTTCACGAAGAAGGACTCGCAGGATCGGCTGAGCGGCGTCGGCAAGGACATCTCCGTGGGAGGGATGTTCATCGAGACGTCCACGCCCGCCGCCTTCGGGGCGTCCATCGTCGTGCGGGCCCGGCTCCCGGGGCACAAGGACGAGATGATCCTGCCCGGGGTCGTTCGCTGGACCAGCGCGATAGGCATGGGGATCCAGTTCGGACTTCTGGGCGCGCGCGAGACGCACGCCATCACCGAGCTCGTGAGGGCCAATCCGAAGGAAGGGTAGCCAGGAGCCCCGCTTCCACTCGCTCTGAATCGCGGGTCCCAGCGAGGGGAGGCCTTCCACTCGCTCTGAATCGCGTGCCCCAGCGAGGGGATCCCCTTCCACTCGCTCTGAATCGCGTGCCCCAGCGAGGGGATCCCCTTCCACTCGCTCTGAATCGCGTTTCAGTGGCTCTGAATCGCGTGCCCCTCGCTCTGATCGCGTTTCAGTGGCTGGGGATCGCGATCCAGTCGCTCGGAGACGCGACCCAGAGGGCACGGCCCGCGGTGGGTCGTCTCAGCGAGTCAGGACGAGGTCTATCGTGCGCACGCCAGCGTCTGCGAACCGCGTCTTGTAGATCGCGTTGCTCGCGCAGCTCTGGATCTCCGGGGCCAGCGGCGGGTTGAAGCGCGCCGCGCGGACGAAGCCGTCGTCCCCTACGGTGAGCTCCAGCGTCGAGCTCACCGTGACCTTGACCTCACTCGAGTGCGGTGCGTCTGCCGCACACATGCGCACAGCGGCAGCGATCGTCTCCTGGGCCTGCGGGTCGACCGCCGGAGCGGAGGGCGCCTGCGTTGCATGGCCGGGGCGTGCCTGGGCGGGGCCGCCACCAGCCAGCGCAGAGAGAGGATGCGTCGCGGGCTGGACCGTCCCTGCGGGGACCGTGACCGGGGTGGACGGGGCGGGAGGGGCGACCACGTCCGACGACGCGAGCAGCGCGCCGAACGTGACGGCGGGACGGACGAACCCGATCTCGTGCGTGACGACCAGCGAGCCGGCGACGTCCCCCAGCTCGAGCTCCACGTGTGCCGGCGCAACGACGAGCGTCCCGTACGTCGAGCCCGTTCGCGGTGGGCGCCCGATCGAGACGACGCCCTCGGACAGATCGACCGTCACGTGACCGGCTTCCCGCGCCACGCGCAGGTGCGTCCCGTGGACCGCCACGCGAAGCTCGCCCACATCCACCGCGAAGGCCTCGCCGTTGGGTACCGGCTGCACCTGCGCTTCGACCGCGCCGCGCTCGAGCGCCAGGATGAGCGGGGCCTCCGCCTTCACGGTGACGCGCGAATCCTCCTCGAGGAGCCACGTCGCGCGGCCCGCCTCCCACACGACGCGCGCGTCCGCTGTCTCCGCGACGCCGCCCCGCCCGATGCGGCCCGTTGCCGCGACCTTCGTCGCGCCCGCCGCGCCCACACGGACTTCGCCCTTGCCCAGCTTGGCCGCGATCGTCGACACGCCGTCGCTGCTGCTGGCCAGCGGCGCCTGCTCGACCTGCACTCCCGCGCCACTGGCAGGCGCGTCCGCCGACGGTCGGCTACCGCGGCCGGCAAAGAGCGCGAACGCTGCTGCGAGCGCGGCTAGACCGGCCATCGCCCCCCAGGCCCGCGAGCCTCGAAACCGGGCGAGCGACTCCTCGTGCGCGCGCTCCTTCTCGACCCGGGCGAGGAGAGAGCCTTCGATGCGCGACCAGTCGATCTTGGCCGGCCGCAGATCCGTGCGTGACTCGCGCACGACCTGATCCAGCACGCCGTCCTCCCCGGGTGCCGTCTTCTCGTCGATCTGCTCGCGGGTCATGGTTCACCTCCGGGTCCCTTCGGAGGAAGAGACCCACCGGGGGGCTCGGCTGCTCCGACACTTGACGCTTCCGCCGAGCCGCGCGCGAACGTCGCGCGGAGCGAGGCGAGCGCGGGCTCGTCGCCCAGCATGGCCTCGAGCTCGCGGCGCGCGTAGAAGAGGCGCGTCCGCACGGTGAGCACCGGCGAGCCGACGATCTCGGCGATCTCCTGCGGGCTGATCCCCTCGAGCTCGTGAAGCACGAAGACGATTCGCTTCTTCTCGGCGAGCCGCTCGAGAATGCGCGCAAAGGCGCGAACCCGCTCCCGCCTGTCCGCGTCCTCGTCGGGACCGATGGTCTCGTTGTCGGGGGTGATGTCCCCGGGGGCTTCCTCGGTGTAGACGGGCCGGCTCCGCGCGCTGCGGCGGTGCATCAGGACGACGTTCACCGTCACCCGGTGCAGCCACGTGGAGAACTTCGACTGGCCGCGAAAGTCCTTCAGGCTCTTGTAGACCTGGAAGAAGACCTCCTGGATGACGTCGTCGAGGTCGTTGCGCGCCCCGAGCATCCGATAGACGAGGCGAGCCACGTCCCCCCTGTGGCGCGCATAAAGAGCCCGGAACGACGCGGTGTCGCCGGCAGCGGCCTTGGATAGGAGGGCTTCCTCGTCGCTCATGGACGGTTGTCGGGCGCGTCCGCTCCCGGCAGAAGCGAGGTCGACGCCAGAAAGGCGAGAATAGTCGAAGCGAGAGGGCGCGCCTCCTGCCGGGACTGCCATGACAGGCGTCTGACTGACACGTGGCAGGACCGAAGGGGTGGCGCCAAACGAGCGGAGGGAGAGGACCGTGCTCACATCCTAGTCCGGTGCTCGCCGGGCGCCCAACATTCGCAACGGCTCGCACATCACCGCTCTCGACGCAGTGCGTCTCGGGCAACCCCCCGAGACCCGCGGCGGAGCGTGTGGAGCGGCGTTGTCTAGAAGAGCGCCTTCAGGTCGACCTTCTCGCTCTTCTTCTGCTCGAGGAGGAAGTTGACCGCCCGGAGGATCCGGCTCTTCACCGGCCCGCTGAGGGAGCCGCCCGTGAGCGCGGCGTTGAGGGCGCGGTCGGTGATCGGCCGGCCGGACTTCGGCTTGCGCGTCTCCTTGACCTTGTCGCCACCCTCGGTCTTCTTGGCGACCCGCTTGGTGTGGCGGATGGCGCGATCTTCGCGCGTGTGCGCCTCGAGGCCGTGGGAGGCCACGAGCAGACGCCGCGTGTCGATCTTCTTCGCCTTCAGGAACTGAGCGAACTTGCTCGTTCCGTCCTTCGCGGGCGGGTTCTTCGCAGCGGTCTTCTTCTTGGCGGGCGCTTCGGCGGACGTCTTCTTGGTGGCCATGAGCTTTCTTTGCCCTGGATTGCAAGGTGCCAGGGGGGGCGGAACCTAGCGAAACCAGCGCTGCCGCGCAAGACCCGCTCAGCCGACCCGTCGCGAACTGCACGAATTGTGCAGGCCGGGAAGGGCGCGAATTGCCGACCATACGACCCGTCCCTACGCTAGAGACTCCACTGCGCGCGGGCGGCGCCCGCGCAGGAGATGGCCATGGCCCAAGCATTCCCCCCCGTCTACATCGTCTCCGCGGCCCGCACCCCCATCGGTGCCTACCTGGGCTCACTGTCCAGTTTACCGGCCCCCCGGCTCGGCGCGATCGCCATCGCCGGGGCCCTGCGACGCGCGAACCTCTCGCCCGACGTCATCGACGAAGGCTTCGTGGGCAACGTGCTCTCGGCCGGCATCGGCCAGGCGCCAGCCCGGCAGGCCATGATCTACGCGGGCGTCCCCAACCGCGTCCCTGCAACGACCGTCAGCAAGGTCTGCGGGTCGGGCCTCCAGGCGGTCGTGTTCGGCGCGAAGACGGTCGCGCTGGGAGACGCCAACCTCGTCGTCGCCGGCGGCATGGAGTCGATGTCGAACGTGCCCTACTACCTGGAGAAGGCACGGACGGGCTACCGCATGGGGGACGGCAAGCTCGTCGACGGGATGATCTTCGACGGCCTGTGGGACCCGTACAACAACGTCCACATGGGCTCCTGCGGAGACCGGTGCGCGGCCGAGTACAAGTTCTCCCGCGAGGCCCAGGACGACTACGCGAAGGAGAGCTTCCGGCGCGCCCTGGCAGCGCAGAAGGAGGGGATGTTCGCCGCCGAGATCGAGCCTGTCCCCGTCCCGCAGAAGAAGGGTGACCCGCTGCTCGTCAGCGCCGACGAAGGCCCGGCCAAGGGGGACCCGTCGAAGTTTGCCGGGCTGAAGCCCGCTTTCGGCAAGGACGGCACGATCACCGCCGCGAACGCATCGTCCATCAACGACGGCGCGAGCGCGCTCATCCTGGCGAGCGAGGCCGCCGTCAAGACGCACAAGCTCGAGCCCCTCGCCCGCATCGTCGGCTACGCGAACGCCGCGCAAGCGCCGGAGTGGTTCACGACGGCGCCCGCCGCGGCCATCACCTCGGTGACAACCAAGCTCGGCCTGAAGCCCGACCAGATCGACCTCTACGAGATCAACGAGGCCTTCGCGGTCGTCGCCATGGTCTGCGCAAAGCTCTGCAACATCGACCTCGCTCGCATCAACGTGCGGGGCGGAGCCGTGGCCCTCGGCCATCCCATCGGAGCGAGCGGAGCCCGGATCCTGACGACCCTCGTGCACGCCATGAAGGACCGCGGCGCCAAGCGGGGTCTCGCGACGCTCTGCATCGGAGGAGGCGAGGCGGTCGCCATGGTCGTAGAACGGTGACCGGCGGACACGCGGACGTGGTGCGCCCGCGCGAGCTGTCGCGGGAGCTGTCGCTCTTCGCGGCGCTGACGCCCACGCTTCCGCCTGCGACGCACACGAACAGCTACGCGCTGGGAGCGAGGGACGTCCTCCTCGTGGAGCCAGCCACGCCGTACGAGGAGGAGCAGCGCGCCTGGATGGAGTGGGCGCGCTCGCTCTCCTCGCAGGGAAGGCGCCCTGTCGCCATCTTCGCAACGCACTACCACCCCGACCATGTTGGCGGGCTCGACGTGCTCTCGCGGGACCTCGGCTTGCCCGTGTGGTCTCACGCCGAGACGGCCAAACGGATCGGCGAGGCGAGCGTCTCGAGACGCCTCGCGGACGGCGACGAGCTGACGCTCGAGGGCCCGACGGCGTCCGTCTGGCGCGTGCTCGAGACCCCGGGCCACGCGTGGGGACATCTCTGCTTGTGGAACGAGGCGAGCCGTACGTTGATCGTCGGGGACATGGTCGCGAGCAAGGGGACGATCCTCATCGCGCCCGGCGACGGCGACATGCGCCTGTACATCGAGCAGCTCGAACGCCTGGCCAGGCTCGATGCTGCGCTGGCGCTCCCGGCGCACGGGGAGCCGATCGACGCGCCCACGGCGCTCTTTCGCAGGTACATCAACCACCGGGCGCTGCGCGAGCAGAAGGTGCTCGGCGCGCTGCTCGCACACGGCGCGGGCGGAGCGTCCGCCGAGGCGCTCGTGCCCACGGCCTACAACGACACTCCGGAAGCTCTCTGGCCGATCGCGCTGCTCAGCTTGCAGGCCCACCTTTCCAAGCTCGTCCACGAAGGACGGGTCCTCGTCCGCGAGGGACGCTACGCGGGCGTGCTAGAGTCGCCTCTACCGTGACGAGCTGGGAGACGTCGTTTCTGGCGATGGGGGTGGCGCTCGGGATGAGCCTCGAGGAGACCCAGCAGGCGCTCGGCCCCGAGGGAAGCGTCCGGGCGGAGGGTCTGGGTCAGGCGCTCGGCGCCCCTACCCGCGCGAGCCGCGCACGCGCCCTCGCGACGGCGATCGGCCTCATCGCCGTCGACGTCGAGCGAGCGAGGTTGGCGTGAGCGTCGTGACCCGTGGGCGCGTCATCCGCGGCGCGCCCCAGGCCGTCGTCGTCCGGGGGCCGGCCGATCCCAGGCCCGAGGCCCCGAAGAGGGCGCTCGAGAGCCGCGGCAGCCGGCGCCCGAAGGGGGAGGTGGAGGGCCACCTGATAGGGCAGCGCATCATCGAGGTCGCTCGCGAGAAGGCGGCCGCCATTGTCGCGAAGGCGGCCGAGGAGGCCACGGCTGCGGTCGCCGCGGCCGTGGCCGAGGCCCGCGAAGCAGAGCAAGCCAAGCTCGCCGCCCTCTACCTCGCGCTGCGGGCCGACGAGGAGCGCCGCGCCGAGCGAGATCTCGACCGCACGATCTCGCTCGCCATCGTCCTGGCGGAGCGGCTCCTCGGGCAGGCGCTGGACCAGAACCCGGTTCACGTCACCGCCCTGGCGCGTCAGGCCCTCGCCGAGGCGCGAGGCGCCCGGAGGGTCACCATCGAGGCACACCCGCTCGACGCCGCGGTCCTCCAGAGTCACCTTGAGGTTGTGGCAACCGGCGAAGCCAGCGTCGAGGTGCGGGTCAACGGCGAGCTCGGCCGTGGCTCGCTCCGCGTACACACGAACCTCGGGACGCTGGACGCGGAGCTCACCCCTCAGCTCGAGCGACTCGCCAAGGCTCTCCGCGAAGCGCTCGACTCCTGACCTCGACTCCTGACCACCCCCGCCATCCCCCCTGCGTGTCCCTCCCAGTGCCAAGCCCCGAATCGAAGAACGGTGACGAAGTCGTGCTGGAGCGACCCCCGCTCGCCTGGCGGACGAACGCCGGCCTGTTCGTGGCCACGGTGGCCAGCGTGTTTCTCACGCCGGTCATCACCGAGCTCGGGATGAAGGAGCACCCACCCGTCCGAGAGGTGCTGGGGCACGGCGCCGAGTTCGCGTGCGCGCTGCTCACCATTCTCGTAGCGCACGAGTTCGGGCACTTCATCGCGGCACGGATTCACAAGGTGGACGCGTCGCTGCCCTACTTCATCCCCTTGCCGCTCCTCTCCCCGTTCGGAACGATGGGAGCGGTCATCCGCATGCGGGGGACCATTCCGACGCGCAAGGCGCTGCTCGACATCGGCGCGTCCGGCCCCTTGGCCGGCCTCTTCTTCGCGCTCCCGGTGTACTGGTGGGGCGTCACGCACTCGAAGATCGTCCCGTCCGTCGGCGCCGAGGGCGTCGAGCTCGGCGAATCGTTGCTCATCAAGCTCCTCGATCACCTCTTCGCTCCGGCGATCCCGGCGGGCATGACGCTCGACTATTCCCCGGCAGCGTTCGCCGCGTGGGCCGGAATGTTCGTCACCATGATCAACCTGCTCCCCGTCGGGCAGCTCGACGGAGGGCACGTCGCGTACGCTCTCGCGGGCAGGAGGCAAGACCGCGCGGCCCTCATCGTCCACCGCTCGATGCTGGCCTTCTTCTTCGTGAGCCTGGCGAGCTACCTCCTGCGCGACGCGCGCGCGGGGATGGGCTTTTATCGGATCGGGACGCACGTAAACAACTCGCTCTTCTGGCTCGTCTGGTTCGAGATGGTCGCCGTGCTCGGCGTCATCTCGTCGCGCGCGCGGGAGACGCGTGGACACGCGGACGAGCCCGAAGGAATCTCCATTCGCACGCGAATCGGAGCCACGGTCGCGCTGGCGATCTTCGCAGGACTGGGCCGAGATCACCCCCAGCCCATCATCTGGATCTCGTGGTTCGCCGGGCTCGCCCTGCTCATCGCGATGGAGACCCAGGGCGGAGTGCTCAAGAAGCACACCTACTTCGATCACCCGCCTGCGGGACACGAGCCGCTGGGCACCGTGCGCGTGATCATCGCCGTCGTGACGCTCGCCTTCTTCGTGCTGCTCTTCATGCCCACGCCGATCGAGATGTGACCATGTTGCAGAAGCCGTCGCGAGCGCCCGGAAGCTAGAGAGGGGGCGCGATATGTACTGCTGTACCTGGAGCGCCCCCGACCGACGATTCCGGGCGCGCAGCAGGCTTATGCGACATGCTCACTTTGCGTGGGTGACGGCGGGGTTGGGGGCGCATGCTTCGGTGAAGCCGTCCGGCTTCTTGCCGTCGACCTCCTCCACGTCGAACTCCGTGCGGCGATTCTTTGCCTTGTTCTCGGGCGTCGTGTTCGGGACGATCGGGTCCTTGGAGCCGCAACCGACGGAGTGAAGCCGCTTGGTGTCGATGCCCTTGCCGGTCAGCCAGGTAACGACGGCGTTCGCGCGCTTCTCGCTCAGCGCGAGGTTGTTCGCCGGGTTGCCGTCACCGTCGGTGTGCCCTTCGACGCGGACCTTGGTGATCGAGGGGCTCGCCTGGAGCGCCGTCAGGACGGCGTTGAGCACGCTCTGCGAGCCCGGAGAATCCTTGATGGAAGCCTGCCCCACGTCGAACTCGATCTCGCCCGAGATGTCGAGCTGGGCGCCCTTCATGGGAGCAGGGGGCGGCGGTGCAGCCGGCGGAGGCGGAGGAGCCTCCGCGGGCGGCGCGGCGTGATGGCAACCGAGCGCGCTCGAAACCAGACCGAAACCGACGATCGCGAGAATGCATCCATTCGTCTTGAGCTTCATGATCTCTCCCTGGCGACAGCGTCGCGCAGGAAGCCCATAGGGCAAGCGTGGGCGAAACGATAGGTTATTCTCCCGCTCAGACCTTGATCTCGTAGTCCTCGATCACGGGGTTCGCCAGCATCTCGTCTGCCATCTTTGCGAGCCTCTTGGGGAGGTCGGCACCAGCCATCTCGTCGTCGATCTCGATCTCGATGAGCTTGCCGACGCGGACGTTTCGCACGCCGTCGAATCCGAGCCTGCCCAGGGCGCGGCGCACCGCGTCCCCCTGGGGATCGAGCACCTCCACCTTCAATCGGACCAGCACCGTAGCCTTCATGTGCTCCCCTTCCGTCCGAGGCCGAGGTTTCGCGCGATTCGTGAGAGCGGCTCTTCCGTGTCCGGCACGAACGCTTCGCCGGTGATGCGCTCGAAGGCCTCGATGTAGCGCTTTGCGGCGCCTACCCGCACGTCGTCCGGGATCGGGGGGGCGGCGCCATCGCCGCGGTACCCCATCTTCGTGTAGTGCCGGCGCACGAAGTCCTTGTCGAGCGGCTCGGGATCCTCCCCCGCGGCGAAGCGCTCGGCGTAGGTGTTCGCCATCCAGAAGCGCGAAGAGTCGGGCGTGTGAATCTCGTCGATGACGACGATCTGCCCGTCCTTTTTCCGCCCGAACTCGTACTTCGTGTCCACGAGAATGAGGCCGCGCTCGCGGCACATCTCGCTGCCCTTGGCGAACAGCCGCGTGGCGATGGCGGCCGCCGCGTCGAAGTCCGCCGCAGTCACCTTGCCCGTGGCGATGATCTCTTCGCGCGAACCGCTGACGTCGTGCTCGCCCTTGGGGGCCTTCGTGGTGGGCGTGAGGATCGGCGCCGCGAGCTTCTGGTTCTTCTTGAGGCCGTCCGGAAGGCGGTGGCCGCAGAACACCCGGGCGCCGCTCTCGTAGTGCGTCCAGATGCTCGTCGAGGTCGAGCCCGTCACGTACGCACGAACCACCATCTCGACGAGGATCGGGATGCACTCCACGCACTCGAGCACGTTCGGATCTGGCACTCGGATCATGTGGCTCGCCGCCACGTCGCGGGTCTTGTCGAACCACCAGCCGGCGAGCCGGTTCAGGACCTGGCCCTTGAACGGTACCGTGCCGAGCACCCGGTCGAACGCGCTGATCCTGTCCGTCACGACGATGAATCGGCGGCCATCGTCCGTCGTGTAGTTGTCGCGGACCTTCCCCTCGTACTTCGTACCAAGCTCCGGGAAATCCGTCTCCTGCAACGTGCGCCCCAGGGCCGCATGGAGCGTCGCGTCGAGACCGGGGGAGGCCGCTTCGTTTCGAGGTTCCGTCATGGCTAGCAACGGTCGATACCGCAAAGTCGAGCGGCGGTCATCAGTCGACTCGACGCCGCGCACCGGCCCCGACAGCTGCGGCCGCACCCTCCGGCCGCCTCCTCGCCGGGAACGGTAGCGAGGAGGCGGCCGACGACCGGCGTAGCCGCCCAAGCGCGGGCAACGCCGCTCGGCACGACGGTACGGCGCCCTACGGCGCGTTCACGTGCGTGCTGAGCACCGGAGCGTTCGTCGGCCCGCTGACCGAAGATGACGCCTCGGGGGTGATGAAGAGCTCGAAGTTCTTGAGCGTCGTCAAGGTCTGAAGCTCTCCTTTGAGGTCCCTGTCGACCTCGAGCGCGCCGAGGTTCTGGGGTTGCTCCTTCTGGGCTCGTGCCCACACCACGAAGACGTTCGCCGTCGGCGTGATCTTCGCCGGCGGCGCGAGGTGCTCGACCTTGACGTCGAGCTTCGTGTTCCCGGCCGTCGTGTCGGCGTTGACCGTGACGTTCCCCATTGCCCCGGCAACCCCCTGCGCGCTGGTCAGCGGCAAGGAGGCGACGGGGGTATTGCCTTTCATGTTGCTGCACGCGACTACCGCGAGCGCCAGCACCGTAGAGCCTACTAGCTTGATCATGTTGAAATCTCCTGCATGCGCCGTGTCGCGCCGGCGGCGCGATTGCGGTTCCCACGAGGAGCGAGTTGCATGCCAAGCCGTCTCGGGGGAGGAGCGCGCAGCAAATCGAACGGTCGTCGACCGCCCATGCCGGGGCAGCCGGGTGCACTCTACCGGCGCCTACGGTAACGACGTCCCGTCAGAAGCGCCGCGCGCTCAAACCCGCCACAGTCGAGGCACGTGGGAGCGCGCTTGCGTCGCGCCTCGGCGAAGATGCTGGACCGCAACCGAAGGGACGCGAACGCGGAAGAAGAAGAAACGGAGGAACCACGAGAACCACGAAGAGAAGTGCACGGGAGGGGAGTCGAACCCCTACGCCTTGCGGCGGCGGAACCTAAATCCGCTGCGTCTGCCAGTTTCGCCACCCGTGCGCGGTCGCTGCCCAATCCTCGCAGCTGTAGCCGGCATCTGTCGAGCGGATGCAGAGCTGGGCCGCCGGGCGGAACGACGGTTGCTCCGGAGGCTTCGATGCGACGCTGGACAGGCGTGCTTTCCCTGGCCGCGCTCGGGCTCATCGCGTGCCGCTCCGCGAGTCTCCCACCCCAGCCGTGGACCACGGTGACCGTCACGAGCGGCCCCGCGTCAGGCCTCGAAGACGGGCAGATCGCCGAGCTCGCCAACTCGATGGACGTCCAGCAGATCGAGGCGGCACGCTTGGGGGTGCTTCGCGCGGCGGACCCCGACGCGCGCGATTTCGCCCGCGCCTTGCTCGACGAATGCAAGCGCCTCCGGGGAGACGGGCTCGGGTTGCTCGAGGAGCGGGGCATCGCGCTCGAGGCCAGCTCCGTGAGCGAGCAGTACGAAGTGGGGGCGCGCGAGGAGCTTGCCGCGCTCGGTAACCAGCCGCCCTCGCTCTTCGACCGCGCCTTCGTCGAGAGCCAGATCGCGGCGGAGACGAGGCAGCTCGAGCTCCTCGACCACCTTCTCGCGCCCGCCGCGCGTGACGGCCGGCTTCGAGCCGACCTCGCGCGCAGACGTCGCACCCTCGTGCAGCGGCGGGGCGAGGCCGAGCACCTGCTCGTGGCGCGTTTCCCGAGGCAATGAGCCTGTCGAGGTGCAGCGCGACGCGCCCGTGCTTACGCTCGCGGGATGCGGAAAGTGCCGAAAGAAAGCGGCAACTGGGAGCGCAAGAACCGCGGGCCAGAGAAGGCGCGGGAGCACGGGGACGTTCCCTTGCGACCGCAAGAGCTGGAGCCCAAGGAGAAGTTCCCCCAGCCGGACTACGCTCCGAAGCGGCAGCCGGGGAAGGCTTCCCTCGCTCGAGGTGCGACGACGTCGCGGTAAGCATCTTGCGTCGGCTTGCGCATGCCCCTGGAACATGACCGTCCCGCCCCGCTCGACGAGCCAACGACCGAGCTAGTCCGAGAGACAGTCGGTCTGGTTCGGGAGCTCGTGCGGGCCGAGATCGCTCTCGCGAAGGAGGAGCTCGGACGTGAAGCGGCCGCCCTGAAGGTCTCCGTGGCCGCGTGGGCGGTGGCGCTCGCCAGTGTGGGGTTCGGCGTCGCGATGGTGCTCGTCGCCACGGGCGTCGCTCTCGGCTGGCTGGCGACGCTCATCCTGGGAGTCGCCTTGATCGTGGCGGGCGGAGTCGCAGCGGCCGTCGGGCGCGCGCGAGCGCCCAGGACGCCCATGGCCGAGACCCGTCGACGCCTGGCCGTCGACGAGCGGCTGGTCCGCCTGAAGGAGGGCTCGGTCTAGGGGGTGGAACGCCGACGCCTACGGCTTGCCACATGCCGCGCGCAGCCCATCGACCGTCACCACGAGGCCGCACGGACCGAGCCCTAGCCCGCTGCAGCTCGTCACGAACGTCGCCCCTCGCGCGCAGCTGACCAGCGTGTCGCCCGAGCAGCTGTCCGGTCCGCAGCTTCCGCCGTCCAGAAAACACACGCTGGAGACGTCCCACGACGGGGAAGCCAGGCCAGGATTGCAGCTGCCGCTCCCCGTCAGCTCCGTGCAGTCCACCGTCTCGCTCGTACCCGACGGACAGCCCGAGGCGACACCACCGGCGCACGTGACCGCCGCGCCCGCGCTGCACGGGGAGCCGCCCGTGCTGGAGCACGCGGGCCCTGCGGCGAGCATTAAGCACTGGCCGGATCCGAAGAGTGCGCAGTTGGTACCTTCGTCGACCCCCGCGTCGGAGCAGTCAGCGAGCTGCGCCCCGGAGCAACCGGTCGCGCACGGCGTGGTCGCGCTCCCGACGCACGCCCCGCCGGCGCACGTGCGACCTTGCGAGATGCAGTTCTCGCCCCGCGCGGGGGCGCCCGCCTCGTCGCACTCGACCCGGACCGCGCTGTTGTCCCCCCCGTCGTATTGCACGCCACAGGCGGCGAAACCCGCCCCCTGGCAAGCGGGCACCTTGTCGCCCGCACCGGCCCCCGGGAACACCGCGCGGTCGACGTCGGCGCACGTCTTTGCCTGCCAGAGGCCATCCCAGTATTCGTGAAGCGCGCCCTGTACTTTGCGGTCGGGATTGGCTGCGCAGTCATAGGCGAGCGTCGCCGAGATCATGCACGGACCGAAGTCGTTGTTACCCAGCGGCAGCTCGCAGGCGGAGAGCCACCCGCAGGCGTGCTCCGCGTTCGTGCGGGCAGTCGCCGCGTCCCAGGAGCAGAAGTCGGTCGGAGCGACGGCTGCGTCGGCCGAGGGCGCGGCGTCCATGCATGCATCGGCGCTCGAGTTGATGTCGCAGAGCGTCGCGAAGTCGGTCGAGTGGAAGAGATCGCAGGCGATAAGGGCGGCGCCTCCCGCCGCGGCGGCAAGCACCGCAGCGACCATGGCTCGGTGTGCGCCGCTCCGCATCCGGTTCATCTACCAGAATGGCGCTTCAGAAAGGAGCGTCGCACTCGGCCAATGCACCAACCTGGTGCAAAGGTCGGCCCTGGATCGTCGAACGGCCCGAGATCTTGGCTGTCTTTCGAGGTGGCATCCGGCTCGCAATGACGTCTCGACCGGAGGCCACACACATGGAGCTGGAGTTCTGGGGAGTACGCGGGAGCATCGCGTCGCCGGGAGGCGACACGGCAGGGGTGGGCGGAAACACGAGCTGCGTGGAGGTGCGATGCGGTGCGACGCGAATCATTCTCGACGCCGGCACGGGTCTGAGAGGCCTGGGCGACGCCTTGGTCACGCAGGCGCGCGCGACGGGGGCAGCGGGAATGGAGCTCACGCTGCTACTGTCGCACTGCCACTGGGACCACATCCAGGGGCTGCCCTTCTTCGTTCCGGCGTACATGCCGATGACGAAGCTGACGATCGTGGGGGGCATGAACGGGCTCATGTCGTTGGAGGAGACGCTCGCCCACCAGATGACGGCGCCGGTCTTCCCGGTGCGCCTCGATGAGCTGAGCGCCGAGATCGCCACGCGCGAGGTCCGCAGCGGCCAGGGCCTCGCCATCGGGGAGGCGATGGTCCGCGTAGCAAAGCAGAACCATCCGGGTGGCAGCCTGGCCTACCGCATCAACCACGGCGGTCGCAGCGTCGTGTACGCGACGGACACGGAGCACTATGCGTGCGTGGACCCCGCGCTCGTTCAACTCGCCGCGGGGGCCGACGTCCTCATCTACGACGCGCAGTACACCCCCGAAGAGTACCGAGGGGACTCGGGGCCGTCGAAGGCCGGCTGGGGACATTCGACGTATGCGGCGGGGGCGGAGCTGGCGAGGGCTGCCGGCGTCGGCCAGCTCCTCCTGTTTCACCACGACCCGCGCAGGACGGACTCGCAGGTCGCGGTCATCGAGCAGTGTGCGCGAGCGCTCTTTCCCGCCTCGGTCGCAGCCCGGGAGCGGATGCGCCTCACGCTCGCAGCAGGGTCGGCTCGCGGAGCGGCCCCCACCCTCATCACCGCGGCCTGACGAGCACGATGACGGCAGCGAACGGGATCGCTACGCTCGGAAGAGAAGCGGAGGCGCCTCCTCCGTTATTCGACCCAATGTCCTCGCGCCTCTCGCTGCTCGTCGATCTCGCCTCTCTGCTCACGCGCGAGGTGGATTTCGACTCGCTGCTGTCGACGGCGTGTGAACGCCTCGCGGGGGCGCTCCGCGCCGACCGGGCGACCATCTGGCTCGTCGATGCCGATGAGGGAGACCTCGTCGCTCGCGTCGCCGTGCTGCCGGAGCTGCCCGAGCTTCGGCAACCCCTCGGGCGCGGCATAGCCGGACACGTGGCGCGAACGGGCGAGGTCGTCCGCATCGAAGACGCAACCCAGGACCATCGCTTCGATCCGACGGCGGACCGCGCCACCGGTTACACGACTCGATCGATGCTGGTCGTTCCCATCCGTGAAGACGCCCGGGCGCCCGTCCGCGGCGTCGTGCAGCTGCTCAACCGCGAGGACGGTTCGTTCGACGAAGACGACGAGCGCTACCTCGTGGCGCTCGCCACGCAGCTGGCGCGCGCGCTGGCCATGACGACGCTGCGCGCGGCCGACGCGGCTGGCCCGGGGGTGACGCTCCGCGGCCCCTTCAACCGGATCGTCGGCCGCAGCGCGGAGCTCAAGAGCGTCTACGAGCGGATCGGGCTGGCCGCGCAGACGGACGCCTCGGTCCTGCTTCGCGGCGAGACGGGCACGGGCAAGAGCCTCTTCGCGCGCGCGATCCACGTGAACTCGAAGAGACAGGTCGGCCCGTTCGTCGTCGTCGACTGCACGACCTTGCCCGCGCAACTGGTCGAGAGCGAGCTCTTCGGTCACGAGCGCGGCGCCTTCACCGGCGCCGATCGCCGCGTGCCCGGAAGGGTCGAGCTCGCGAATGGCGGAACGCTATTTCTCGACGAGATTGGCGATCTGCCCCTCGACATCCAGGGCAAGCTCCTCCGGTTTCTCCAGGAGCGCACGTTCGAGCGTGTCGGCGGCAGGGCGACCCTCGAGGCGGACGTCCGTGTCGTGTGCGCCACGCACCGCGATCTGGAGGAAGCCACGCAAGAGGGGCGTTTCCGAGAGGACCTCTATTACCGTGTACGGGTCGTGGAGATCGAGGTGCCGCCGCTGCGAGCGCGGGGCGCCGAGGAGGTGCTCGTCCTCGCGCGCCACTTCGCGGACATGTACGCGCGCCGGTACGGTCGCCCCGAACCCGTGATCGACGACGAGGCCCTCAAGCTACTACGCACGCACGACTGGCCCGGCAACGTGCGCGAGCTCGAGCACTGGATCGAGAGCGCCATCGTGCTGTCGCCGACCGGGCGTATCACGGCGGCCCAGCTGCCTGCGCGAAAGCGCAGCGGAGGGACCCACGCGTCCCAAGCCAAGAACGCCATCCCTCTCGGCCTCGAGCTCGATGAGGCGACTCGGCTCTACGTCGAAGCTACGGTCGCCTCGTTCGATGGCAACAAGGCCGAGGCCGCCCGCAGGCTCGGCGTGGGGCGCAACACGGTGACCCGGATGCTCAAGTCCAAGCCCCGCGATCGGTCGTAGGCCGTGTCTGCTCGCTTCGACGGCGCTGCCGCCCCGACGATCATCGCCTGATCTCGCCCAGCTCGATCCGTCCGTAGGCGTAGGTGAAGTCGCGCAGGTAGGGGCTCTTGGCGTCCAGGCCCTTGAAGCGGAGGTGCTTCGGGTCACCGACCTCCGCTATCTCGGCAGCCTCGATGCCGTTGTCGACGTGCGCCAGCTCCGCGACGCTCGCCAGACCGCCGTCGCCGTCCGATCCGATGCGGCCGACGACGAGGCCGCAGCGGGGCGAATGAACGACGCTGCGTGCACAGCCCGTCGCGACCACCAGCTCCTCGTTCGCCACCGGGCGCCACGTCCACGCGTGGACGAACGTGAAGGCGGACCCGCCGTCCGGCGTCGCGGCCGAGGAGTCGACCCACGCGGCGGTGGCGAGCGGAAGCAGGGGGGCCGTGAGGTCGGCCGTCTTCATGGTTCGCTCCAGCGGCAGGCCCGTGCGCTGGGGCAGGTCGACTCTCGCGTCGTTCTTCGGCCCCGCGCAGCAACGCAGTCCCATCGCCGGCGATCGCGACCCTGGTGGCCGAGCGAGGCCGTTCGCACACCGACCCACGAGCTCGCCGGCGACCGCGTTTCCGCCGCGGAGGACGCCGAGCTCGCGCGCGTTTCCCCGGCCCCAGGTCGCGTCGGTCCACTCCCACGCGCCACCGTGCATGTCCATCACCCCGAAGGCGCTCTTGCAGGTCAGGAGCTCGCCGCTAGGGCGCTTGGCCGCCTGCTCCGCGGGCACTCCGGTGTCGCACGTGGCGGCACGGTAGGTATCTCCGTACTCGTAGGTCGTGCTCGATGGGCCTTTGCATGCCCGCTCCCACTCGAGCTCGGTGCAGAGTCGCTTGGACTTCGTTTCGCACAGGTGCTGGGCCTCGTCGCGCGTGACGTTCTCGGTCGGGATGGCGCCAGCCTCGTTGGGGAACGGCAAGGCATCGACGTAAAAGCCGCCGAGGGCGACGTCGACGCCTGGCATCTCCTCCTCCGCGATCCGGGGCACGCGGTCGGGCGGCGTGCCGGCGCGCAGGACCCCCGGCGGGATCCAGACCATCCCCGCGCGCGGGGCGCCGGCGGCCGTGGCGCTGGGGGCGCTCACGAGCCCAGCGTCTACCTGCACGCTCGCATCCCCGCTCGGTCGCGATCCTCGGCCGCATCCCGGCACGCAGATCGCCCACGCGGCGAGCGCCGCGCTGGCGGTCCGGCGTCTTGCTAGGAGCGTGGCGAAGGACACCGCGCTCCTAGTCTTTTTCGCTCGCCCCCTCACGCAGACCTAGCTCCTTCATCTTGAGCTGGAGACCCTTGCGCGAGATTTTGAGCAAGCGCGCGGCGTGCGTAACGTTGCCGTTCGTCTGCTGAAGCGCCCGGCCAACGAGCTCGCGCTCGAGCCGGTTCATCGCCACCTTCACGTGCTCCTTCAGGCCTCCCTCGCTCGCCAGCGCGGCTTGCAGGTCCGCGTCGGTCATGGGCGTCGCCGTGGGCGCCGGCGCGCCGCGCACTTCCGGGGGCAAGTCGACCACGCGGACGCGCTGGGCGTCGCAGAAGAGCACTGCCCGTTCGATGACGTTCTCGAGCTCGCGGATGTTGCCTGGCCACGGGTAGCTCGCCAGCACGTCGAGCGCCTCGGGATCTGCGCCTGTGACGTGCTTCTTCAGTCGCTCGTTGAACTTGGTAAGAAAGTGCTCGACGAGGTGGGGGATGTCCCCTGCGCGCTCGCGCAGCGCGGGCAGACGGATGGGCACGACGTTGAGGCGGTAGAACAGATCCTCGCGAAACGTCCCTGCTGCAATGAGCTTCTTCAGGTCGCGGTTGGTCGCGGCGACGAGGCGCACGTCGATGCGGATGGTCTTGATGCCGCCAACGCGCTCGAACTCGCTCTCCTGGAGAGCGCGCAGGAGCTTCACCTGCATCTCGACGGGGATCTCACCGATCTCGTCGAGGAAGAGCGTTCCGCCGTTGGCGAGCTCGAACCGACCCGGCTTCGAGCTGACGGCTCCCGTGAACGCTCCGCGCTCGTAGCCGAACAGCTCGCTCTCGATGAGCTCCTTGGGGATGGCCGCGCAGTTGACCTTGATGAAGGGCTTGTCCTTGCGCGAGGAGTTCTCGTGCAGCGCGCGGGCGACGAGCTCCTTGCCAGTGCCGCTCTCGCCGGTGATCAACGCCGTCGTGGGCGTATCCGACACGCGCTCGATGATGGCGTACATCTCCGTGATGCCGGGCGACGTCCCGATGATGCCGAAGCGGGCTCCGGGAGCCTCCTGCGCACCCGTCGTCTCGGCGCCGGCGAGGGCACGCGTCTTCAACGCCTTGGCGACGATCTGCCGGACCTCGTCCTTGTCGAACGGCTTGGTCAGGTAGTCGAATGCGCCGAGCTTGAGCGCCTCGACCGCCGTATCGACGGTCCCGTGGGCGGTGATCATCACGATGGGGAGATCGGGGTCTTCCCGCAGGGCCTCGCGAAGGAGCTGCATGCCGTCGATCTTCGGCATCTTCAGGTCCGTGACGACGAGGTCGATGTGGTGCTCCCGCAGCACGGCGAGCCCCTGCTCCCCGTCCTCGGCGCTGAGCACGTCGTAGCCGTCCCTCGACAGCTGGGCGGAGAGGATCTTCCGCAAGTTCGGCTCGTCGTCGACGATGAGGACCTGCTTCTTTTCCGGCAGCATGGGGGGACCCGAGCTTACCAGCACTTGTCCGGAAAGCCGCTACCCGCGTGTTGGACGGTAACCGCCCGGGCTCCAGCCAGGCTGCGAGGTCAGAGCGAGGCCGCGTAGAGGGCCGCCAGGTCGTCCCGGCTCGTCGGTCGCGGGTTCGAGCGGTGGCACGCATCCTCGAACGCTTTGTCGGCGAGCTTCGGGATGTCTGCCTGGGTGACCCCTTGCGCTCCCAGACCGGCCGGCAGGCCAAGGCGCGCACGCAGGGCCCGGAGCGACGAAGCGACGGTCTTTGAGCCGGGATCGAGGATGACGCGAATACGCTCCATCTTCTCGGGGATCGTCGCCTGGTTGAGCTCGACGACGGCAGGCAGGCAAAGCGCGTTCGCGAGGCCGTGGTGCAGGCCCTTTTCGCTCGAGAGGGGATGCGCGAGCGAGTGGCACGCACCGAGCCCCTTCTGGAAGGCGACCGCGCCCATCATCGCGGCCTTCATCATGCCGCCGCGCGCCTCGAGATCGTCCCCCGTTTCGACGGCGCGCGCGAGATACCGGGCGCACAGCTCGAGCCCGCCGAGCGCGATGGCGTCGGCCATCGGATGATCGCCCAGGGCACAGTACGACTCGAGGCAGTGGGTGAGCGCGTCGAAGCCGGTGGCTGCCGTGACGGATTTCGGCAGCGTCCGCGTGAGCTCGGGGTCCAGGATGGCGACCTTGGCGAGCAGGTGCGGGCTGAAGATCACCGTCTTGCGCCCGGTGGCCGCCAGCGTGACGACGCCGGAGCGGCCGACCTCGCTCCCGGTGCCCGCGGTGGTCGGGATGGTGATCATCGGCGGCACGGTGGGGCCGACGAACTGGCCGCCGTCCACGGCGTCGTCGAAGTCGACGAGTGGCCGCTCGTGAGTGGCCTTCAGACCAATGAGCTTGCCCGTGTCGAGCGGCGACCCTCCGCCGACCGAGACGATCATGTTCGCAACGAAAGCGTTGTAGGCCTCCACCCCGTCGAAGACGTTCTTCTCGACGGGGTTCGGGTCGACCTGGTCGAACGTCGCCGACGGGATGCCCGCCTTGTCGAGCTCGCGCTTCACGCGGTCGAGGATCCCGGCCTTGACGACCCCCGCATCGCAGACGAGGAGCACGCGCGGATTCGGCGGCGCCCCCTGCGAGGCCCCTGCGGCGACGCGTTTCACGTGATCCGCGAGCGTGGAGAGCGCGCCGGCGCCGAAGACGATCGTGGTGGGAAAGCTCCAGGTCACGAGGTTCATGCCCTGGGCGTAGCACGACCGCGGCCCGTAGGGAGCGGCGGAAGTGGCGTCAAATGGCTTCGAAGTAGCGCTTCAGCTCCCACTCGGTGACCGCGCGCTCGTACTGCCGCACCTCCCAGTCGCGCGTGCGAACGTAGTGATCAACGAACGGCTCACCCAGGATCGCGCGGGCCGCCGAGCTCTGCGACAAGAGGTGGTTTGCCTCCTTCAGCGTCCGCGGCAAGGGAGCGAAGGCGGAGGCGGCGCCGCTCGCGTCTCCTACGGCGGGCGGAGGCGGGGTGCACTTGTTCTCGATGCCCCAGAGGCCCGCGGCGAGGCATGTCGCGATCGCCACGTACGGGTTGATGTCCGCCGCCGTCTGCCGGTATTCGAGGCGCGTCGCGGACGGGCTCCCCTGGATCGCCCGGATGGCACACGTGCGGTTGTCGGCCCCCCATGACGCCGTGAGCGGCGCCCACACCCCGGGCACGTAACGCTTGTAGCTGTTGATCGTGGGCGAATAGAGGGCGGTCAGCTCGGGCATCAGGGCCAGCTGACCGCCCAGGTACTGGTGGGCGAGCGGGCTGAGGCCGAGGATGTCCGTGGCGTCGTGAAAGAGCGGACGCTTCGTGCCTGCCTCCCACAGCGACTGGTGAAGGTGGCCACTCGAGCCTGGTAGCTCGGCGTTCCACTTCGCCATGAACGTGACGGAGAGGCCACGGCGCGCCGCGAGCTGCTTCATCGCCGTCTTGAAGAGGGCGGCCTTGTCCGCCATGCGCAGCGCCTCGTCGTAACGGATGGCGACCTCGTAGACGCCAGGCCCAGTCTCCGTGTGGAGGCCCTCGATCGGGATGTCGAACGCCGCCATCTCGTCGAGAATCGCGTGGCAGAGCTCGCTGTTCTGTCCCTCGCGCACCCACGAGTAGCCGAACATGCCGGGACTGAGGGGTGTCAGGTCCCGGTAGCCCTTCGCCCGGAGCGATTCGGGTGTCTCCTTGAAGAGGAAGAACTCGAACTCGCACGCGAACGTCGCGGCGTACCCGAGCGCGCTGGCCTTGGCGAGCACGGCCTTGAGAAGGGAACGCGGGCAGGCGGGATGCCCAGAGCCGTCTTTCTTCACGAAGTCGAGCAGGAAGGCGGCGGTGCCTGGCTCCCACGGAATGGAACGGAGAGTCGTCGTGTCGATTCGGGCGTGGGCGTCCGGGTATCCGGTGGTCCACCCGGTCACCTTGGCGTTGTCGTAGAGGACGTCCCCGATGTCCCAACCGAAGACGACATCGCAGAAACCGATGCCGTCGTCGAGCGCGCCCCAGAACTTGTCGAGCGAGATGTACTTGCCGCGAAGGACTCCGTCGAGGTCGAAGCCTCCGACCTTGACCTTCGTGATGTTCTTCTCCGCGAACGCCGCCGCCAGGGCTTTTTTGTCCATCGCCGTGAGCCTAGCCAAAGGCGACTCTCGTTGCACTCGCGCCGATTCCGGGCGACCCTCGCCGCTCATTTCTTGAGGGAGGTGTCTCTTGACGAAGCGTACGGGTCTGGGTGCGTTCACCACTGCCATCATTCTCGGAGCCATCGCGTGCACCGGCTCCACCGGGCCGCAGGGCGCCAGCGGCGCCCCGGGATCTCCGGGAGAGCCGGGCCCCGCCGGTACCGGGACGCCGAGCGTCAGCGCGGTCACGCCGGCGAGCGCCTTCCTCGCCCGCACGACCGACGTGCAGATCGTCGGAAATGGCACGTCGTGGTCGGC